>Ga0194134_10000296_pt1 | contig 76714 bp, 69 predicted proteins | sample TA2KigOff0mmetaG_FD_148602 | JGI IMG/M metagenome (GOLD analysis project Ga0194134, IMG submission 148602) | Freshwater microbial communities from Lake Tanganyika, Tanzania - TA2015056 Kigoma Offshore 0m | ecosystem: Environmental > Aquatic > Freshwater > Lake | place: Tanzania: Lake Tanganyika...
TACAGAAGTGATATGTACAGCAAGTTGTGCTGATGCTCAAATAAGAAGAATCAGACAAGTGAGATCTGGAGTAGATTGTGGTGGTACAACACTACTAGATGGCTTTACAGATGAGAATAGATATAGACAAATCTTCAACTCTCCAGAAACATCATTTGGTCAACCATTCCTAGCAGATATTCTTAAGCTAGAAAGTGTAATGTTTGGCACTGGCAAAGCTCACTTTGTAGAAGTGAAAGATAATGCCAAATACAAACTCCTTTCTGAAGCTGCTCAGAAGGCTGCTCTTGATAGTTCTGCAAAACTGGGTGGTATCACTACCCCTTTCAGTGCAACAGCTATGTTCACTGCGTATCAGTCTTATTTAACTATTTATATCAATGGCATTACTAGAAAGAATTATGCTTACTCTTTTAACTCTATTGCTGATTACAACTATGGCGTAGGTGTTCCTGATAATCAAGGAATCAAACAAAGAGAACTTGACATAGCAAGATATTTGATCCCTGGTGTTCAGGCTGTAGGAGATGATCTTCCTATCAATAACTGGAACAGAGAAAGCTCTGTGTATATGAAAACAAACATAGACACTACAGTTCTTCCTTATCCTGACAGAAGTCCTAACATGCTTTCTGGTATTACAAGTATTGTTACAGATAGATCAAGATTCACTATTTCAGAAATAGGAAATTGTGCAACACCAGCTAAAGAAGAACCGATACAGGTTGTTTCATATTATGCATCATTGAAAAACTCCATTGTTAATCAGTGGGGACAAATCTATTCATATGAAACAATTGATACAGGTTATCAATACATAATTAATTCACCTAACCCAATCACTACAGTGTTTGGTGGTGATACATTCATTAGCAGATTTGCATTCAAGACTAAGCTTCCATTCTTTATTGACAATAGGGTGAATGCTCCTGATGATAGCGACATCTTCTATGATGAGATAGGTAACGTTGCCTATCCTAGATACTGGCATTCTGCTAGATCAATTCTCGAGAACTACAGCATTCCTGGACAAGGAGTGATGGCAAACATCATTTCTTACAAGGCACATAATTTTGATTGTCCTAATGATGTTGGAACAGATGTGATTGTATCTACATCTACCACCACTACCACTAGTACAACGTTCCCTCCAGGTGGTCCTGGTGGAGTGACACCAAGTTCCACTATTACATATTATGATGGTTACTTCTATTTGTTTGCCTATGGTATTCCAAACTTCTATTGCGAAAGCTCTTACAATCTAGATTTAAGACAAGCATTCAATAATAGAGAAGGAGACTTCTGGCCACATGTTAGTACAGACATTCCAGATGACTGGGTTCAACAGAGCTTTGTGCCTATTGCACAGGACAACACCTACTATTACAATACAACATTCTCAAAGCAAAACAGAGAGAATACATTCACTCATCTACCTCCTGATTGGGAAGAGAAGTTCTGTTATACAAACTATCCATTCAGAGCCATCTATTCTGATGCACAAAACATCGATGCTGACAACAGAGTGAACAACTGGCTCATTTACAGAGCTATTTCTTATTTTGATTTCCCACAGAACTATGGAAATCTAGTGGCTCTTGATGGTATTCAGAACAGAGCTATTCTTGCAAGATTTGAGAATAAGACATTGATGTACAATAATCTTTTGACTATTGATACAAGCAATCCTCAAGCTGCTTATGTAGGTAATCCACTATTGTTTAGAGGAGCACCTCCTGTTGACTTTGCAGAAACTGATCTTGGATATGTAGGAAGTCAGCATAAGATGTTGTTAAAGATCCCACAAGGTCAAGTTACAGTGGATGCTAAGCGTGGACAAGTGTTCTTGATACAGGGAAATGATAGAAATATTAAAGGAACAGAAGCTGTTGATTTGTCTGGATTTGGATCAGGGATGAATAGATTCTTTGTTGAGCATCTACCATTCATGATATATAAGAGTTTTCCAGAAGTGAATATTGACAACCACTTCAAAGGAATAGGACTTCATGGTGTTTATGATGCTGTATATGACAGAGTGATTATCACTAAGCTTGATTATGCACCAAGGTCAAATAACATTCTATATGATCCAGTGGAGCAAGAGTTCTACATTAATAATGTTGTCAATGGACTAACCATCAGACAATACATCAATGTAAGTGATGAGCAATACTTCTGTAATGTATCATGGACATTGTCTTTCAATATGAATACAAAGAGTTGGATAAGTTTCCATAGCTATATTCCAAACTGGTATGTTGCTGAGAACAACTTCTTCTATTCAGGACAAAACAATTGCTGTGAAGACTTTGATTTCCTAGTGGGTTTATTGGTTCCAAATCCAACAACCACCACTACATCATCTACGTCTACAACAAGTACGTCTACAACAAGCACAACGTCAACTAGTACGACTACTAGTACGTCTACAACTAGTACAACTACTAGTACAAGTTCTACTACCACTACAACTACCACAGCTGAACCAACTACAACAACCACTACTACCACAGGAGAGCCAACTACCACTACCACTACTAGTAGTACAAGTTCTACAACTACCACAACTACAACACCATCTCCTACAACAACAACTACTACAACACCTGCTCCTACAGCTGAGTGTTATAAGTTAGATTCTGCACCGTTTGGTGGATGTACGTTTGTTTATAAAGATGAGAATGGTGCAACTATCACTCTTAACATTCCATCACAAGATGAGGGACTATGCTTCACCGCATGTGTAACTGAAGTGATAAGTGATGATTGTGGGTTCTTTGCTCAAGGCATTGGTTGTCTTAATCCAGAGTGTGATTGTAGTCCACCTCCACCTACAACTTCAACCACCACTACAACAACCACTACATTAGAGCCAACTACTACTACTACCACTACTGAAAGTCCATCTCCAACCACCACTACAACTACTACAGTTAGTCCACATTGTTATGTAATAGAAAGTGTACAAAGTGCTCCTGGTGAATGTTTTGATTGTCCTGGCTTCTTTGCAAGTACAACAGATACGTTTATAAAGTTTTATGATGGTTGTGGTGGAACTCAAATACCAGCTCCATTTGATATAAATGTAACTACACATTATAGCGATGCTTCAACACAAACTACATTTATACCTTCAGGAACTACTGGTAATGTATTGATTGCTACAAGTGATGTACAGTGTGAAGCTCCACCTACATGTGGTGAGATTACAAGTCCAACATTTGACTACGCTGTTGTAACACCTGTATCAGGAAGTATTAGTGAATGTTGTGTGGCGACAACCACTACAACTACAATATCTCCATCTTAAAATTAAATAAATCCACATGTCAAAGACTATTACAATAAAGCTAACCAAGACAGGCCCTAACTCAGGGCCTTTCACCATCACAGATGCGTATGGGAATGTTATTGCTTCTGGTGTAACACTTGAACAAGTGTCTACAGGCATTAGCTATATTGTAGATGATGATGTTGACTTAATTACAATTACTTCTGAAGGAAAGTGTGCTTATCAAAAATCATTTGCTGTTACAACTATTACAGAAGATGAGTATCAAAACACTCCTGTAGAAACTATCCAAACAGCATGTTTATGGAGACACCTTAATGATCATACTATCTACAACACCTTCTATGGACATATAGAACCATATATTATTGAATATCCTTTTGCATATCAATATCAAGATGAAATACTCCAGAATGTAAAAGATTACACCAAGGTGTATAAATATTTTACTGATCCTTATGGTGTGAGTAATGATGTATCAAGGATAGAACTTGACAATGCTTGGTTTAACAAAGCTGTTCTATACAACGGACAACAGTCCACTGGTATACTTGAGCTTGTACCAAAACCAATCAACAATTTGAATTCCTATCTACAATATCCTATATTGAATACTAATAGCAAGACAATCACTTTCACAAAGAGTGATAACTTCTATCAGTATAACACATTCTGGTCTGTAGTGAAGGATAAATCTGTTCCTCTGTTTGTGAGAACATGTCAATCACTTTCTCTCGATAAAGAAGTGAATCAAATCAATATGGACTATGGAGCAAGATCATTTAAGAAAGAACCTCTTAGAGCAAAAGAATTGAAAATAAGACACATTCTTGACAATCGATCAGATGCTCATTTAGTAAGTCAATTCATTATAGCACCAGCAGAAATCTCTTACAAGTAATATGAAAGGATGGTTAGATAACTTTGGTAAAGCAGACAACGCTAATGATTCAAACGTTAGCCTTTCTGAAGATTTTGTTGGCTTAGGATATAACACAAAGGGAAGAAACTATTCCCCTGCATGGGGAGGACAGTTTCAAAAAGGTGGTAATCTTCTCATGCAACAAACTATGCAGGGTGTTCAACCAACTCCCACTGTTCCATATTTAACAACAAAAGATCCAGCAGAGTTTTATAAAGCATGGATTCAAAGTCCTGAATATGCAAAAAGACAACTCCTTACAGGGTATTCTTCAGGAGAAGATTTAATCATCCGAGGTGGATATATGCCTAGTGCAGCAGCTTCGAGAGAATCTATATTAGGTTCTTTAGAAGAAATGACTCCTATTACATATAGCACAAGACAACCATCTGAAGCAAAGCCTGGAGGTTATGGAAGTCCTTCTTATGTCAACATCAATCCTTCTGATTATGTTGGCACAAGCAAAGAAGCTATTCTAGCTCATGAGCTTGCACACATTGCTGGAGCAAATAGACATTTGATGAGTGATAAAGAGCAGGAGATATTTAAGAAGTCAATGCTTCCTATGGCAGAACCTGTATTGTCTGGTGTACAAGGATCTAAAGAAAGAGAAGCTAGTATAAGAGCTCTTGAAGACTACATCCATTTACAAAAACCAGATGAAGCAAAAGCTGATTTAGGTGCTCTTCGATTCATGATGTACGACAAAGGCATCTATGATATTACAAAAGGAAAAAAGTTTACAGACGAAGACTTTGAAAAAGCAAAACAAAGTTTTGGAAAAGACAGAGTGTTTAAAAGACTCACTGATAGAGTGGGTAAGAAAAACTTTGTCAATCTTATGAACACTATTGCTCTTGCAGATGAGGAAGGGGCTCCAATCGCAATGGGTGGTATGTCTATTCCAGGTTCTGTAGGATTCACATACGCACGTACAGCTGGTGCTGCTCCTAGTAATGGTCCATACGCAAAGAAGACAAAAGCTTCTGCACAGATAGGGAAGAATGTTAAAAAAAACGATCCATATCTCTTGTACAAAAAAGATGCAACAAATATAGATACTGGTATTGCTGATAAAATTGCAGGACTTGAACTTAAAATGAGTCCTGAATATCAACGTTTAAAATATTTACAAAGCCTACCTCAGCTAAGAGAAGCTCCTGGTCTTCTGGAAGAACTTATTATAGAAGGATTAGCAATTGCTGATATTGCAACAGACTTGATGCAGGTGGGAAACTTTATTCCTAATCCAATGGCACAAGGTGTTGGAAAAGCTGGAAACATTGTTGGAAGTGGAGTAGATCTTGTGCAAGCTGCAATGAGTTCTCGTCAAGGAAATTATCTTGATGCTGCAATCAATTTAGGTAGTGTTGGATTAGCTGGAGGACTTGCATCAAGTACATTTAGAAGAAACAGTAAATACTTACAACCAGGTCAGCCATTATATCCTCTAAGTCCACAAGCTTTTGGAAGCTTGAGTAGAACAAATTACATAGAACCTTTTCGAAAGGTTGGTAAAATGACTGACAAGAACCTGTTAGCTAATAAAGCCCTTTTAGGTCTTATTGGTGCAGAAACAGTATATGATGCTATTCCTCAAAAAGAATATGGTGGAGATATACCTTCTGCACAGAATGGCGAAGAGGATATTAAGACAATCGATCTTCCTGAGATTGTTGTAACTCCTTACGATGAACAATATCCATTCTATCAATCTCTTTCTAATGAACAGAAGAGATATATCAACGATAAAGGTCCAATAGGAAGAGCAATTAGAGCTATTGCTACCACTGGTAAAAAAGGACAAACTGCTAAAGATATATCTAGTGCTGTAAGAAATTTTCAACAAACTGGAGCAGAGTTTACTGGAATCCCAGGAACTATTAGATTTTCAGACAATCCTCTTGAAAAATTAACAGGCACAGGAAAAACTATTTTGGATCTTGCAATGGTGGCACCAGGTTTTGGAAATCCGCTTTCTGCAATTACAGGACCACTTGTTTATGGATTAAATGATGGAATAAATCCTATAACAGGAGAACAAATGTTCAGTCAAGAAAACTTGGAAGGAACATTTGATACGTTAGATGCGCTTGGTATGGCTACTGGAGCAATGACAGTATTAAAACAACCAGTTCAACAGGCTTTAAGAACATCTGGGAAATTGCTAACAACTAAAACTCCTTTAAAAAATACTTATAAGATAAATCCATTTGCTGTAAAAGAGCCAGATGTAATTTTAACTAGAACTCAAAAACCAGGACAAACAGCTGAATTAAGAAGATTAGACGAACTTGAATCCAAAGGTCTTGATAATCTTGATTTCATGGAGAGATATGAATACAATCAAATTCTTAACTCTCCTGTTGCAAAAGCACCAGGTTATGCAAGAGGATTTAGTTCAGATTTAGGAGATATAGGTTACTATTCAGATCCTGCTATTCAAACTACAAGAGGATACGAGGGATTTCCTGAAATATTAAAGATGAGACTTCCTGCAACAGAAGCAGCAAAATTTAATGTTGCACAAAATCCATTGCAAGGATATATTTCTTATGCACCAAAAAGAGAGTTTTTGTTGCCAAAAGACTTGGTATATTCAGCAGAAAGTTTTACTCCCACTGTAGGATATGGTGTTGGGCCAGCAGGATTTCGTGGACCTGGCTCTCTTAGTCATTTTATTAGAACAGCAGATGCTGAACAAAGACTAGCAAATATACCTCATTGGTTAAGAGGCTATCCTTCTATTGCAAATAAATCATCTGTTGGCCTTTCTATGATTGATCCTTCACTGATTTCAGGTGGAGTAGGATTACTAAGAAAACCAGTTCAACTAGGAGCTAAAGCAACACAATCAAGTTTTGGAGAATTATTTCGAGGAATTAATCCAGCTAATTTAAAAACTCAATCAGGTCTAGATTGGAGTAAAAGATGGTATGAACATCCAGAAACATTACAGAGAAAAATAAAAATAGCTTCTTCTGCTAATTTTAGAGATTTTGATGATGGATCAATAAAAAGATTTTCAAATGATTTTATAGAAAATGCTAAAGAAAGCTTAAATCAGTATCAACCCAAATCATATATAGATCTTTTAAAAGATAAGGGACTTAAAGAATATTTAGAGTATTTTCTAAATACTGGAGGCTTATCTTATGGAATACCTGATCAAATATATGTAAATAGGGCAATGTATTTTCCATTTAATAAAAAAGGTTTAGAATCAGTTAGAACTCATGAGTTAAGTCATTTAGTAAATCGTAATGGAAGAGCACTGACGTTCCCTGAAGAAGATATGTTATTAAAGCCTTTTGGATTTGAAGATAATGTGCAAAGGGTTAATACTATAAAAGAAGTTAAATCAAAATCTAAAAAGAAATGGATTTCTTATTATACTAAACCTACTGAAATAAAAGCCAGAATGGATCAAGCAAGATTTGATCTAAATCTATCTCCTGAAGATCAATTCACTCCAGAGATGTTTGACGAAATATCAAAGAAGAATAATTTCTATGGAATGAGAAAGTATATAAAAGATAAAAAATCTTTTGTTGACTTAATGAATAATTTCTGGGCAGTTCCAGCAGTTGGTGTAGCTGTTGGTGCACAGGCAGTTGACCAACAAAAAAATGGTGGTATAATTAAAGATAATCAAGGATATTGGAATCAAGATAACTGGGGACAACCTGTTGAGATAGGAAGCAACAACATTACAATGGAAGGAGTGTATGAACCTCTCCTTGGCATCTCTGACACTGGTGACACTAAGCTTATGCAACCAGGAAAGAATTACAAGTTCAAGGGTAAGAAGGTTACAGAGTTTCCTGTTGCTGAATTGGGAATCAATGATTTAGATGCCTACCCCATGAAAAAACTAAATCAATTACTTAACTTTACAAATAACCCAGACAAGGATAACTGGCTGGATAAATACAACTGATATGAAGGCTCAAATTTTAAAGATAGCAGGTGTTAAGTCTGAGAAGGAATTCTACAAGAAATTCCCTACAGAAGAATCTTTTATGAAGGTTCATGGGAAAGCTTTGAAGAAAGCTCAAATAGGAGCTATGATTCAAGGGAGTATAGCTCCTCAGTTTAATCCTCAACCAATTAACTTTCAGCAGTTGTATGACCAGAATGATATGTTCATCACTGGATCGACACAAGATATGCGTAAACAAGAAGCAATGGATTTAGCAAATCTTGAAGTACAGCAGAAGATGGCAAATAAAAAATCAGGACTTGTTGATTCACTCACTCAGTTAGGAAATGCTTTAGGCAGTGCTTCTAAAGAAGATGGTGCCAAGAATGGTAAGAAGTTAAAAAAAGCTATAACAGGTAAGGAGATTGTTGGCGGAATTAATAAAGGTATTGGTAAGGCTGGTGGACCAGCTGCTGTTGCTCAGAACATTGGTAACATAGTTGGAGGAATCCAACAAATGCGTGATGAGAAAAACATCATGAAAGAAGCTCAGCAAATGGCTGGTGTTAGTGATGTTGCTCTTCAAGCTTCTATGACACGTCCAGAGCAAGTTCAAAAAAAATATGTTCGACCAGAAGATAATATAAACACTGGATCAGAGTTCTTTCCAATTTATGGTGTAGGAACTGTAATTAGCAGAAATGGCACAGAGATAGCAAACACGTTTGCTCCTAACACTATCTATACAGATTTAGAAGAAGCTAAGAATGGTATTTCAACTGCTTCTAATGGAGGAGGATTTTTTTCCAATTTGGGAGATCCAAACTTCTTACAAAAAAATAAAACAACAGGTGAGAAAACTTTTATTTCTAAGTTCCAAGAACAAGGAGGAGGAGATGCTCTTTCTCAACTAACTTCTCGTATTGGGAATCCAAAAGGATATGGTCCTAGTGGTGCTAGTAGAGTGGGTGGTGGTATTGGAAGTGTAGCAGGTACAATTATTGGTGGTCCAGTAGGAGGAATGATTGGTAAGTTTGCTGGTGAAAAGATTGGTGATCTTGTTGATAGAAAAGCTGAGAAGACAGAGCAAGCAAGAGGTGTAATTGATAGAAATATTACATCAATGGCTTTCAATCAGGGTGTCCAAGGATTGCAACAACAAAACTATTCTTATGTAAGAGATGGTGGTATGATAAATCCACAAGTGGCAACATCACTTGAAGGTATACCATTGACAAGACTATTTGCTCCTGATCCAACTATGGATACATTGCGTGCAGGTGGACATTTGAAAAGTTATACTCCTCCTAGTGAACGTGCTATGTACACAGGAAGAGATAAGTTTGCTATGGGTGGTGATCTTGAAACCCATTGGGGTGGATATGCTGAACCTATGTCTTACAATCCATATCTACCTGATGGTGGAGAAACTGTTATGTTCAGAGGAAAGTCACATGACGAATCTGATGGAAGAGGTAACACAGGAATTGGAATCACTTATGGTGATAGTCCTGTAGAAGTGGAAAGAGGAGAACCAGCTGTACAACTTCGTAATGGTACAGATGGTGATAGCAGCTTAACTGTATATGGCAACCTACAAATACCAAGCTTTGGTGCATCTCTAATTGGTGATGACAAAGCAAAGGGGAAGAAGTTTAAGAACTATGTTGCTGAACTTTCCAAGACTGAACAGAAGCAGAATAAAATTGTAGAAAAGTCCACTGAGAAACTTGACAACTTAGAAGTGATTACACCTCAAGATTTACTTTCTTTTGAATCATACAAAGCAAATATTCTTGGAGCTAATATGAAGCTCAAAGACATTGCTAAGAAGAAACAAGACCTTGCTTCTCTACAGGCTGCTATTAATGACACAGCTGAGGAATACAATCTTGTAGCTGATGATTTAGCAAAGGGTAAAGTGAAACAAGCTAAGAAAGGAGCCTCTATTGCAAAGGCACAACTTGGAGGTACGTATGAAGATATTAGCGATAAGATATACAGAGATGCATTAGCATTGGAACCTTTGTTTATAGAAGAAGTTGATCCAAGTATGAATCTTGATGAAGTTGCTGTAAGTGCATCTAAGCTGCCTCCAACAATACAGGAATTAAGAAATAGAAAATTAACACCTGGTAATTATCCACAATACATTTATGCAAATACTCCTGTTCAAAAAACAGAAGCTGAAGATGGTAAAATTGATTGGATGACACTTCTTAACCAGGTTATTCCTTATCTAAGACCTAGTAATGCACAACCTCTTGACCCACGTCAATTGGCTGGTGAAATGCTTGCTCTTGCAACAAATCAAGTGGAGCCTGTACAAGTGCAGACTATCCAACCACAATTAAACGTTCCTTTTGATATTTCTCTACAAGAGATTATTAATGAGAACGAGGCTGATTACAGAGCTGCTCAAAGATTGTTTGGTTACAACCCAGCTGCTTTAGCAGCTTTGAATGCTCAGAAATATCAAGCTAATCAAAAAGTGCTTGGTGAACAATTCAAATTGAATCAAGCTATAAAGGATAAAGTGTATGCTGAGAACAGAAATCTTCTTAATCAGGCTAATCTTAACAATCTACAGGCTTTTGATCAGCAATACAGCAGACAACAAGAAGCTCTTTCTAATACAAAAGCTACGTCACAAGCTGCTCTCAGTTCTATTGCTTCTAAGTATATGCAGAATCAGTTGGAAAATAGAACTCTTCAAACATTTGAGAACCTTTACAACTATAGATTTGATCCACGTTTCAGAGCAATGAACATGAATACTCTTGCAATATTTGATACCATGATAGATGATTTAACTCCTGCGCAACAGAAAGCTCTATCTGAAAAACTAGCTTTAGCATCTGCTAAAGCAACAGGAGCTAGTTCTACAACAACCAATACAACCACAATTAGAAATGGTGGTATTGTAAGAGCAACCAAGTAATTTGTTAAATTTGATAAAATAATATACAATGGCTTCATTCACAGATGTAATACCCCAGTTTAACCCATACATTCAACAGCTTCCTGTTGAAGCAATGGTTCAGGTTGGTATGGAGAAGCAACAACGCTACGATCAAGGGATACAAAGAATCCAATCACAGATAGATCAAGTTGCAGGACTGTCTCTTTACAGAGATGCAGATAAGCAGCAATTGCAATCTAAGCTGAATGAACTTGGGGCAAAGCTAAAGACTGTTGCAGCAGCAGACTTTTCTAACTATCAGTTAGTAAACTCTGTAGCAGGAATGGCTAGTACTATTATGAAAGATCCAATACTCATTGCTGGTGTTCAGTCTACACAAAACATTAAGAACAACGAGAAACTCATAGAGGAAGCCAGACAGAAAGGTGAGCTCACTCCTGATAACTTAGACTTTTATAATAAGAAACTTGCAGCCTATGACAATGCTGGACTATTTGATGAGAGAGGTAAGCCTATAGTTTTCAATTCTAAATATGATCCTTTTTTTGATATTGATAAATTTGCAAGAGAAACTTTTGATGCTGTAAAGCCAGATAACTACACTTATGATGAAGTCTTTCAAAAAGATGACAAGGGTAACACTGTCTATTCTCCTATAATGACTAGGCTGAAGAAAGAAGGTAGATTTCCTAAAAAAGTTAGAGAAACTATTGATCAAATATTTTCAAACCCAAGAGTTTCAAAACAACTTCAAATCACTGGAGAATATAATTATAAAGGGTATTCTCCTGAAATGATGAAACAAAAAATAATCAATCAAGAAAGTGCTTTTATTCAAGCTCAAAACTTTCAGATTGCTGAACTTGCTCTTATGAAAAATGGGGCAACTGATGAACAGAAAAAACAAATTGATGATCAAATAAGAAATATTGAAAACTTTATATCTAAAAATAGAGAACAATATAATAAGTTAAAAGAAGCAGCTGATTCAAATCCTGATGCAGTGAGAGGTTACTTCCATGAAGATGATGTAAGGAACAGATACACAACTATGTTTGGTTACGAAAACATCATTGAAGAAAAGATGTCAAATCCTGGTTGGGAAGCTAATTATAAAATGCAACAAGCAGCCTTTGAAAGACAGAAATTTTATACACAGCTTGATTTTGAAAAGCAAAAACATAAAGATAACATGTTGATCAAAGAGCTCGAACTTGCACAGCAGTCTGTTAAGAATGCTGGTGGAGATTGGGAGCTTTCTAACATGCCAGCAGACTTTGATATAGTAGCCACCTTTGAAAAAGACTATGACAGAGCTTCTGATAACTTTGTAACTTCATCAAAAGGGTTTATATGGGATGCTATTTATTCACAAATGGGTGATAATGAAGCAAGATTCCAAAAACTAATTGATTCAGGAAATAGCAGAGAAAAAGCTATTGACATCATCTTAAAACAAGATGCTAAGAAACAAGGAATGGATGATGTTGAATTTGTAACTACTTGGGGTAACAAAGCTGTTCAAGAAATTAATCGTTCAGGTGGAATTGTTCGAGATGATTTATTAGCTTCTTATAATTCATATACATCTGCTAAGAAAGGTTATGAGGATTTAGGAGTGGTGAAAAGTCAAGTGGATGCAGTGACTGCTTCTCAGACTGATCAAAGTATTTTGAAACTATTGAGTGGTGATGAAATTAAACCACAAATAATTAAATTCAGAGGAAAGGATGTACAATTAAGTAAAGAAGATATTGTCGATCTTGGAGTATATGCTCGTGGGAATAAACATGTATTTGGCTTCACCATAGATGATGGAGCTATACAGGCTGCTGATGCTGCTTACAAAAGACTTGAAAGAAATGGAAAGGCTTATCTAGCAGACTATGTAATGAGAAATGCAAACATTGGAGATAATAATGTTCTTTCACAAGTTGGAGAGTTTTTTGGAGCACCTGGAATGTTTAACATAGTAGGTGCTATAAGTAAAACTGCTAGACAAATTGCATCCCCAATTGAAACATTTAGAGATGATTGGAATGCAGCAGTTGGTGATACAGTCTTTGACTTTTCACAAATTGAAAAAGTGTTTGATGGAATTAATAATGATCAGTATTCACAAGCACTTTCTACAAAAGCTGAAGTGTTGAGAAATGTTTATGATGTTAATTCTAATTTGAAAGCTTCACTACTCACTGGTAATGCTGAAGCTGATAGAAGTATATTAGGTAATGTCAAAAGATTAGCAGGAGCCTATGCAGCAGCTGGTCAAAATGCAAGTGGTACATTTGATGATTTTTCATCGTTAGTTGGTGGTATAACTGATTCAAAAGACTTAAATTTAGAAGTTGAAGCATACGATGCTGGTGGCGGACAATCACAGTTTGTGATTACAGCTTATGGAGAAGGTAATAAAAAATCTAGCATGGTTATCCAAGCAGACGAAGCTTCTAGATTTGGTTTAGTCAATCCTTACGTTAGTAATTCTGTATCGATTCTTCAGAGTAGAATTAACTCTAGAGGTGGTAAAACATCATATGGAAATCCTAACAACAAGGATACTTATATTATTGGAGATTCATACTTCCAAAAATCAACAGGAGATTTTCCAATGCTGATAAATTCTCCGTATAATGTGATGGCAAACATAACTAATTCAAACGGTATGTACTATGGTAAAATATTCGCACAAGATCCAGCCACTGGAAAAAGTGCTGATGTCTTTACTACGCCTCCAGCAGATCTAGAAACAATTTACAATTCATTAAGATCATTGGACAACAACTTTGTAAGATCATTAATTTCGAATAAATAGTAATAATGGAAGAAGAAAGAATTGTAAATCTTGGAGGGGTGAATCAACCCATTCCATCGCCTGGTACTTTACAAAATCCTGGTAATCAAATTCCTGGAAATTCTCCTTCCCCTAGAGATATGTTTCTAGGAATAATGAAGCAGAACCAGTCAACTAGTGTTGCTCCTATCCCAACATCTTCTTTCTACACTGGTAAGAGATTTGAAGAAACTAGACCATTCACTGACTATGAAGAGATGGCTGCTCAACAGCAATCTACTTTTGATCAGTATAGAAATGGTCTTGGTAAAATGGTTGGTCTTGCAGCAACATCATTTGTTTCTGGTACAGCAGGTTTACTTTACGGAATTGGATCAGCAGCTTCTACATTAAAGTTTTCAAATCTTTATGACAATCCTGTTACAAGACTTATGGATCAAGCCCAGTCTGGTATGGAGGATTATTTACCAAACTATTATACTAAAGCAGAACAAGATGCTGAATGGTGGTCTCCAGATAACTGGTATACAGCAAACTTTTGGGGAGACAAGGTTTTTAAAAATATTGGTTATGGTATAGGTTCAATTTATGGAGGTGCTGCTTGGACAAAAGTTTTTAAATTAATAGGGCAAGCAAATAGTCTTGTTAGAGCAGGTAAAGGAATGGAAGCTGCTGCTAATATCGAGAAGGCTATGCAGATTGTACCTAAGACACAAAAACTATCTGCAATAGAGAATACATTAGCAAACCTTTCACAAGGTACTAAAGACATTATAAGAAATAATGGTGATAGATTCTTAACTTCTGCAATGGGTACTTTTGGAGAATCTTCGATTGAAGCTCTTCAGAAGATGAATGAGTTCAGAAATTCTGCTATACAAGAATATAAGAATAAATTTGGATATGCCCCAGAGGGAGAAGACCTTAATGAGATAAATGCTTTTGCTGAAAAAATAGGTAATTATGTATGGGGAATGGGCACTATTCTTCTTACAGGATCAAACTACATTCAACTTCCTAAAATCTTAGGTTCTTCTAGAAAAGTTGAGAAAGCATACATAAATAAAATTGCACAAGAAGGGTTAGGAAAGGAATTTGCTGAACAGCTTCCAAAAACAAGATTTGGAAAATTAGTTGACACTGCAACAGGTCTTAGTAGATTCTTAGTTTCTCCAACAGAAGCTTTTGAAGAAGGGATGCAGTTTGCTATTGCCACAGGAGTTGATGATTATTTTGACAGAGCATACAAGAATAAAGAAGAGCTTGGTACATTCCTAGAAACTGTCTATGGTGCTATGGGAAATGTATTTGGAGAAGGCATTGATAAAACTCTAAGTACAAAAGAAGGCATTGAAAGTATAATTATTGGCTCTCTTGCTGGAGGCATTCAGCAGGCACCTATGTCTATTTATAGAGAAGGTCTCACTGGTAGAGGTGGAGTCAAAGCTAGGAATACAGCTATAGCTATACAAGAATTAAACAAGAGAAATATTGATTCTGCTTTGAAAGAACAAGCAGACTTCATGGCTATTGGTATAGGTTCTCAATCAATGAGACAACAAGCAATAGAGAACAATGATATTCTTTCAGAAAAAGATTACGAGAAAGATTTTACACTATCCTACTTGATGCCTCGTGCTAAGTATGGTAAGATGGACAGTGTCTATAACGAGCTTGACTACTATAAGCAGCAGGCTCTTATGGGTGGATTCGAAGAGTTACAGAGTGCGGGTATTGCATTTGATGGAGAAACCAAAGAACAATTCATACAAAGAATTGGTAATCTAGAAAATACTGCTAAGGCTGTTGATAAACATTACGAAAACATTAATCTCAACTATGCAGGTGAAGTACAAACTGATGAAGAGGGAAATGTTGTAAAGGATGCAAAAGGTAATCCACTTAGAAAATATTCTCCTATAGTAGTCGACAAACTTGTTTATGCAGCAAGTAAGATTGATGATTATTCTCTAAGAATACCAGCTGTGAATGCTGAGCTTGCAAAAGCTAACATACCAACTGTTAACATCTTACAGGAAATTCTTGAAAACAACAAACCAAATAAAGAGTCTGTAAAAGAAGCTTTGGATCAGATTAACGCAATGGACGTTACTAATGATGTTAAAGATGATTTAAAAAGATCTCTTTCTGATGTTATTGAATTGTCATTGAGAAGAAAACTCTTCATAAACCAATACAATGATATTAAACAGAAGCCATTGAACTACAGCTATGTTAGTACATCTGAAAGAGTTCGTGAGATGGGAACTGTTGAGGTGACTCAGAAAGAAGGTAGAAAAAGTGTAAGTAAACCATTTCAAGTGGGCCAAGAGTATTCTCTAGCTGAGCCTATTAGACTTGATAATGGTAAACTAGTTCTTGCTCCTAAGATTACAATACTTTCTGAAACACTGGGTGGTGAGTTTGAGGTGAGACTTCCTGATGGCAGAGAAGTATTTCTCCCACCCTTAGAATTTAAAACATACAACATCACTGAAGAAGACAATACATCTCAAGAGCTTGAGGATATATTAAATCAGTCTATTGATGAGGTGTTTGAATATCCTGCATTCAGAGATGTTTTTCAGAAGCCAGCAGAAGGTTTAAATAAACTTGAATATGTAAACTCCATTGGTGATCAAAAATTCACCAAAGCTGTATTAAACAGATTTAACAGACTTGCTAAAGATCTTCTTGAGAAACAAGCTAAAGCAAAAGAAATAGCTGACAGAATCAAAGAAGCTAAATCTTCTCTTGACAAACAACAAGAAGAAATCTCTGCTAGCCAAACATTCCCTGTAGGCACTCTTCCAGAAGATGCTGGAGAAAGAGTTGACACAGGTGAAACTGGTAAGATGAAAGCTGCTGTAGAATTCTTTGACTCTAGTACTACAGAGTCTGAAGAATTTGAAGATCTTACAAAGTCTCAACCTCATGTAGTTAGATCAAGAGTGTTCTTGAATAACGCTAGAAAGTTTAAGAATAGAAATAAACTTAGAGCAATTGTATTCACATACAACCAAGAAGAATCTCTTGGCTTGTCTGGTGTTACAGCTTTGTCATTTAAAATGACACAAGAACAAATTGATGCTGATAAAGCTGCTTTTGAAACCAAAGTCACGAATAAGGACAATGGATTTGTAGGAATGGTGTTTGTTGAGCTTGATGGTAAGAAGCGATACTTTGTAGATCAAGATGGAAAACGCATTGGTGAGGTGGGTCAACAAGTTGATCTTGGTAAGGTGGTATTTCAAACTATGCCTAGCACATCCATCACTAATAGTAGAGGAAATGATAGATATAGAAAAGACGAGAAAGATAGTTTTGTAAGATTTGCGCAAGTTTGGAGAAACAGACGTGTAGAGCTAATGAAGCCTTCTACAGTTCCTCCAACTCTCGAATTCAGAATCTCAGCAGGTATTCCTGTTTCTCAAAAGGAGGGTGACGTATATAAGAAGAATGCTGTCACTAGCAATCTAGTTGATGAAACTGCAATAGCAACCATCCCAGGACTTGTTAATGTTGTTACCACTGATACTATTCAACACAATGGTAGAATTGTAAATTCTAAAAAGGGATATGTCTACATTCAAAGTGGAGACCTTCTTCAATATCTAAACAACAACAAGCTTGGTAAGAAAAAAGCCACTACAATGTATGAGGTTATCAAGTCTGCTGTAACAAGACTTGAGAAAGATGCTAGTGAAGGAAAAGCTCCTAAGTTTAACACTAACGAGCTGCTATTTATAAATAACGTTCTTAATTTAAAAAATCCTAAAGGAGAGCTAAAAGATAATCAGATATGGTTTGATTTAGATAACCTTGCTGTTAAGCTTGGTAAACAAACATTTAAGTTCTCAGAACTAGCCTCCAAAGAACAAGAGATTATTGAACAGCTTTCTGAAATGTATCACTCTGCAAATGCTAAAACATTGCGAAGTGAAAGTTCATTCTTTGAATACTTCTTTGAAGATGGAAAGCTACAGGAAAGAGAATGGAAGAACTATCAGTCCTACCTTGTGTCTGGAAAAGACAGAGCTGTATCTGATATTCCATTTGTAACTATTGCAAATCCAACAGCCGCACAACCTTATGCGTTTGCAGGTAAGTATGCTACACTAGTCAACTTTGAGACTGGTGATGAAGGATATGTACCAAGTGAGAAAGAACAAGAGCCTCCTAAACCCTCTAAGTCAGGAGCATCAACAAAACCATCTGATGTAATTGAATCTGACGTTCCTGTTGTAGTGAAGTTGACTAACAAAGAAGGAGAAGAATTTACTGTCAGTCTTAATGATGGTGGTGTGAACACCATTCCTATGTTTGGTGGTGATTTTACTTTTAAGGCTAACATTCTACCAACTGGTGAAATAGAAATTGACACAATTTCTCCAGAGACTAATGCAGAAACAATTCAGAAGTTTGCTAATGTTCCTGCTAAGATGGCAGTTGCTAGAAAGAAATATCCTACAGCAACAGAAGGATTGAATGATATTGATGCAGCTACAGTGTTCTACATTGGTGAAGCAGCAGCTAAGGTGGAGGCTGCAATTAATGAAGGACAAGCTCAAGCCCCTGCTGCTCCAGTAGCTCCTGTAGTTTCTGATATAGAAGCTAAGAAAGCTGATATAGAAAGAAGAAGAAAGGATGAAATTAAAGAAAGAGCTCCTTATGTTTTAACAAAAGATTACTTTGAGGGAGATAATGATACAATAGCCACATTAACTTTTACAAGTAACGTAGACAAAACATATGCCTATAAGCAATCAGGAGTAAGCATATCTCAAGATGAATTAAGGAATGACTCAAGACTCTCGAATATAACTAAAGAACAGTACGATGCTGCAATAGAAGCTCCTGAATTAATAAAAGAAATCAATGCTAAATATGATGCAGAACTAGCTGCTTTAGAAGAGGCTAAGCCTGCTGAACAACCTGTTGAGAAAAAAGTAACACTTCCTAAAGAAAAGAAAGGACTATCAGGACTTAAGTCTGGTGTTCAGGATGAAGAAACTAGAAGGGTAAGAACTGGTGAGCCTGGTGAGAGAATCTCTGGTAGAGACATTGAAGCATTTAAAGCTTGGCATGCAAAGAATGCTAAGAATATTCCTTTTGAGATTCTTGACAACATCATCACGCTACATGATGGATCTAAAGCATGGGGTTTGTTTGAAGAGGGAGTTGCTAAGTTCTTCAAGCGTGGTTTGAGAGGTACAGAATATCACGAAGTGTTTGAAGGTATATGGAAAGCCTTCTTAACACAAGGTGAGAGACAAGCTATTCTTGATGAGTTCAAAGCTAAGCGTGGCAGCTTTCTTGATAGAGAGAGTGGACAACTTATTGCATACAGCCAAGCTACAGACAGACAAGCTAAAGAACGTATTGCTGATGACTTTGCTGACTACAGGCTAGGAAAGCTTCCAGCTAGAACATTGTCTGAGAAGATTAGAAACTTCTTCAAGGCTATTGTTGAGTTCTTCAAAACCTTTGTTGCAAAGCCATCTTTGAAAGATGATTTGTTTAAGTCCATTGACACAGGTAAGTTTGCAGAATACGTTGTTTCAGAAGAAGCTAAATCCGCAGCTCCTGAATATAGAAAGATATACTCATCAGATGGTAGTGTGATATCTGAAGATCAGGCTTGGGCGATTGTTCAAGACATGACAATCACCATGTCTCAATACATCTTCAATAGAAACAACACTGATGGATTAGAGAAGCTGTTCAATCCACTAGCCACCACTGGTAAAGATATATACAACTTTCTAAGAAAAAGATATGCTGAGAACATAGAGATTCTTGGTGAACAAGCTTTCCAAGATTTGTTCTTGAGATCAAAAGATTTGATTAGAACAATGGGCATCAATGTTGACATCGATGGTGTTGTTAGTACAAACGATGCTAATCAAAACAACAGACTGTATGCTCCTGAAGCATTTGAAGTTGATTTCCAGAAGAACATGAGATTCGCTGTAAAGTTTGCATTAGCTACTAATCCAGCAGCTGAAACAATCTATTCAGAAGGAAAGGCTCCAGAGCTTTTGAATTCTAAGGTATTGAAAGGATTCAAACTTCTCAACAACTTCAATAAGTCTTTTGCAACAATACTAAACAAGCTTTCAAATACAAGCTTGCAAAAAGTTGATAAGAAGCTTATTGAACTTATTAAAGAAGATGGTAACTACTATAGAATCTTTAACAGACTTGGTGGTGATGCTAATAATGGAATCCTTGATTATAGCAGCTTCAACACTACTGATTGGAGATTCTATGTTCAATTTGTTCAAGCATTCTCTAAGAGTAATCCATTTGTTCAATTGGCAATCCAGAGAGTTACAGAAGATGGTGTGGAATCATTCACTGCTCCTGGTGACAGAACCTCTGCTTTGAATAAAACAAGAAATGAGTGGTTCCAAAATATAAAAGAGCTTTCTAAATCAGACTCATCGTTTATCATTAAAACAAAAAATGAGAAGGGTACACCAATTTATGCAATTGATAATAAGAACAAAAACTACCCACCTAAGCAAAGTCTTCTTGAGCCACAGCGTGTACAAAACTATCTAAAGAACATAGGCATTGAGTTTCCATTGAGCTTCATTGAGAAGATTAATACTAATGAGAAACAGAAAAAAGCATTTGATAATGCTGTAACAAAGATTTATGAGTTTGGTCCAAAAGGATATGCTATGTTATCTGGAGAAAAGTTCTCTGAGGTAGACTCGCATGTTAGATCCCTAGCAGATATGTATGTTAGACTAACTAATCCTGACCAAGACACCACTAGATTAAACATAGATAACGAACGTACCAACAACTTCTCAGATAGCAATGCTCCTTCTGTATTTGAAGCAGAGTTCAATGAGTCAATGACTCTTGATGAACTATTCAATACAAGACCAGAGCTAAGAGATGTATTTGCAAAGAACAGCTTATTGATTCAGAAGGATGGAATGTTCTTTGATCAAGATGGTAATAAGATTGATGGTAAGAACATAAAGATTGGTGTAATAGATGGTTTGAGAAATGAGATTAGTGATAGAGGATTGTCCATGTCATCCTTGACAAAAGGTGATAGATTCACTGTTGAAATCAACGAGAACATCAATGGTAACTATTACATTCTAATCCCAGCAGATTCTTCAACAGAAAGAATGCTACAACTAGGAAGAATAGTTGAGTATGACTTATTCAATCAAGGTGCTGATAGAGCGTTTACACGAGCTAAGAAAATCTTTAAAGGATATTTAGAAGATGAAATCAACTTGGCTCTTGACTGGGAGACTAGATCAAAGGTTGCTGCTACAGCAAAGAATGCTAAAGAACTTAGATTCTTTAAAGATATTCTTGAACAATCTTTAGTTGATGATATTCACAATGCTATTGCTGAAGGACAATCAACAGAGGGTATTCTTGCTCTTGTAAGTGATGAAGCTCTTGAAGAGTCTCTTAAGAATACACTCACTAATCTAAATCAATCAACACTAAATGATTTGATTGAAACTGGTGAAGTGGAAAGACTTGGTGAGAACTATTCCTACCAAATGTTAGATAGCAACTTTGTTAAAGACAAAAAACTTAATAGAAACTCATTGTCTGAAGAAGAAATGATGCAAGTGCTTTCGTTTGTAAACATGAACTACATGATTGCAAACATTGAAATGCACAAGTTCATCTTTGGTGATCCATACCAATTCAAAATCAAAGATGGTAAGTTAGATGAAACTAAGCGTATCAAGTCTTGGCTATCCCCTAGAAGAGTCACTGTCGACCTACCAGAACAAAATCAAAAGTTCAATGAGGTGTATAACAATCCTACAGAAGACATATCTCTAGATCCAGATGATTTATTTCGTTACACATTTAAGTCTTATGTAAAAACTGTTACATTAAACGATGTAAATCCAGCTTCAGAGTTTGTTCAGAAGTTTGAAGGATATGACGAAGCTGATGGTTTCTCAGTCATGATTGATGGTGCTTACAGAGAAGTGAAGCTTAAGAATGGTGAATGGTCTAACGATCTTGCTGAGCCTTGGTTCCAATGGAATCAATCTTATGCTAGACAGAAGATGGCTGCTAAAAAATTGTATGAATACAAGAACGAAGCACTAAAAAAACACGATCAAGAAACAATTGCTAAACCACAGCCACCATTTGTTACAGAGGTGTTGAAGCCTATTGTATCTGGTTCTAAGTTTGGATTGAACAGAATAGAAGGTGTGCTTGACAAGTTCTCCCAGATGCCTATTACATACAAGATGGTAGAGGGTACAAACCTTGAGAACTTGTATGTACAAATGTTACAAGAGAAAGTGGGTTATGTTGTTTACAAGTCTGGAAGAAAAGAAGGTGTTCGTCAAGGACACAGCTTGTATGATGGAAATGGTGATTACAACAACACTCCTTTTGGTGAAGAAACTATTGAGAATGTATCTTGGAAAACTTATGGTATCCAAGTGGAAAACTCCTACGAAGAAGGTAAACTTCAAACTAGAGGTTCCCAACTTACCAAGAACGATACAATGGACATGTACGACAATGGTAAGGAAGCTGAAGGTATGGAAGGTGCTTCTGCTCTTGCTGAAGAAAAGATTAAAATCTTCAAAGAAATGCATCAGAATGCATACGAGGAGTTTTTGAATAAGCTTGGTTTAGAAGATTTGAATGGTAGCTACAAGATTGTAGACCCTGTGAAAATATCTAGATCGCTCGAATATGAATTGCTAAGAAGACAAGCTTCACAAAACGTAATTGATACAATACGCCTCAATGAAGATGGTCAGTTCATTATGCCATTTGAAGCATCTGCTGCATACGAGCAAATCAGAAGCATTCTCATCTCAATGATTAACAAGTCTCTCATCTCTCCACAGATGAATGGTAAGCCTCACGTACAGGTTCCAGCTACACTTTGGGAGAATGCAAAAGCAGGAAGAAAGTTATTGAGAAAGACAAAAGATGGCTATGTAAAAATTACTAGAAAGCAATACGATGCTTTGTCTAATGAAGACAAGAAGGGTGTTGTACTTTCTAGCGATGCTCTGAAGTTCTATGAGAATGAGGATGGTAAGAGATATATGGAAGTGATGATTCCAAACTTCTGGAAGAAGAACTTTCCTGGTAAGACAGATGAGCAAATCCTAGAATATCTTAATAATAATGAGAACGGAAAGATCTTGTTTGGTGTAGGATTTCGTATTCCTAATCAAGCAACATCTTCTACAGAGGTGTTTAAGGTTAAAGGTTTCTTAGATCCATCTATGGGATCTACAGTGGTTGTACCTTCTGAGATTGTAGCTAAAGCAGGATCTGACTTTGATATTGATAAGCTTAACATGTACCTTAAGTCAGTGTACACTGATGCAAATGGAAATGTTAAACTTATAGAATACAAAGGAAGCAAAGAAGCCACAATGGATTTCTTTGCTAAGGTGTACGAAGATCGTATCCAAAAACAACTTGACAGCATCTCTAGATATGATGAGTTCAGAGACAATGTCCTAGAGATATTTGAGGCTGCTGAGACTATAGAAGATCCATCTAACGTAACTGCTGAGTCGTTGGAAAAACTTCTTGGCGAAGACTTGTTTAAATATTACATGGATCACAGAGAAGTGATTAATGAGATGAAAGAACAGGCTTTAGTAGAAGGAATGAGTCCTGCTGATTATGTTGGTGATCAGATGGGTAGACTTGCAACAAAGTTTGAGAATCTTTCTAAGGAGAAGTTTGATAATAATCTTAAGAATAAGTATCTACAGAAGATGTACAAGAATTCTTTGGAGAACAGATACTATGAAATTCTTGAGGGACTAGTTACACTTCCTGGAAACTTTGAAAGACTAATGTCACCAGTTAGTGATGCTGGATTGTCAGAGGTTGCTAACACTCTTGATGAGGCTACAAAAAACAAAGAGGCTGACATTAAGAATAAGCTTATATCAAGAAGTTTTATGACTTCTTTGAGACAAGCATTTTTGATGGGTAAGAAATGGGTTGGTATTGCAGCTGTCAATATCACAGGACATGCTATTGGTCAGAAGGTAGGATTGTACTTTGATTCCAGACTAATGAATAATCTTTCTGACTATGACAAAGGATTCTTAGGTGATTTAAGTCTTGCAATCCCTCACAACACTGTAACTGTTGATGGTAAAAAGATGATATCTCTGGGTGGAAGAAAAACTGCTGATGGAAAAGATGAATTCATCTCTGATAGACTATCTGGATATGCTACAGCATTTGTGGACGTTGCAAAAGATCCATACATCCTAAAGCTTATTCAGAGTGACTTGGTTGTTGGTACAGCTATGTTGATGGAGAGAATTGGTGCTGGTGAACTCACACCATACTTCTTAAACCAGCCAATGATTATAGAATATCTAAAAACTCTTGATAAGTATAAGAGCAGATCATTGTTTGGAAAAGATAATCTTGATTACATATATGGAAAGTTCGAAACAAAAGCTTCTGATAAGCCTTATAATTTAACAAATGAATTTGTAAAAACTGCTGATGGAAAAATTGATTTTGAAAAGTCAAAAGAAAACTTATTAAACCTTATTAGAGAGAATGCAAATAGACCAGAAGGTGTTAAAGCATCTAATGAGTTCAATGCTAAACAGGTGGCTGTATTCAATGAGTTCTTGAGGCTTGCTAAGCTTGCACAGTTGAATTTCAAATTTACACAAGCCTACAACTATGACACTACGAGAGTAACAAACTATGAAGGTTTCAAGAGAAAGATAACAAGAACTGAAACTGCTAAGCAAGCCAACATTATATCATCTATTGACAAGGTGATGAATGATACCTTCATTGGTGATCAAGTGAAATTGCTTAAAAAAGAATTAATGTCTTTAGGTGCAATCATGAAGCTTGACTCAGAAGGTATTGATCAATACATGGATGAGGTGATGGAGCCATTCTATGCTGATGAGTATATGTCAGCAGATGACTTTAACTATGTGGCTAAGAAGTTGAAGTCTTCTTTCCTAGACTTCTTAATTCAAACTAGATCTACATCTATATTCCCTGATGATATTAAAAATCTATTTACAGGAAGCAATAGTGTAGCATCTAGATTATTGAAGCTAAAGGCTAAAGATCCTTCATCTAATCTTCTTTCTAATCTTGTTCCTGTAAGCTCTGCACAAGAGAATGGACCAACAACAGTTGCTCTTAAGGTGAAGCCTAAAGAAGCTATTGATATAGACAGATATACAGGAATGATGAGAGAGTTGAAAGAACGAGAGCCAGAGTTCTACAATGACTTGGTTAAGCTTTCTGTTCTACAAGGAACGCTTGAAACCAACTTATCAATCTCGTCAATCATTCCTGTTGAGGATAGAGCAGCAATCATTGCTCCTGTTATTAATACATTGCAATCATCTTCAGAACTAGAGGTGTTTAATAAAGAAGGTTTGTTCTACAGAAACAATTTCTCTGATGATAGAATTGTTCCTGAGATTAAACCTAGATATCAAACTGTAGATGCAGGAGTTGGACTACAGATTAACTATCTTAAGACAGATACATTCCTAGCTTCTCTAGAAAATGGAATAACTCCAGGAAGTGGTAAGTTGGTATCGCTTAACAACAAATACTCATTCATGAATGGAGCTGATAAAGACTTCTTGAAGATGAAGAGATATCAGTATGTTAGTGGATTCGCTGGAGGTAACCCAACAACAATTGTTGTTGACATCACTTCTGGAAAACAAATGTCAGTGAAGGACTTCACAAAACTTACAAATGAAGGCACACTATCTAAGTATGAGATGGTTGGATACAAGAAGGTGAAAAGTGAAGATGATGTTCCATTAACCATTCAGAGAAAAGTGGGTAAGTCACTTGATGAGTTTAGTGTATTCAAAATGGTTAACTTGTATGGAGCTGGAAGAATTGTAGCTGAGTATCCAAAACTCATGACATCTTCAGCAGTTGATAACAATACATTCAAGATAAAAGAAGAACTTACAGACAATGCAATCATTGCAATGCTTGCTAGAGAAGTTATACCAACTTCCTCTGTAACCTCTGATGAAAAAAGCCTAGCCTCTGAAGTTTTGGAAGAAGCTCCTGTTGCAGAAGATGCTGTTACTCCTGAAGCTCCAATCACACAAGAAGAAGTTGCAGAAGAAACTACTGGGAAGAAACCTACATTTACTTACAAAGGAACTACAATCACCACTGATTTCCAGTTAACTACAGGTCAGCGTGAAGCTTTAGAAAAGTTAATTGACTTCTCTACAGATCCAAATTCTGATTTCATCACCTTACAAGGTGCAGCAGGTACAGGTAAGACATCTATAATTGGATACTTGCAAAAGTATTTGAAGAGTCACACATTTAATTTCCTTGCACCAACACATGCTGCAACTGCTGAGTTAGCTTTTGCTACAGTTAAGTCTGGAAATAAACGACTACCAATGACTGTAGCATCTGCAATAACATCTATTCTCAACCCTGCAACAAATGAGATGATTGTAACTTTGTCAAAAAAGTTAATATCTGCAATGGGCTTAGGAAAAAATGTTTTTGTTGTAGATGAAGTGTCAATGCTAAATTCTAAAGATTATGAAGCATTGAAGGAAGCTGCTAGTAAAAATAATGTAAAAATTATATTCATGGGTGACATAATGCAAATACCACAGGTAGATGTAACTAACCCAGAGAAGAAGCCTGTATCAAAAGCGTTCACTGAACTAGATCAAGTTAGATTAACAGAGGTTAAGAGAACTAGCAGTAATTCAATATTGAACATGTTGACAAATGTTAGAAATAATGTTAATGATAAGATCCCAGTTGTTGAGTCTTCAGATCAACTTGAATATCTTCCTTTGCCAAAATTCAATTCTAAACTAGCTGATGTATTTGAACAAAATCCTGAAGAAACTGTATTGATCAGTTATACAAACAGAGGAGTTGAACAGTACAATAAAAAAATTAGATCTACATTAGGAAGAGAAGGAGACTTAGTTCCTGGAGATGTAGTGGTTGGTTACTTGGGATATTCAAGTAAACAAATTGAAAAAAGCGATTTGGCTAACAGTGTTCGATACACAGTGACTAGTGTTGAGAAAGATGGATCACTTTATAACATTTCTGCTTCTTCCAAAAAGCTTGTTGAATTACAAAGACTAGGAGTTGAATCAGTTAGTGGTAGAGCTAATACAAAGTATGCTCAACTTTCAAGAAGTGATTCTTTTGATTTCTCAAATCTTACAGAAGAAGATTTTAGTCAGAATAACAAAATGCTTTCTGACATGATGGTTCGTCTACATGAGGCAAAACAATTAGCACTTAGAACAAAATCAAGTGGTAGTTGGAGAGACTACTTTGCTATAAAAGGTAATATTTCTCAAAGATTAGCCAACCTTGATCTAGGTGACACTTATATCTACAATCCAGCAACAGGTGTTATGGAGAAGTATGAGTATGAGAGACACAAGAAGATTGATAAGGATTTGATTATTGAAAAAGGAATTGATTTTGGACATGCTATCACGATACATAAGTCTCAAGGTTCTACAATAAAGAATGTTTTCTTTGATGCATCTAGTTTACCAACATCGTCTTCTTCAAAACTTACTGTGAATGGTGAAGTGATGGGTACAGAAAAACATTCTCTTCTGTATGTAGGTGTTTCAAGAGCTTCAGAATATCTTGGAATAAATTACGCTAATCCATCAAACTTCTATGATGTAGCTGAAGAACCAGTTGTAGAACAAAAATCTAGAGTGGTGAAAGTTGATCAGTACCAAATCACTGTTCAACCTGATGGAAAGATGTTATTTGCAAATGGCACAGAAGTTACTGACCAAACCATTAAGAATAAAGTTGATATTAAAATAGCTTATCAAGATGGCACTCTAAGAATTTCTGTCTACAATAACAACAAATATTTTGTACTTTCGAATAACAAAATCCTTGGAAGTGGAAAGACTAATCTTGGAAAAGAGACAGTTACAGATCCAAAGATTAAACAAGAGATTCTTGATAAAGCAGTACTGTACAAACCTAAGTGTTAAGATATGCCTTGCCCAATACAAATACGAGAAACAATTCAGAACAGCATTGATAGAAAACTGCCTGATCCAGAAGCAGTGATGTCACAAGATGCTGCTAAAGGAATTGTTGACTATCTTAATAAGCTTTGGTCATCAGCTATTGCTAGAGTGCAACAGTATTCTGGACTAGGTGGATTTAGAGTGATTATCAATCCTCTAGAAGATGCTGTCAACAAGGAATTCAAAAGACAACAAGATGCTGAGAATGCATTTGAACGTGATCTTGATTTCTTCAAAGGTGATGAAGCTCTTCTTGAGCAAGAGCAAAGAGATTTATTTCTTCAAAGAGCAGCTCCTGTCAAACCAGGTGTTCAAGAACTGTTTAACACCAATCCAGAACTAGCATCTGTAGGAACTCCTGAGCAATATTCAGCTTATCTTGATTCTATATTCCCAGAGAGTAAGGTGAAGGATATTGTTTATCATGGTAGTAAGTCCCCTAAAATAGATAAATTTAAAAATTCTGAGTATGGTTATGAAGGTATTTCTTTTACTTATAATAAAAATAGAGCAAAAGGATATGCTGAAGTAGCTTCTTTGGGTACAATTAAAAAAGATGGGACACCTTGGAAAGGAAAAGTATATTCTGTGTTATTAAATGCTAAAGAAGAAGGTAAAGATTATGAAGATTTACAAAATTTGCAAGAAGAAATTATAGTATTCGAACCAGAACAAATCCACATTCTAGGAAACGAGAATGATGTTCAAGGCTTTAGACAATTTGTTAGTGAGCAAGGAACATCTTTACAAAAGACTGCTGAAGAAACTCTACCAACAAACGCATCACCTAAGACATTAAAAATCATCAGAGACTTCCTAGAGAAGGTGGGTGTTAATGTCAACATTGTAAAAGAGATAGTTGTCAATGGTGTCAAGTATGATGCTAATGGTGTTGCGCAAGTGATGCAACAACTCATCTCTGTTGTAGAAGGAAAAGAAGCACAGGCTCTTCCAGAAGAAGCCATGCACTTTGCTGTATCCATTATTAAACAAACCAATCCTAAGCTTTATCAAAAGCTTATGAAGGAGATTAATGGATATGATATGCTTACACAAGTGTTTAGAACTTATGGTAACGATCCTCTGTATCAGAAGGATGGTAAGCCTGATGTTATTAAACTTAAGGAAGAAGCCATTGCTAAGGTGCTAGTTGAGAAAATCATCAACAAGTCTGAGAACATTGCAGAGACTAAAGAAAATGTAGCTATTGCACAATCTTGGTGGAGAAGCATTGTTGATTGGATTAAAAACTTGCTTTATGTCAAGTCTGGTTTTGATCAAGTTACTATTGACATCATCTCTGGCAAAGATATTGGAACAGCAGATCAAATTGGTGAAGAGCAAGATGCTACATTCCTACAGAAGAGTAAGCAAGACAATGTTTATGATTCTGTTGTTGAGCTGTCAAAAAGAATCACTAGACCTGCTGAAGGAGAGAACAAATACATAGTTGATGGTAAGGAAGTACCAAGAGTTTCTGACATTGTAAAAACATACTATGACAATCGTCAAAAGAATCAAGAGCTTCTTGATGATGAATACGACACAGCTGTAAAAGAACTTAAGAAAGAAAAAGGAACAAAAGGTCACGCTGATCTTGAATATGCATTCTCGCTATTTGTAGATGAGAATGGATATTTAAAAGATGCTGAAACACGTGCTGCCAATATAGAAAATGATGACTACATCTCTCAAATAGGTAGTCAGAGTTTTTATGAAACATTAAGAGACAATCTTCAAAGAAGACTTGAATCATATCCACAAGGAACTAGATTCATCAAAGAAGTTGCTATATACAATGGTAAGAACTTAGCTGGTACAGTTGACTTTATGGCAATCACTCAAGAAGGAAAGATTGACATCCTTGACTGGAAGTTTATGAATCTTAACCAAGAGAAGTACACTGATGTGCCTTGGTATAAGATTGAATCTTGGAACATCCAGATGGATGAGTACAAGAAGATTCTTATGGCTAACTATGGTGTGCAGGCAAAAGATTTCAGACAAACAAGAATGATCCCAATCCTTGCTCAATACTCTAGAGGTAAGAAGAGCAAAGAGGGTACAGTGATTGAACTACCAAGACTCACTGGTGTGAAGATTGGTGATGTTAATATTCAAGACATTGATGAGCAAGAGGACTTCCTATTGCCTGTTCCAACAAAAGATGAACTAACAGATAACAGAAGACTTGATGAGCTCTTGAAGAAGCTTAACAAGTCCTACGAGACATTTGCTAAAGAGAAGGTTACACCAGATAAAAAAGAAGCTAAGAGAGAACAATTACAAAGCTTGTTCAAGGCAATTAGAAGATTGCAAGTGAAGCGTGATGTTCGACCACTTATTGATCAAGCTAAACTTCTAGAAAAGAAAGCAGAAGACCTAATCTCCAAGTATAAAGAACTTTACGAAAGTCCAGAAGATATTAATGCATTCTCAGAACAAGAAATCAACTTGTTTACTGAAGAGATTGAGAGCTTGAGTAACGCATTCAATTCATACATTGATATCCACAACTTGTTAAAAGATGTTGTTGATGGAGATGTAAGAAATGAATTGCGTGATGTTGCTGATAGTGCTAGCGAATTCATCTCTGAGTTCAAAGTGATTAACGAAGACTTTGTAAGAGATGTAATTGCTAAACGTGAAGGATATGAAAATGTATTGAGTCCAGAGAAAGTTGTAAAGGGTTTTGCAAAATGGTTTTCTTCCACAGCTACATTACAGGTTAAGACTATTCAGCTTCTTTTTACTAAGGCTAATAAAGCATTTAGTAAAGCTGCAATGGCTACACAAGAGGAGAGTGCTAAACTCTTAGCTTTGCGTGATGACTACATGAAGTGGGCAGCTTCTAAAGGCATTAGTCAAAAAGAATTCTTTTCAATGATTAAGAAGAAGGATAGCAATGAACTCATTGATCAATACAAAAAAGAATTCTACACTGAAGCGAAGAAAGCTACAAAAGATGGTGATGTTCAGTGGATCAAAGATAATGTTGATATTGCTAAGCTAGAGGAAGCTCTTGAGAAGAAAAAGAACGAGGAGATTGAAAAAATTAACAATAAACCTAGAAATGGTACTACTGAACAAATACTAAGAGAGGTTGCTAAAGAAACTGCTGATGCTAAACGTTTGTATAGTATCAATACAGACTCTTCAAAAGGATGGTTCTTATATGATATTGTTAAAAAGTCTCCATTAGATAAGTGGGAAAGTGAACAGTGGAAAGAACTCAACAAGCCTGAGAATGCCCCAGCAAAAGCATTCTATGATTACATTGTTGATAAGAATAAAGAATATGCTGATTTAGGATATATATCAAAACAAAAAGAAAGAATCTTCCTTCCTTATGTACAAGGCTCTATTGTAGAAGCTGCTGTAAAAGGAGACAGTCTATCTCTTGGTGAAAGATTCTGGAGAAGCATTTCTATTGATGCTGGTGATGTTGGGTTTGGTCAACTTGATCCAAACACAGGAAAACCAATCAACACAATTCCTAAATACTTCACTACACCATTTGAAGGAATTCTTAGTGAAGACTTGTTTAAAACTATGTCGATGTACAATGAGGCTGCATTGAGATATAAGTATGTTAGCGAGATTGAGAACCAGGTGAGGGCTATTGCTAGAGTGGAGAAGAACAAGAAAACCATCATGACTACTTCTCTTGGTAAAGTAGCAAGAGACCCTATTACAGGTGATCCTATTTACAATCCAGAAAGCACAGAAGGAAACTATGAGCTGTTAGACTCAATGATCAAGTCTATTATCTACGGTCAGAAATATATAGACAACCAAAACTTTGACGCAGCTCTATTTAAGATTGGCAGTTGGGGTAAGACAATTAATAAGAAACTTGGTATAAATGTTTTTCCAGAAAAGCTAGAGGGAAGACAAGTGACATTGAACAAGATTGCTGATAATTTGAACAACTCTTTCTCAATTGCAACACTAGGTTTTAACTTAGGGTCATCACTATCCAATGGTCTTGGTGGTACATTCCAGTCTATAATCAACTCTGGTAAATACTTTACCAAAACTGATTTCATAGCTGCTGAATCTCAAGTGATTATTAACAAACTTAGCGGTGAAGATAAGAGTAAGTACATAAGAGCTTTTGAATACTTCCTCCCTTTAACAGATAACTATAATAGAGAATTTCTAAAGAAACTTTCTGTAAGTAAGTTGAATGATGAGGCTATACAAGACATACTAATGTCTTGGATGCGGTTTGCTGATAGCACTGTTCAAGCAACCAACTTCTTAGCATTCCTTAACAACAGTGTTGTTATAGATGGTAAGGTGGTAAATGCTAGAGAATATTTAAGAACTCTTCCTGAATACAAAGGTAGATGGTCAGGTAGTTCTCAAGATAGAAAAGCATTTGATGAAAGATTCGAAGAGCAAGTGAAGAAGCTTGTTGAAGAGAAAGGTGTAATGAAACTTGCCACAATTGAAGATGGTAAGTTTGTTATTCCTGGTGTAGACAGAATGTCTAACAGTGTTCTTGAGCTAAGAAGAAAGGTGCAGCAACTTAGTAAAGATGCAATGGGTAACCTCTCTGAAGATGATGTACGACTCATCAACATGAACATTCTTGGTAAGTCATTCATGGTGTTCAAGAACTGGATTCCAAGACTTGTAGATATTAGATTTGGTGGATTGAAATACAACGCTGCTTCTGATGCTTACGAATGGGGTAGAACAAGAATGATGTTCTCTGTTTTATTTGATCGTCAACTAGTCACATTCAAAGGTTTCAAGGGGCTCATTCTTGGCGATGAATATGGTGCAGAGCTGATGAGACAAAGCTTTGAGAAGAGAGCTGAGAAATATGAACGTGAGACAGGCAGAAAACTAGAAATGGATGAAGCAATGTTCATGGACTTGATGCAAAGTAACGTGAATGCTTTTGCTCGTGACTTAATGTTCTTATCAGCTCTTTTAGCACTTACATTTGCAATGGCTGCATTTGCACCAGACGATGATGAAGATCCATTAGTTAAAAACCAATACAACTATGCTAGAAGATTAGCAGACAAGATCTTTAGTGAGGTTGCATATTTCTATAATCCTACATCTCTTCTAAATCTTGTGGGTAGTGGACCATTCCCAGCAATGTCTTTGTTAAACAATGCATCTAAAGCACTTGCCAATTCATTAAAAGAACTTTATGGATTGACGACAGGTGATGAGGAGATGGTAGAAGATACTAAGGTGATAAAGTATTTGATGAGAACATTCCCATTTGCAAACCAAATGGTTGGTTATCTACCATTGTTCTATCCAGATATGGCCAAAGATCTTGGTATTAGAGTACAAAGTAATTATGGAATAAGATAATAGAATTACACGTAGGCTATTGAGAAATATATCTATATTCACTAGTTTTACATAACTACAGAAAGCAAGTAAAACCTAGGGACAATGCTGTTTCTAGGTTTTGCTTTTTTAACAATATAACAACAACATGGCAGAAGTACATTGCGGATCTGAACCTTGCCCCTTATTCTTGAATTCCACCTGTGTGTTCTACACAGGAGAAAGTCTTCTTTATATAGGTGTACAAAACAATGACACTCTTGAAGTGGTCATTGAGAAGATTAACCAAGCATTCCAAAATGCTGGGGTGGGGTATGCCTTTACAAATGGCTTGATTCAGCCAACACCATTTCAACCAGTGCAACTGGGTGGTGCTCTTGTACAGAACACTACTATTGGTGGAAACTTCACGCTATCTTTTACAGGAAACGTTCAAGCTGCTAGACACATCACCACTGGTGGGTCATCATCTCAATTCTTAAAAGGAGATGGTACATTAGATTCTACAGCATACCAACCAGCAGCAAACTACATCACAGGCTTGTCTGGAGATGCAACAGCTTCTGGCCCTGGTGTAGCAGCTATGACACTAGCCACAGTAAACTTTTCTTCTGGTACATTTGGTAATGGTAACACCATTCCAATTGTCACAGTGAATGCAAAAGGTTTAGTTACAAACATCACTCCTGTGCCAGTTACTATTCCACCTCTACCACTAACATTTATTGGTGATGTTGTAGGTTCTGGATTTACAGGAAGTAACATCACTCTTCTTTTACAAAACGTTAATCCAAATCCCTACAACACCATCACCCCTCTAAAGTTTTCAGTGAATGGTAAGGGACTTGTTACATCTGCTTCTCCAATAACAGCTTCTGATATTGTAAATATTCTTGGTTACTATCCAGGAACATCTGGTACATCTGGTTCTGCTGGTACAAGCGGCACCTCTGGTACTACAGGTACTTCAGGTACAACAGGTACATCTGGAACGTCAGGAACAACAGGTACATCAGGCACCTCTGCAACTAGTGGAACATCTGGAACTAGTGGAACTGATGGTACAGGAGGTACGTCAGGAACTAGTGGAACAAGTGCAACAGCTGGAACATCAGGTACAAGTGGATCAACAGGTACTTCAGGCACCAGTGGTACGACAGGTACTAGTGGGTCTTCTGGTACTAGTGGTTCTACAGGAACGTCTGGTAGCTCTGGAACAACTGGCACCTCTGGAAGTTCTGGTACCACTGGTACATCAGGTAGTAGTGGAACTTCAGGTACCACTGGTACTAGTGGAAGTAGCGGATCAAGCGGTACTACAGGTACGTCAGGTACATCTGGTTTGTCAGGTGATAGATTTAAAACAACTTCTACAACAACATTCACTCTACTACCTGCTGGTGAATCAGGAACAATAACTGTAGATCCAGGACTAGCATACACTCCTGGTCAATCTATCATTATTGCCCATGATGCCAACAATCATGATGAAGCTGAAGTGACTGCATATGATCCTAACACAGGATCATTAAGCTTTGTTGTGTTCAGACTTACAGGATCAGGAACATATAGTAACTGGTTTGTAAACATCGATGGTGCATCTGGAGGTGATGGTAGCTCAGGAACCTCTGGCACAACTGGTACTAGTGGCTCTAGTGGTACGAGTGGAACCACTGGCACTAGTGGATCAAGTGGGACATCAGGTACCACTGGAACATCAGGTAGCAGTGGCACAAGTGGTACGTCTGCAACAAATGGTACTGGGGGTACATCTGGAACGTCTGGTTCTTCTGGCACATCAGGTACGACAGGAACTTCTGGAACCTCTGCAACATCAGGGACTAGTGGCACATCTGCCACCTCTGGTACAACAGGGACCAGTGGTACTTCTGGAACTAATGGCACTGGAGGAACTAGTGGTACAAGTGGATCTAGTGCTACATCTGGCACTTCTGGAACTAGTGGTGCAACTGGTGCTAGTGGAACGTCTGGAACGTCTGGTACATCTGTAGCTGTGTCTGGTACAACAAACACAATGGCTAAGTTCACAAGCTCTACAACCATTGGTAATAGTGCTTTGACAGATGATGGTTCTACATTAACATACACTGGTAGTACAATAATTTCAGGAACTGCTTCACCAACAGGTTCTCTTATTGGAGGAGTTCGTGCTTATGGAAGTTCAGCAGCATATATGAGTGCGTCTGATGCTTCAAGTAGAACTGCATTTTTTGGTGTAGATGCATCAGGCTATATTATGTTTGGTGCATTGACAAATCATGATACTGTAATTCGAGCTAATAACACAGCATACTTCAGAGTTTATGCGTCAGGATATACACAATCTGAGGGAAGTTCAAGAGCTCCTATATTCTACGACTCTAATGATACTACTTTTTATCTAGACCCAAATTCATCATCTAAATTAAGAAATCTTTATGTTGGTGATGCTGGAAGTAGCTGGTCAGATGTAGGAGGTTGGGGAACTCAACTTCATGTTTCAAATGGTCCTCACTCAATAATAAGAGTATATGCTAGAAATGAAGGAATTGAAACAATATTATTTTCTCATGGTGGTGGGCAATCTAAAGTAGGATCTGGTACTAACCATGATTTTGGTATTGTAAGAAACTTCTCAACCAGAATGACATTTTATTCTGGGCACACTTACTCGGAAGGATATTTACAGGCGGCTGATTCACTACGAGCTCCTATATTCTATGATTCTAACGATACTACATACTACGGTGATTTTGCAGGTACATCATTATTTAATGTTGTTAGAATAGGTGTTAGCGCAAACCAAACCTTTGCTCAATTAAATATTTCTCAAGGAGCAGGTTCAGCAACTTTATATCGTGATATTGATATGAAGGGTAGTTGGGCAGGTGGTGAAGGACATGCTATTACAGCAACCCATGGTTCTTCATCTACTAATATTGTTGGACAAATGGTTTTTGAACATAATTCACCAGGTTCTAGAATTAAATGGGGTAGACTATATCATGGTGGAGATCAGTCTACTTACCCAATGCAACTTATCTCTGATGGAAGTAGTGCTTATCTGGAAATGAATACGGGTAGTATGCGTGTTCCAATATTCTATGACTCTGCTGATACTACATATTATCTAGACCCTAATAGTAGTTCACTTTTAAGAGGTAGATTTAATATAACAGGTGGACATAGTAATTCAAGTCTCAGAGTATTCCTACAAGCTAGTGAAAATGGTGCAGGAACTGGAATATCTACACTTCAAATGTGGACATCGGAACCAGGTAATACATGGGACGGAGCGGGGTTTGGATATAATGTAGACAATAATCAGAATGAGTCTGGAAATGTTCCAGCTTATTACTTCGGTAGACCAAATACCAACTTTGGTCAGGCTTATATGAGAATGACAACTGATGGTAACTGGTATTTTTACAATACGCCAAATGGTTCTAATACAAGACATCTTACAATGCAACTTGTAAGAGATGGTTATTTATTAGCACCACAATCAGTTCGCTCTCCAATATTCTATGATTCAAATGATACAGCATATTTTTGTGACCCTAATGGTAGAAGTAGATTATCTTCTATAGATTATGGTAATGGTAGTTATTACTTAGCTGGTGGTGATTGGGGATGGAGACACAATACCCCTTATGGATGGATTCAATTTGGTCCTGCAAATAGTAGTCATGCACACATTTATACAGATAGAAGTAACTTCTACTTTAACGTAGATGTAATGTACCAAAACGGACATAGAATCTATGGAGACAACTATAGACCATATGCCGATACTGCGGGTACAGCTAGTTCTTCAACTACAGCAGCTTATCTTCCAACACTATACGCAGGTGGGGTTCAATCCAACCCACAAACATATTTTGGTCAATCTGTTGGTTTAAGAGTAGCAATGACAGGCCATTGGTCCGTTTGGTCTGATACTTTATGGATTAATGGGTATGCAGGAGGAGATGTTCTTCAAATGTGTGCTTTACATACATTGAGAAATGGTCAACCAAGAATGGCTATTAGTGCCCAAGCATGTAATGGTTCTTCATATGGATCTATCTATGAATTTTGGACAAATTATAATATGGATGCTCCTAACAAATCAGGAACATCTTATTACCAAGCAAACACTTGGATACAATTTAATGGTGGGTATGGTTTATATTTTCCTAATAACTATGGAGGACATTTTTATCCAAATGATGGTAGTTCATACACTCAATTTAGGTTAAGTGGACAAAAAAATGGATATGGAGGTATATGGGATTCCTACAGTGCTGTAGCTGGTATAATGTATGATAGTGGTGGTAACGGAGGAGTTTATCGCGAAGCTAATGGTAGATGGTACTTCTATTATCACCTAAGTAATGATTGCATGGGTATTGGTACATCATCAACTTCCTCTACCTATAGCCTTTATTTAAATAAAGGTGTATTTGCTCAAAGTAGAATTGATGCTACTATATTCTATGATACTAATGATACAAGTAGATATATTGATCCTAACGGTACATCTCAAACAAACAGTATGCGAGCTTCTGAATTCAGAGGCAACGCAAACGTTGGAGGTACAGGTGAAGCTACATGGCACCCAGCAGGAGCTTATATTGGTAGCACAATGTGGCAATATGGAGATATGTATAAAAATAATACTCCAATCTATGACGTTGCAAATATTTATAATAGTGGTTGGTATAGAAATTATGGAAGAATAGGAGTATACAACCAGACTTATGGAGGACACTTTTATCAATCAGAGTCTAGTTACTGGTCTATTACTGGTGCTGGTACATCAACATTTGGTCTTCAGTTTAGATCAAACTATGATACAGGAGTAGTAGGATATGTTTATGGAGAATCAGGAGGTAGTTTTGGTTTATTAAGTGGTGGATCGTGGGCAGTTAGAACTTTTCCTGGAGGAGGTGAGCTGTATGGGTCTTGGACATCAAATGGTGACCATAGAGCTCCAATATTTTATGATTCTCAAAACACAGCATATTATTTAAATCCAAATGGTGGATCATATTTTGCTAGTTCTATAGAAATAGCTAATGGATATTTTTTAACAAATGGAGCGGGTGGTGCTGTATGGATGAGTAGTGTTCAAGGATCATTTGGTGGATACATGAGGTTTTCTCAACATGCTGTAATTGAAACTTATGTTGGTGGGTACCACGTCTATGTAGTAAGTGCTAATGGAGTTGGTGTTGTAAAATATGATGGAGATCAATTTTGGTCTGCACATTCGGATGCAAGAATAAAAACTGTTCATTCAGTTATGGAAAATAATTTATCAAAACTTGATGGAATTAACCCAATTTATTATTCTTTTAATAACTTTGATGATGATAACAACAGAATAGGTTTGATAGCGCAAGAAGTACAAGAACACTTTCCAGAGCTTGTTGCCACAGATCCAAAAACTGATTACTTAACTTTAGATTATACAGGACTTATTCCTGTTCTTCTTGGAGCAATAAAAGAACTTAAAAACGAAGTAGAAACTTTAAAAACAAGAATATGATTTACACTTGGAAAGTAACAGGCATGAAAGGCATAGACTTGCCTACAGAGCCAAACACAATCATCCAGACTTACTGGACAAAGACTGGAATAGACGAGCATGGAAACGAAGGTGTGTTCTCAGGAGCAACTCCTTTCAATCCTGATGACATTGATCCTGCAAAATTTGTACCTTACGATCAGTTAACAGAAGACATCGTTCTTGGGTGGATTCAAGCTGTTGTTGTAGGAAGTTATGAGGAGCATGTAGATGCACAGATTCAAAAACAAATTGATGGAAAGAAGGTGAAAGAAGAACCCCTACCTTGGGTTCCCACCACCACTACCACCACCACCACTGTTGCAGAACAAATAGTAACCAAAAACCAATAATATGAAATTTAAAATATTTCAAATGTTTGAACTCGAGCTAGAAATTGCTGGAGGTAAAAGAGAAGACTTCTCTATTGTAGGACTTCTTAATGAGAGTGTAAGCTTCAAAACCAAATATCTTCTACAGCGTGTGTTGAAGAAGATTGGTGAAGAGAAACAACAATTCATGGAAACTGAGAAGTCTTTATTCACTAGCCTCGGTGCTGTAGAGAAAGATGGAAACCTTGTCATCGAAAACACACTAGAGGATGGTTCTCCAAATCCAGCAATTCAAAAGTTGATTGAGGAGAGAACACAACTCATGAACGTAGAAGTGGATGCTGGTGATTTAGATTTTAAAATCGAAGACTTTGATTTTAAATCAGAATCAACTTATCCAGTGTTCATGTTGCTTGCTTTCGATTAAGGCAATAACATCTCCACTTGTTATGCTGGACTGGCATTCATATTGTCTGTCAGTTCCAGCATGAACAGGACACCAGTCCCAGCTCTTGTCAAACTTATATTTGGGACTATTCCAACATCCATTACATACATTCTTTCTAACAGGACGTATGCAGGAAAACTCATGTCCTTCCTCTGTGAAGTTTGCTATCATTATCACAGGCTTGTTCATTGCCCATGCTAACCAACTAAGCCCACTAGATAGTCCTATAAAAAACTCACTATAGCTTATAGCATCCATTGCATTCTGTAATGACTTATCCTCAAGGGGTTCACAGTTGTCAAATGGATTATCCTCTTTAGAAACATTGATCACTCTGTAATTTTTTCCATACAGATAGTGTATCAACTCCTGCCAAGCCTCTCTAGTCCAGAACTTACAACCAGCTGTTGAGTTGGTTGCTATTGTGACAATCTTACCATCAAATGTATTTTTAGTAGTGTGTGCAATCCTTGGTCTAATCTCTTTGTAGTCTAGTCCTAAGATGTTTGTAGCTGCCTTCTGTAGAGGAATAGTGTTTGGTAGGACAGGCTCTTTAGCACTGTCATAAAACCATCCTATTGAATACATTGCGATGATATTATTGACAGCTGTTCCAGGAGCAACAAACTGTAGCTCTGGATAGACATCTTCGAACAAAAAGTTCTTGAACGTACTGACAATCATATGACAGTTATGCTTCTTTCTAAATTCATCTACATAAGGAATCCAGGCTATGTTGTCTCCTAGAGATGCGCTCTCTAATGATATGTAGACACGCTGATTGGTGAGATCAAACTTGTAATCGTACACTAGAACTTTATTCTCCCACACTTTTATCTTCCATGCTGTAAACCATTGTCTAGAGAGCTTCACCCAATGGTTTGCTCTGATTGTATTCTCATAGAGACAAATGTCGTTCTCATCATAGAACTTTGTCCTGTAATTTTTATTTGATCTACCAGTGATTTCTAGGAATGGTTGCTTAACAAAGTTGACATCAATGTTAATCTTCTGAAGCATCATCTCATTAGTGAGCACAGAGTTGTAGATGAACATCTGATCCACCTTGAAATTAAACAATGCTTCACTTAATGGTTTCTTGCTTGGTTTTTTGATCGATAGAAGTTGATTCAATACATCACCATCTTCTTTGAGAGGTGTGATCCAACCATCAAACATTCCACAATACTGAGGAAGGTCTCTTGCTAGTATTGATAGGCCATGACTAGCTGCTTGACGAACAACCAATGGATTACATTCCCATGTAGAGTTAAACATGAAGATGTCACACGCTGTCATGAACTTGTCAACATCACTACGTTCTCCCCACACATGCACATTGTCTGGAAGATCAACCATTAATGGTTCCCAGTAGTGCTTGAAATTAATAGCTTGGTTTCCTACAAAGTGAAACTCCATATCAGGAAGTTGTTTGGCTATCACCACTCCCTCTCCTTGATTCTTTCCTGGTGTCCACAGTCCCACATTAAGAACATGCTTCTTCTGTGGGTCCATGTCAAGAGCAATCTTCTCATAAAGCTTTTCTGCCTTTGATGGAATCTTATTCTCTATGGGATATTCTAGAACAAACTTCTGAGAAGGCATATTCTCAAATGTCTGTAGGTGATACTTTGTACAAAACACATAAGCATCAGGATGATACTTCTTTTCTATGTCTGGCTTGAAATAAACATTGTGACATGTCTCTACAATCTTCCAAGTTCTGTCGTTATCATAGAGTTCATTAAGAAGTTCTATAGGGAAGTTGTTCACACTATCTTCCACCATTTCTTCTATATGCACAAGATGTATGTTGTGTTTCTTGATGATGTCAATGAGTTCCATCTTGTTATCCACAAGTGTGTATAACTTGTGGACAAGTTTCTTAATCTCATTCTTCTGAACAACGTATTCATCGCTGTGATTGGAATACTCTACAACAATAATCTCTGCACCAAATCCATCAAGAGCTTGTATTCTCTTTAGAAGTACAGATGGCATACCACCTGTTGATAGATGTGGTGCTAAGAATAGTATTTTTAAATTGTTGTGTTGGTTGACAATCTCACGCATTTCTTTCATTTTGTCAACTCGCTTTTCACCATGTATAACAAGAACATTTTCTTTGCATTCAGCTATCTTGTGCCACTCTTTTAGATGATATGTCCATCCAAGAAACTTGTAATCACCATTGTAATAACCATTCAACTCCTCTACAGAACCATTCATGTACAAATATGGCAACCCATCAACATAGTTGTATTTCCAGAGAAGAACATTCAATAATGTTTCCTCATGATAGGGGGCATAGAGTTCTCTATTCTTGAGAACTTCTGGATGCTTAGACATCTGTTTCCACTCAGCAATGAATGGTAGGGATGGTTGTCCAGCTATGAAAAGGTTTGTTGTTCTGTAATGACCTCTGACAGATTGATCTACACCAAATAGTTGACATGCATGATACTCTGTTGTGCCTGTCATATCATCTCTTGACTCGCAGGCACCTCTGCCATCATAGAACATCCAATCATAGATTCCTTCTGTAGCAAGTACATAAGGTTCTCCATGATACATGTGAAAGATTCTGTCCAGATATTCAGTGGCTATAGAGTCACTATCAACATACACGACTGTCTCTGCATGATTGAGAAGGGCATCTTCAATAACAGCTATGCGTTCAGTGAGAATGTTATAGATGTCTTTTTCACCACGCTTGATGTAGAAGTTACCAGTTGATTCTCTATCATACAGATTGTCATCAGTCAAATCCATATGCCAGGGAATAATGTAGCTTTTTTGTGTTGTATTAATATTACTCGAGGAAAATGATACACTACCCATTAAGTAGATCAAAACTGGCACATCACTGACAGCGTTGATTGATAGTGCACACTGCTCTAGTGTTGGTAGATAAGCTTCTGTTCCATAAAGAACATAAGCTTTTGACATCTTCTGCATATAGTTATTTCTTTCTTACAAACCAGCTTCCAAAAAATTCATTTGTAATATAGACATTGTTTCCTGTTTCTTTACAAAACTCCTCAACAGCAGGATTAACACCAAACACTCCATGATAGATAGATCCACTCCAGATGTGTTTGTCAATTCCATTCTCATGAAAAACTTTATCTTCCCACCATTTAATCTTTAGTTGATCATGTCCACACAACCATCCACCTGGTTTAACCTTGGGCCACCATTTAGCAATGTCCTCTTTGACGAATTCGTAGGCATGGTTGGCATCTATGTAGACAAAATCTAGGCTTTCTTCTGGAAAAATATCACTGCCTACAGTTGATGTTGCTCTAATCATGATGGCTCTATCCTCAAAGCCCTGAATGCTGTTCATTGCATCCTCATAAACACCATGTTCAAAGTTAGCGTGATTACTAGCATCAATGTATTCATCACCTAGTGGTCTCCAAACATCCACCATGTAGAGTGTACCATTCCAAATGGATAACAATTCTTTTGAAAATTCTCCTTTGAATGTACCCACCTCAACTCCCTTACCATCAGGCAGTTGCGTGAATATTTCTTTGAAGAATTGGATTCTATTCTTCTCTATATCAATCATTTAATATTGGTTTTTGTGAATTAAATATATGAACTTTTGGTAGTTATCAATACATGTTATAAATTTACTACTATTCGCCAGAATTGAATAAAAAACTGTCCAACTAAAAACTTCACAGCACGCCTCACTAGGGGTGTGCTTTGTTGTTTTAACCCACTGTAAATGAATCCTAGCATGGCAACTGACTTATATCAGCAGCAAATTAACAACGAATTAAAAAGTATGGACCAGCGTCTTTATGACTTGGAGGAAAAAATGTCTTCCATTGATGGAAAACTTACGCAAGTGGTGGATGCAATATTAGGCAATCCTTTAACAAAGTCTGGTGGATTTGTAGACAAGATTGAAATTCTAGAGGAGAAGATTACTCTGATGGAGAAAAAGATAGAGAAGCAAGAAGAATTTAGAAGAAGAATCACTTGGACAATTGGAATAGTGATTGCTATAGCAGCAGTGCTGCAATATATATCTGGAATCTTATCCAATGTCAATCAGTAAACTTGTCAAAAAATGAACATTGAAAAACTAAAAGGATATGTTCCTGATGCTGTGATAGCACAGCTCCCTAACACGATTTCTAAATTTGGAATTGATACACCTGTTAAACTTGCTCATTTCCTGGCTCAAGTGGGACATGAGTCTGCAAACTTCAAGGCTGTCACTGAGAACTTGAACTATAGAGCTAAGGGTCTATTGGCAATTTTCAAAAAATACTTCCCTACAGAAGCTAAGGCTAAAGAATATGAAAGAAAGCCTGAGAAGATTGCTAACCTAGTTTATGGAAACAGAATGGGTAATGGCGATGAAGCTTCTGGTGAAGGCTTTAGATTTCGTGGAAGAGGCTACATTCAGTTGACAGGTAAGAACAACTACAAAGCATTTGATGCTGTAGTAGAAGAGGACATCGTAGCTAATCCAGATCTTGTTGCTACTAAGTACCCACTTCTATCAGCTGCTTGGTTCTTTCACAAAAACTGCTTAAGCAAATGTGTAGATGCCACTGATCCCACAGTTACCTCTGTAACTAAGTGTGTCAATGGCGGTACAATTGGTTTAGCAGATAGATTAAAACATTTCAAACAATATTATAGCCTACTAGTATGAAACAGTTCATCAAAGATTTATTCAACGATCAAAACAGCATCAATGAAAAATCCCTAGTGGGATTCATTGCTTTCATAATGATGATTGCTACATTAGTTACAGATGTTGTAACAGGTGTAATGGGAAAAGAAATGCCAATCCACGAATTCATATTTGATGGATTCATGGTAATTGTACTAGGATCATTTGGTATTGCTTCTGTAGATAAGTGGATTAATAAAACAAAAAACAATAGTGTTGATGAATAATAAATAATTATTTATAAATTCACACTATTGAAAATGAATGAGTTATGGCAAAGGCAAAAGTTGCAGCAGCAGAACGTAAGATATCCTTTGGTAAGAAGAGACTTGGAAAAGCCAAGAATCTGAATACACCAAAGGGTAAAAAGGTTAAAAAATACAAAGGACAAGGAAGATAATAATGTGCATATTCAACAAACAGAAATGTAAATAATGCAGTGGTGATTACATCAGCTGCTGCTTCAGGAAGCATACCTGCTATTCCTGGACTTATTGTAACAGTAAATCAAGTAGGATAAATAAAACTTATTAACAATGGGAGTTCCAAATAAACAAATAGGATGGAGTCAGGAATCAAACCTGTTATGGCAGATTAGTAAGCAACTAGATGAACTTATCAAGGTGACAGCTAGTCTAACCACTACAACTACGACTACTACTGCTGCTCCTTAATAGAGAAACTAAAACCAATAACTAACTACATATGAAGGATCTTAGATTTGTCTGCGTTCAGCCAGATGACACTTATTTTACATGGCAAGTGCATTTATGGTTGGAAAGTCTCAAAGAGATGGGGCACTCTGACAAAGCAATTGTTCTCATTTACATTCCAACAGGAAGAGCAAAGAACATGAAATGGCAACAAGTGATTGACTTATACCCAGAAGCAGAGTTTCATTTCTATCAAGACGAAGGTGATTTAGATAAGTATATACCTATATACATTCCAGTTCTAAGACCTTGGACACTATGGAAGCACTTCAAGACTAATCCAGAGTTAAGTAATAAAGCAATATTCTACTGCGATTCTGATGTGTTATTCACAAAGAATTTTAATGTAGATAAATACATAGAGGATGATATTTGCTATTTGTCAGATACAAACAGCTATATTAATGCCACCTACTTTGAAAGTAAAGAAAGAGATGTACTTCCAAACAAGTTGGAAGAATATAAGACTAGAGATATTCTTGGAGAGGTGATGAGCTTAGTTGGTGTTGAGAAGCAAGTGGCTTATGACAACAATGAACACTCAGGAGGAGCTCAATACTTTCTTAAAGATGTTGATGCTACATTCTGGAACAAGGTGATGAATGATTCTTTGATGATCAGAACCTATCTACAGAAAGTAAATAAAGACTTCTTTGAGAACGAAAGTAAAGGATACCAAAGCTGGTGTGCAGATATGTGGGGAGTGCTTTGGAACCTGTGGTTTAGAGGACAAGAGACAAAGGTGATTAAAGAAATGAACTTCTCTTGGGCCACTGATCCTATTGAAAGACTTGAAGAGAATACGTTATTTCACAATGCAGGAATTGTATCTCCACACAATGGAACATACAATTGTTTCTACAAAGGGAAATATCACAACGGAGGTGATCCAACAAAAGACCCTCATCTAGATACAGTGTTAAACGATGAACAATCTCAAAAATATTGCACGTGGTTCTATGCAAACAAACTTAAAGAACTAAAAAATAAATATAACCTTAACTATTAACCGTAAACAATTATGGGAGCTTACAACAGAAAAGACTTGAAAGCGTACGTACGTTACGATGGTGGCGGGCGTGTAGTAGCAGGTAGCTTGATCTTAAGAAGACAGAAGCCTAAAGTGGGTAATTGGGTAGAGGTTCCAGCATACGAATGCTGCGCTCCAACTACTACAACTACAACAACAGCTGCGCCAACAACTACAACAACTACTACATTCGCAGGATAATGGCAAAGTCGTTATTTCCAGAGGAAATGATTAGCAAGAGCAATGGAGGAGGGAGTATGAATCTCGAATCCATTGCTTCTAAGCTAACTCACTTTCACGAGCAATTACATTTGTTGCATTGGCAAACAACAAGCTATGCACAGCATCAAGCTCTTGGTGGCTTGTATGATTATGTGCATGACTTCAAAGATGGGCTGATTGAGAAACTAATGGGCTATACAGGTAGAAGACCTACATCCATGAAGATTGATCCAATCATCACTACATCTGCTGAAGCTGTGGTTAGCGAATTGATGGCATTTGCTTCTTCTCTAAAGTCATACGCAGAGGTTAACAGTTATCATGATATTTCAAATCTTGCAGATTCTCTTTCTGGAGAAGCAGCAAAAACAAAATATTTGCTAACTTTATCTTAATGGAGATAGTAAAAAAGTTCTTTCCTGAGATCATGCAAGATAACGACATGGTCTATTTTGCAAGACTAGAGGGTATGATCGACTCTATCGATGAGCTCTCTGCCTTGCAAATAACAAAGAGCCCACATTCCTATCAATTCAGACTTGCCCCTAGTCACCCCAAGTATATAGAAATGTTATTTGAGGAGATATTGAAGTTTCATAATATGTACAATATTAGATTGAATCTTTCAAAAAGTATCAAGACAACGGGCTCAATATCATTTGAAATCATTTTATAAACCAATAATAATTATGTCTTACGATCCAACACAAAAGTATGTCTGGTCTCCAGATGAAAAAATTGAATTAACTGGTCAGGAGTTCGCAATCGTAGTTAATGCTGTAAGAAGCATTCTCAACCTTCCAGAAGCTCCTGCAATCATTCTTGCTGACAAAGCTAATTCAGCTCTTGATAATGTCATGGCAAAGAGTGTAGAAGAAGGTAAAATTAAACCAGCTCCAACAGAGCTACAGGCTGAATAGAAATGAAAAAGATTATCACCAAAAAAGCAGTGGGCAAGAAACCCACTGCTAAAAAACCAGTGAAGGTTATGAAAGCTGGTGGCACTGCAACCAAGAGTAAGGTCAATGAAGCTGGTAATTATACCAAGCCTTCTATGAGAAAGTCCTTATTCAATAGAATTAAAGCTGGAAGTAAAGGTGGTAATCCTGGCCAATGGTCAGCAAGAAAAGCTCAGCTACTTGCTAGTGAGTATAAGAAAAAAGGTGGTGGTTACACAAACTAATAGACATGGCTTTAGCTAAATCTCAGAAGAGTTTGAAAGACTGGTCAGCACAAAAGTGGATGACCTCTGGCACTCATGCTAATAAGAAAAAAGGATCTTCAAAAGAAGTGAAGTCTAAGGGCTCTAAGAGATATCTTCCAGAGGCTGCTTGGAGTGCATTATCTTCAGGTGAAAAGGCTGCTACAAACAAAGCTAAAGCTGCTGGTAATAGAAAGGGTAAACAGTTTGTCTCTCAGCCTAAAAACATTAAACAAAAAACTAAAAACTTTAGATGAGATATGCGTAAAACAACAAAAGCACCTAAGATGTCTGCTGGAGGAAAAGCAGTGAAGTGCTGGCCAGGTTATACTAAACAAGGCACAAAAATTGGAAAGAGTGGTAAAGTAGTTAATAACTGCGTTAAAAAATAAAATCATGATGCACAATATGAAAAATGGTGGCTCTAAAGCCATGAAGAAAACTGGTAAGAAGCCTAAGAAGGCGATGATGGGAACTATGATGGATAAGCCTATGATGGATAAGCCTATGATGAAAATGGGTGGATCTTTGAAACCTGTTGACAAAGCTAAAAACCCTGGATTAGCTAAACTTCCTAAAGCAGTTAGAAACAAAATGGGCTATAAGAAGTATGGAGGAGATGTCGATATGATGCAAGCTGGTGGAGTAGTTAAATCAGCTAAACCTGTAGGTCCTGTTGATCCTAATGGTGCTTACACTAAGGTACAAGAGCGCACACTAGCTGGTAAGAAGTCCCCTGCACCTAAGCTTAAGATGATGAAGGGCGGTAAGGTTCATAAAAAGAAATAATCATGGCAGAGAAATGGATTCAGAAGGCTATCAAAAAGCCAGGAGCTCTACGTGCACAACTTGGTGCTAAGAAGGGCAAACCAATCCCTGCTGCTAAACTTGCTGCTGCTGCTAAGAAGGGTGGTAAATTAGGTCAGAGAGCTCGTCTTGCTCAGACCCTAAAGAAGATGAATAAAAAGTAATGAATCAAATTAAAAACTTTGATATGGGCAAGTACATCCTTGTTATAGGTAAGGATGCCACTGATATATTTAAGTTTTACAATGTTGACAAAATGCATGGACTCAATCTTAAAGACGCTATAGCAGAAGAGATTGATAAGACTAAGGGTAATGGTGTCTACATTTATGGATTGACAAATTATGACCCAGAAGATAAAAGGTTAATAGCTAAAGATCCTTATAAACCCTTCCTGTTTTTGAACATGGGCACTTTTAAAAAATACAGTGCTGATGAACAAAAAACTGCTATAATGCATGAAACTATGCACATGGCTCTTCTTCTACACAAATGGGATGCAGAAAAGAAAGAAGAAGAAATAATAACAATGGCTGAAGATGAAGCTAATGAGATTATTAGAAAACTGAAGTCATTAAATTTGATAAAGAAAAAATGAAAGTAACTCTTGTTCCAAAATACAAAGAGAAAAAGTGATATTAAATCAAAGTATAAGTTCATTCAAATGCTATGTAAGAGCTAAACATTTTACAAAGAATGATCAGCATAAAGAAAAGTATCATGAGGCTTATGCTTTCGGAATTCAATCAATAACAGGAAAAATACTAACGTTCCACGTTATGACTAACTATGGGATGTTAAGAAGTAGAGTTCCTATTAGTGAATTGTTTATAAAGAAACCATCCTGTGACATACCATCACACTTTAAACAACTCTGGGATTGTTTCTCAGAAAATGTAGCTGTTACAAAGTTTGAATATTTAGGTGACAAAAGATGTCAGGTTGTTCTAAAAGATGGGGGTAAAGTTTGGGCTACCTACATGTTTACTATAGACTGGTTTAACAATCCTTACTCAGATGAGCCTACAGATTACAAGTGTGGACACATATTAGTTGCTGATGAAGGTTATCTAATGTGTCAACCTAATAATAGAATCTTCTGGAAAGATGCTAATTTTATAACACAAAGTTTTCCATTGGATGTAAAAGAATTAAAAGTAGATCACTATCTTGAGTCTGTTGAATCGCATTCAGACAGATGGGTGAGTGAAAACTCAGACTCATTTTATTATAATATTAACAAAGAAGAAAATGGCAAAGACACCAGCTTGGACTAGATCAGAAGGTAAAGATCCTAAAGGAGGGCTTAATCGTAAGGGCGTTGCTTCATATAGAAGAGCAAACCCTGGAAGTAAATTAAAGATGGCTGTAACAACAAAGCCTTCTAAACTTGATCCAGACAGCAAACCTGCAAAGAGACGTAAGTCTTTCTGTGCTAGAATGTCTGGTGTGAAGGGGCCTATGAGAAAGCCTAATGGTAAGCCAACAAGAAAAGCACTAGCTCTTAGAAAGTGGAACTGCTAGCCATCATATTATATTTAATCTTTTTAGTTATGTGCTCTAAGCATGTATGTTATAGCACCAACTTTTTAAAATCTACACCACAATTTTTTAAGTGGTCGACAAACCAACAAACTAAAAACCCTCAGCATGACATTTAAACTAGAGAAGATTCTAAGGAATGTTCATTCCATAGAGTTAACAGGAAATAAATTAGCCAGTATAGGAGACCTACACTGGGATAATCCAAGCTGCGATAGAGTGAAACTCAAACAACATCTGGATTATTGTAAAGAAAATGACATACCCATCTTGATTAATGGAGACCTATTTTGCCTCATGCAGGGTAGGGGCGATCGTAGAGCAAATAAATCAGATATTAGACCAGAGCACAACAATGCCAAGTATCTAGACTCTGTAATTGAAACAGCTGTAGAATGGTTTAGTCCATACGCACACCTCATTACAGTGATTGGATATGGTAATCATGAAACTTCCATTATTAAGTTTCAGGAGACAGATGTCCTACAGAGATTTGTTGACTTGCTAAACTACAAAAACAAGACAAATGTCCAAACAGGAGGATATGGTGGATGGCTTATTGTAAAAGTACCCTGTAAGGGATCAGAAATGACAAAAAATTTGAAATATTTTCATGGATCTGGTGGAGGAGGAATCGTAACGAAAGGTGCAATAAATCTTACACGAGCCCTTGAAATGTATGAAAACATGGATATATTCGTGCTAGGTCACATTCACGAGAACTGGTGTAGAAATGATCTCAGAGACACTCTAAAATATAATCGTGGAAAACGTGAGTATGAACTAGAACAAAAAGAAATTCATCATTGCATAGTTGGCACATATAAAGAAGAGTATGGTGATGGTTCACATGGCTGGCATATTGAGCGTGGTGCTCCTCCAAAAGTTACAGGAGGAAGAATAATAGTGTTTAATACTAAAAGAATTCAAAAAGATAATGCAAGCAGTTTTTTCACTTCTGTAGATTCCATAAAGTTTCCTATATGAAAGCATATTTAGTTTTTAACTTACCTGAAGATCTCACTGAATACAAGATGGCTAGTAAGGCCAGTGATATGCATTCAGTGCTTTGGGAACATGATCAGTGGTTGCGCTCTAAGATTAAATACGAGGAACTTGATGATGCACAACATGAAGCATACAAAAAGTGTAGAGAAAACTTAAGAGAGTTACTAATAGAAAATAATATAGAACTACTATGACTATGATGTTTTTATTCTTCACGCTAGTCCTCATACCAATATCCTGGATTTGGGTTAGAAAAATTGACTACATGCAAGACAATCATCCAGATTACAAAGGAGAAGACTTATTTGACGAACATGAGAAGGTTTAAATCAATTCTGAAAGACATTTGGTTAGGAATCAGATTGTCAAACAACTTCCAAAACAATTATCAGCAATGTCCTAAAATCTAAAATCAATATGATACCTGACAAACAAAAAATTCAAATTGCATTAACAGCATTTCTTGCTGGAGTAGTTTTAACCTTTATTGTCTATCCAAAGCCTGAAGTGGAAGAGGTGTATAAGTTTACAACCAAAACAGAGACAGACACTGTTGTTGTTAATGTCATTGATACTGTCTACATCCCTAAAAACAAGATAAAAACCCAAGTGGTTAGAGATACAATTCTAGTTGATTACAAACCTTCTATAAAGAAGTTTGAAGCATCCAAGTCTTTTGAGTATGGAGAGACAAGTGTGTCAGGAGAAGTGCTAGGAGATGTCTTGAATTTAGATATAAAGAACAAGTTTGCAATCCCTGTAGTGACAAACACCATCACCAACACAGAGACCAAAACTATTATAAAGAAGAGCAAAGGAATATATCTAGGTGCAAATATCAACTCTCTGTTACAACCAGGCGCATCTGCATCCTATGTAGATGACAAATACATCTTCCAGTATCAGTACCAACCATTGCAGAAGGCACATCAGATTGGTGTAAGCAAAAAGTTATTCTAGTTAACTTGTAAGTTGTTACCTTTTTATATTTTTTTGTAACAAATACATAGTTTATTCGGATAACTTCCGAATTGTCAAGCTAAACTCTTCAACATCTCTATCATTCTAGGATGAGGATAGATGTCAATCTTGTCTTTGCGTACAGAGTTGTGCGTGAACACTCCTGCCTCACCTCTCAATGCTCTTGGATTGATGTCCCAGATGTCTTCACAATAGTCTAATGGAATACCATATCGTTTGTTCCATAACAACAACAATTGTTTTACAGACTCAATCTGAGCATCTGTGTAATCATGAAAGTAGACACTTCCTTTAAATGGTTTGTCAAGCTTGATGATACCTTGAGTCATCTCCTTACCAACATAGTTATAAAACTTTCCATTGCTTTCACGAAGATGCCCCCAGTTGCATATCTCAATTCCAATACTAATTTTGTCTAGCTGCTGATAAGGAATCTTCCTACTGCTAAATGTAGTGTTTTGTAATCCTAGATGGTATGCCCAGTATTTAGAACTAAATCCCTGTACAATTTGGCCATCAACACAACCCTTACCAATACCTGATATAGATACACATGTAGCTACTCTCTCAGTATTGGATGCCCACCACCCAAATGTACCTACACCATTAGGACTTCCTGCTGTGTGATGTAAATAAATCTGCTTCTTTGGATGTTCCTCAGCTATGTATTGGCTAGAAGGGAAATCAACTTGTAGTATGTTCATAGTTTTAAATTGATAATGTGAAACATGTTTTACAAAAAAGTTACATATAGTGCACTTTAAGTGACATTAAGTAGGTTAATGAGGGTATATTCCTAAAAATGTGCAATTAATTACACTTTTGTCTAGTTTATTTACTTAAAAACTGGACATTTATTGTAACATTTTTGTATAAAATTTGTTACAAATATGGCGATTTCGCCTTAATTAAATCATCTCATCTCGCAAGTCCTGTTGCATCTTTTTGATTAGCTCTTGCTTTTCTTTCATTTCTCGCCAGCCGTGAGTTGGTTTAGGCTTTGACTTTGTCTGAATTTTTAGCAAAACTAGATAGCCAATTAGGTCATTTACAACATCTTCGTCATCTTTATCGAGAGAACCATTCTTGATTCTTTTGAGCTTGTCATCAATCCTTACCAGTAGTCCGTCTTTTGCGGACAACTGACTGAACACACCTAGAGGTTCTAATGCTGAGTTACCATACTTTTCATTCTTAGCAATCAATAGGTCTTCAATTGCTTGAAGAATGTTGTGAACATCTTCAGCAAATTTGTTATCACTCATTGTTATTGGTTTTTATTTCTACAAAATCTTCCCATTTCAAGACATCCTTTTCTGTAATACTATTCCACCTTCCAGAGTGATATCTCATGGAGTTGATGTTTTCAATAGTGTATACAGCTCCTATGATAGGTTTTATTTTCCAATCATATAGGCTAGGATTCCCCTGAAATTTGAACTTCTTCATAGTGCGATTTGAAGCTTTGAAATTTCTTATTGATTAAGTAGTCACTTGTTCTAAACTTTGTTCTTCCCTTCTTAACAAGAAGACCATCATTGAATAGCACATAGAACTCGTTTTCCATAACTGGCTCATTCAATGCCACATAGTCTTTCCACCATTCAGCAGGTTTTTTGTTTTCATCAATAACCTTAGATGCTTCATACACACCAAAAGGATTTACGATAGTAGTGGGTTCCATATTTTATTGGTTTTTAAATTTCAAAAGAATATACAAGATATTTTCGAATTTGTTTTTAAATTTACTAAACATTAGCTGTCAACCAAAACATTTATACATCATGAAAAAATCTTTAACAATTAAGAAAGCGCAAATGGGTGCTGCCATCCCTTCAAAAGGTCCTAAGGGTATAAAAAAATTTAAACCTAAGTCACGTAAAGGTCCTGTTTATGAAGGCTCCACTCTCCCAGAATATACTATCACTGCACCTAAAGCTGCGCCTAAGGCTAAGAATGGAAAAAGCCTAGGAATGAAATCAGTGAAAGCTGGATATGACAACAACCCAGGAGTTACAAGAGCTGACATTATTGTGGCTGCTAAGAAGAAAGCTAAGAATGGTATCAAGGTTGCGACTAAAAAAGTAGTTGCTAAGAAACCAATCAAAAAAGCTCAAGAAGGAACAACAATGGTGGTAGATGGCAAGGAGTATAAAGAAGGATCAATGCTTCCTGAAGTTACTGTAACTGCAAAGCCTATTAGATCACTTAAGGACCGTGTTAAATCAGTTAAGGATAAGGTTGAATCAATTGGTGATGGTCTTGGTTTAAATCGTTCATACAAGCCTAAGCCTGCAAAAAGATCTGTTCTTAGTGTTAAGACTTACAGACAAAAAGGAAGTGGACCAGGTTCTGGGATGATGAAACTTAAGCAGAGAATTAGTAGAAGATATGAAGAAGGCGGTGATGTAAGCATGGCTAAGAAAGGTGCTTCTGTAAAGAAGTCTATGGGTAAATGTAAATACGGCTGTTAATGAAATCTGGAAAACCAAAGAAGGCACCAAAGGTTCCCAATCCTAAACCAAATGCTAACTATATGAAAGAATATAGCAGCAATGATGTTAGGAGTAAATACCAACAGAAGAATGCCCAATGGCCCATGTCAAGAAAAAGACTATCAAAATGAATAAAGCCTCCAATTAGGAGGCTTTTTCAATTATTGTTAGTCCATTATTGTTTATGAATCTTTCTCTCAACGTCCATTGAGGATTGAGTTGTAAGAACTCTTGTATGGCTAGCCATATTCCTTTCTCAGGCTTTCCTGAATAGGATTCACCAACGGTTTCAAAGCTTGTTGTGTCATGGAAGATGATATACTTATTCACCTTCTTAGCATGTAACTCAAGCTCCTTCTTTAGCTGTGTGTAGTTGTGAAGAGTGTCTATGAACAATAGATCTGTAGGCTCAATTTCAATCTCTAACGTGTTACCAATGGCAAAGTGGAAGTCTGTGTCTTCTTTAACTAAATCTCTAACAGGCTCCCAGTGACACATGTGTATATCATAAGAGATCATTTTCTTTGGTTTACCCATAAGAAGAGCGTACGTTGACACAATGTATCTAACCCCCATCTCAGTGATGTGTTCACATTCACTAGCGTAGCTTGCTAGAGTGGGTAGGTGTTCATTGATATCTGATGGTGTGTTGTACAATCTCTCGTATATCTGGTTAAGGCTTTCTGACATTTTATAAATTGTAAAGAGTTTTTAATCTTGATCCCCATACTGAGATGCCACTAGAATTTTGTAAATAATATTTCCATTCTTCATTCATGTTGTTCTCAATATACCATTGCTTTTATTTTTTGTAATATATTCTTCAAACTGTTTTTGGTAATCAACTTCCCAATGAGGATTTAAATGTATGTCTCCTGTTGGAATTAATCCTTTTTTTCTAAGAGCTTCTACATGGTTTGAATGTCTCTCAATGACATTTGCTCTGTCATTGGTGTCTGTACCAAGACCACTCATGTGATAGCCTCTTCCTCCCCACATATAGAACCAACTAGCCTCTTCTTTAGGAGGGGCTGCAAATAGTCTCCCTCCATAATGATGAAGCTTATTTATAAATGTCATGTCATATCCAGCATTCTCTATAGGATGACCACCAATAGCTTTCCATGTAGGCTTTCTAAACACAATACCAGAGTTGCCTATCCATGTAATGTCAGTGATTGCACCACTATTATAGAAGACACCAGGATTCCAATGTAGGATGTTTACATCATCTGTAAAATATTTGGCTACATTATTCAAGTGCCAAGGCATAGCAACATCATCATCGTCCCATTGACAAATGATTTCCCCTTTGCATAACTCTGTAGCAAAGTTCTCTTTATCCCCTATAGTTTTGAATGTCTCATCAAGATTGTAAATCCTCACTTGAGGATGATCAAATACAAGCTTCTGTAGAGGATAGTCATTAACAATCACTAGTTCTTTTTTAGGATAGTTCTGAATAAGAAAAGAGTGGAGAGACTCTTCGAGAAACTCCACTCTTCCATAAGTGATCATTTTACAACTGATCAATGAGTGATTCATAGATCAACAATATTGAGTAGTTTGATGAACCTCTCTGAGTCTTCTGGTGTCAGATAAATCTCAGTTTGATAAGTGTTACGCTCACGCTTGTAACCTTTAATCTGTCCATTCTTTGGATTAATGTCAGGCACTTCTACTGAACGCTCATGAATGTCATCGATAAGAACTAAGCGGTTGTCATTCTCCATGACAATAGTTCTAATGACTTTCTCAATATTGAAGCTGTCTAGATACTCTTTGAATTCAAGGGGATCAGTTCCTTGAATTGGTTCTTTCCTTGTGTAAAAGAATTGGTTCATGTTTGTAAAATTGGTTTTAGAATTTTTTAATTACAATCTCTATGCTGTCTGGAGACTTTGCATAGTTTTCACCTACGTGCTTAGTTGCCTTAAAGATAACTTCTTTCTCATCATTGGCAAGAATGTATTTTGGCTCAATGATTAATTCAGAGCCTGTATACACTTTAATTCCTTCTTCGTTGAAGTCATATTTGTGAAATATGGCTGCGTATTCATATAACTGCTTCATGATAAATTGTATTTTGTTTTTAAATATTCACGTCTTTTGTTCACTTCTTTATAACGATAGATGTCGTTCTCAACATTGGTGTGTTCATCAAGTGTCAAGAGAATAATATTCTCCTCATCTAACATTGCGTCCTTATACTTCTCCTTTGGAAGGATGTGATGAAAGAATATTGACAGAGGCTCTGTCCCTAGTCTCTCACCACTAATCTCAGACTTATGTAGTCTTTGCTTCCAAATCTTAAGAAACACCTCACGCATAGAGGACTTCTCCTCTATGATGAGCTTGTTTGAATAGTTTTTAGTTGTTGTTAACATTTGTTTCTTTGGCTTGTGCCTAAAGCAATATTCTCCTTCACAGGGTTTATTGCATATTTTGCATTTTGATTTAGGCATTTTTATAATCCATCGTCTTCAGGTACCAACTCTACATTCTTAATACGATTAATAATTGTTTGCTTGATGTCTTCTTCTAGCTCTGGATTGTCTTCTAGTAGCTTTTGAAATCCATCATATTGATACTTCTCTTCTTTGTATGTAACTGTAGAGCCATACTTTCTAAGAACACTATACTCAGTACCAAGTTCCATAAGCTCTGCGAACTTGTCAATACCCTGACCATACACAATATCAAAGGTAGTTCCTCTATATGGAGGAGACATTTTGTTCTTTACAGCCTTCACCTTAGTGATGTTGCCATAAGTTACATCTCCCTCTTTTGCTAGAGATCTGCTCACTTCGATCCTACAATCTGAATAAAACTTCAGCGCATGACCACCTTGCGTAGTAGTTGGATTACCAAACATAACACCAATCTTCTCACGATATTGAGAGATGACAATCACACAGACATTGTGTGTAGATAGAGCAGTCTTTAGTTTTGGATATGCATTACTGTTCAACACAGCCTTCTTACCAATAGCACTATCTCCTACATCACCATCTAACACCTTCTTAGGAATCAATGAACTATCGCTGTCGATGATTACAAGATCTAGCTCTCCAGTGTTGATTAAGTCCATTGCAATTTGAAAACCCTCCTCACCGCAGCTTGGTTGAGCAATCAACATCTCATCAGTGTTTACACCCAGAGCTTCAAAATAGATTTTGTCAACAGCATGCTCGCCATCGATGTACAACACTCTACCACCCTTTGCTTGACATTCTGCTACAGTGTGACCACAGATGGTTGATTTACCTGTACCCTCCCACCCCATAAGCTCATAAAGTTTCCCTTTAACAAAACCTCCTACACCTAGAGTGATGTGATCAAACCCAAGAGAACCTGTGCTAATTAGGTCATAGGAGTTTTGATTCTTAGAATTCAGTGTTAGCACACTTCCTACACCATACGCTTTGTTCAGCTTGTCCAGAGCTGCTTGGAACTTACTTTGTTCCTCTTGATTTTCTTTCTTTTTTGCCATTATTGAATTGAATTTAGATGTAACGAATTTAATTAATTTTTTTAACATTTTCAATTAAAAACCCCACAACAAAGTCGCGGGGTTTTTCACTCAAAACACACTAACATTAACTAATCGAATTTCCAAGGATAAGAGTGAAGTCTATAGTATTCAACATTTGCATACGCTGATCTGTATGGCTCACTAATTCTCACTGGATTTGCCAGCTCCTCTGGTGTATACACACTATTTCCAGGGAACGATCCACATGTTACTAATATACTATTACCCTCATTTATAGCATTCTTAACTACATAATCTCTAATGTCAATGTTTCCTCTAAAGTCTTTTTTACAGTGAATTTTTATTGTTTTCATTTTGCTTTGTTATTTGTAATGTAGCGTTTTTATAAATTCTAATTTGATCTGACATGTAGTGTCTGACATGTCCTCCATCACAGAGCACAACACACCATATATCGTTTTCAAATGCTCCACTGTCTCTTACATAGAGAGCATACCCATCCTTGCCATTTTCTACAACAACAGGGATGGGATTTGCAAACTCATGTATCAATTTAACATCTGAAAAGCTCTCTCTATAGCAGCTCTTTCGCAGGGTATTCTTTCTTTGAAGAACTCTGCAAACATTTCTCCATTTATCTTGTAATAGAATAAATAAGAATCAGGAGCTATATCTCCACCTATATCCCCAGCTATATCTCTTAACACCTCAATGAATATTCTATTATTATCAAGAACATCAAAGAAGTTTCTAGGGCTCTGATCAAGCATGATTGCTAGAGTGATGTCAGACACTCCTCTAGACAACATATGCTTCTTGAAGTCCTCTGGAGCATTGTCTTGCTCAAAGCTTTCAATCATCTTTTTCAAGAACCAATCTCTTACAGTTTCTGTAGCAAGAGGGTAATCATTTAATATTTCAATTGCTAATTTCGACATGTTGTTTTATGTTATTAATGTTTAATGTTTCTCTTTCTTCGTGGAATCCTTCCCAAACCTCCTGATCACTAGAGAATGTTACGCCTAATTTATCTTCCCAAAAGTTGATTAGATCCTGAGTTTTATTGAATATTCTATATTGCAGAGAAACTTCATCTCTGTATTTACCATTCTTCATGATCTTCACAACCTTTGGGAATAAATTTTGAAAGTCTTTGCTGGTCTTGGAATACAATCCTTGTCTAACAAGTTGATAATCCTTCTTAAACTTTACATCTAGTTTGTACACCATCACTACATAACCACCTTCATAATCATAATCTTCTATAATAGATTTAGTTCTTTCATATTCAGAGTCTATGAAATCTCTAAACAAATCCATATCGTGAGGTTTAAAAAGCAAATACACACAATCTTCATAAGTGCAGTCGTGATCAACGTCTCTTATGAAACCATTAATGAAACCCACCCTGTCTAGTCTTTCAATACCTATACCAAGTGGTTTCACCATAAATAGCGCAGTGATGCTTCTTGTTAACTTCATTAATTTTTAATGTTTACAATTCCTCCATTTTCAAAGTTTTTTCTTGACATGTTCCAAACACCATTGTAAAGTGCCCAATCAAGATCCTCAATTAACTCTTTTACACCTGAGTATCTTCTACTCTTGTGTTCGAATCCAACATAACAATCGTTGATGTCTTCTTCTGCGAGTGTGTAGATGAGAGGATTATAGTAGTTGGTGCTATCACAAACAATAAATGCTGGATACTTTGCAGAATAACCAAACCACTCTGACTTTTGATCAGTGACTAGATGAACAGTTGCTCGATAGTAAAGATATGCTTGAATATACGCACGTCTGTACAAATAATATTCATCATAGAAGTTTTCTACACTCCATGTACATTTTAAGTCGTACACCTGCGCTGTCCTTTCATGATGATCAAAGATCAATTTATCAAACATGCTCTTAAATGTGTGACCATCTACAACATAAGAGTCTATCTGATACTGATTTAGCACTGTATATCTTGGGCTACTCACTAGATTTACAAGATCTCTTGTGACAATGTTGTTTCTCAATTCTGTCACAATTTTCTCAGCATTTGTGACATCATTACTATTAATCACTGTCAGGTTTTGAGACCTCACCTTTCTGATTTCATTGTAATATATTTCAGCATCAGTGCCAACAAACTTACTAATCACCTGCTCAATCTTAATCTTGAATCCAGAAGCTAAATAAGCATCTTTAGTGAGCTCATCAAAGGTTCTTGTCACTACACCAAAATCATCTGTTGCTTCCTTTGTCACCTTGTAAAGAGCTTCTACAAAGTCTAGCATAAGTCCTGTTGGTGTGTTTGCACAAGCAGACATATAGAACCTATTGTCAAACTCTTCAGGCTCAAGAAGAAGCGTTTCAACAATTCTGCCAATAGTGATAGCTTGATTGTCTTTGTCTTCTACATTTTCTCCTAGTATATACTTTTTGTAATACTTCTTTCTATCCATTGAAAAATCTTTCAATGAACTAGAGCTATCTGTTTGAATAGCTCTGTAATTAGCTTCTGTTTTACTTTGTCCCTGTATCATTTAGTGTTTGTTTGAATGCGTTAATAATAAGAGGATACATAGTCCTCACTTCTCTAGGAACTCTTTGGAAAAACCATCTCACTTCTAGCTCATATTCATTTCCATTTACATCCACTCCCTGTGGATAAATGAGCCAGAACCTGTGTATCTCTCCCTCATATTCCACATGACCCTCGTGCCATATTTCTGTAAATGATGGCTGCTTGTTGATTGAAATCATAAAATAACAATTTTAGTTAGTAATTGCAAATAAAAAAACCTTCCCCCATTGAGGGAAGGCTTTATCAAATTTAACCCAAATCTATTTACTATTTACTCAATTGTTTTATATCATCCACTGTCTTCTCATCATGACAGTCCTTGCAGAGCACTTGCAAATTCTCCACTTCACAGAACAGTCTTTCAACAAATCCTGGAAGATCAGATGCTCTCTGCAAATTTCCAGCAGGAATAATATGATCAACATTTATAGATGTTGCAGGAAACCATTCCTTACAGCAGTTGCATTGATATTCATACTTCTGTCTCTTGTTTGGTCCATTATAGCGTCTCTTTGCGTTTTCTTTGCAGAGTGTAATAGGTTTCCACCATCTAGACTTTTGTCTCAATCCACTTCGTATGAATGACCAGAAACCACTTTCTGTCATAGTACCAGCATTTCTAGGCTTAGGTTTTAGACTAGCTCGCTTTTTGACTGGTTTTTTCTTCATCTTTTTTAATCCTTTTCCAACACACCCACAGAGTTGATTGCAATTCATGTGGGATAATATCGAGTTCGTTGGCTAATATAATAGTATTTTTCTTTATGAACTCATATTGTTTTGTTGTACACACCTGAGCATCCCATCCAAGTGATAGATAAATGTGATGTCTGTCCACTGTAACATGGTCTTTAGAAGAAGGATTGTAAATATTATTGAAGAAATTAACAGTTTTTAATCCACCAAGAGAAATCTCAACATCCTTCTTTGTAGAAGCATAATTAAGAATCTTCCTAGCCTTAGAAGCTTGTGCAGACGTATGTCTACACATCATCCCTTTTGTTCTAATAAACTCTTCAGCCATTGCTTTGTTGAGTGTCCATTCTTTAAGAGGTGACAGAGCTGAAATTATACCAGCTGTCTTCATCTCTGACAATCCATACTTCTCAGACAGGGCTAAAGAAAAAAAGTTGGCACGATTGTACCAACCTTTCCCATACATAAAGTCATCATCTATACACTTGTTGTAAACATTCTGCATGTTTTCAACTATTCTCTCAGGATGATTATACAACTTCTTTAACTCTATTGTCCAGCTCATTTCTCATCTTGTTTAGGGAATTGACAATTCTTCCAATTTCATTAGATGAAATAGAAGGAAGATTAAATTCATACTTCTTAACTTCTTGAGCAAATGCTTTCTCGGCTCTTTCAGCTAGAGATTCTAGTTCATTCTCTACATAGAAATCATCCAGATCAATCGTGTCAAAGTCCAAGTCATGAAGAATTCTTGTGGCATCTTCTCTGGGGACAGTGGAGATTGGTAAATACTCATAGCATCTACCCTTGTGCTCACCAATACCAACAACCTTCATTGGGTTGATGAGCATCAATACAGACTGATCACCACACCCTACATAATGAATCTGATCAGCAGTGAAATGCAAACCAGCAGCAGCGCAGTCCTGTGTAGACCAATTACACTTATCCATAGGCATGCTCACCACTTGACCAATACGAATGTCAAATGTCTTGGTCCAATCATCTGTAAATCTATTCTCTGCTCTGTTTGGAAGATCTAGATAGAGATCTGTAAGAGTGCCTAGGTCCTCTCCCTCATAGTTTTTACTATTTCGACTAACTATACCATTCTCATCACAATCCCAGCAGCATGTCCATCTTTCATCCTCATCATCCCATACATCTCCTGTACCATCACAACCATCACATTTTTCTTCTTGATTGATGAACATCTTATCATAGTGCATGAATGTATAACTTCCATCAGGACGAAGAATCACATGATAATCATTAGGACTTTTCTTCCATACAGCTTTGATGTTTGTGTAGGTTTCGCTAACAAAACGAACAAGCTCATTTGATCCATGTAGAGTGACAACATTTCGTAGAGCTACGAAGAATCCTTGCTTGGTTATTCTGAAGCTATTCTCTACAAGAAATCTATACAACTCATCAGCCACTTCAGCACGAGGATTCAAGCAGCACCACATGAAGAATCTCTTCAATGACAAATACTGCTCATCCTGGTAAACATCATCATGCACTTCATCCCCTGTTCTATACAGAGAAATTACATCAATAAACTTTTCTACAAGAAGCTGAGGAATAGTTCTGTTAATACCTTTCAGTTTTACAGTTCCATTTTTAACATCAAAGTCTTGCATTGATCCTAACACATCTAGATTGTTAGAGATGTTCTCATAAACTTTCTGTTGTCTCACTTCTTTCAACATGCTTTCATTAACAAGTTTGGCTTTGAACAAAACAATGATCTCTGCCTCACTTCTAGCATTCTTTACGTTATCGAAATCATCAATGGTTGATGATGGTCTGGATAACACTTCTCCATTCTTCAAAACAACTGTGAGCACATCGTTCACAAGTTTAAGTTTATCATATGGTTTTTCAGAAGTTTGTAGCTCTCTTCTCAGTAAGCTATTCTTTAGTGCTTGTTCTTCAATCTTTAGATTATCAAGCATTCTTTTTGCGTTGGACTTGAACCAATCGAGTGTGAAAATTGACATAGTTTTTGTTTTAAATTATTTGGTTTTAAATGAAAAAGGGAGGATTTAGTCCTCCCTTAATTTACTGATTTTCAAGTGATTCTAATAATTTTTCCTCCACTTTTTCTTCAAGCTTTGGTTTAGAATAATGTTCAGGATTAACCTTCATCTTGTGATATTTCATTAGATCCACTATAACTCTAGTTTGTTCTGGTGCACAACCATAGAAAGTATAACTTCTTATCATAGAGAATACAGTGTTCAAGAAATATGCTTTCTCAAGAATAGCTTTAACACTTACATATTCTGAATAGATGGAGTGATCAAACAAGTTATTTTGTTTAGCCACTTCAACCATAGCTTGATATACAAGCTTATCGCTATTTGAAATGTAGTTTTTCTCTTTATAGTCTTGCAGCACTTCCAATCTATTAGCTATTTCTTCAGATATCTCTTTAAGAGTTGTTAACCTACCAAACAATTGGTGATTTTTCATGTACAATTCATTGATCAGATATGCTGTGACAATACGTCTAAATGGTTTGTTATCACCTTCCATAAATTTTGAATAAGACATTACATTTTTAAACTCTAGTTCTTCCAGCACTTTCATCTCTCTTGCTGAAAGCGTAATCACTTGAAGCTTCTGCTTACTATTAGCAGCAGCATATATGTGATCAAGCTTTGCAGCATCTTCATGTGCACCATAAACTAACAGAGTTCCCATTTTGGGAATGTCTTTCAATTTCCATGTGTCTGTAACAAACTTGCAGTGTTTACCATCAACATATCTTTCCAAAGGAGCAGCCTTCTTAACGATGATGTCACCATCCATCTTCTCACGTCTAGTTGCAGTCACTCTACTAGAGGTCTGTTTTCTAGTTTGAAGAAAACTATCTGGAACAACTATAGCATCCAAGTCAATAAAGTTAGAAGTGATGCTATCGATGATCTTTTGAAACTCTACAATAGCCTCTCTCCAATGTTCTCTTTTAATAGTTCTTAGATTGAGAATCTTGTAGTAGTTATCATAAGCACCCATATTGCCAGCTTTTGGAAACAACTTGAAAGACGTGCTTTTTCTGATGAAATAATACGTACGACCCCAGTTACTTGACAGAGCTGTTCTTAGATAAGCTTTCTTAGTTTCTGACAGCTTTGATGAATATAAATAAGCATTTTTATTGTCATCCAGATTAATGCTCGTTAGGTGTACATCAGCATCCCAGCTACGCTTTGTTTCTCTAAACTTACCTCTGCTGAAGGTTTGCGTCACCTTGTACTCTTTTAGTATGTAGTCATCATTCTTAACAAGCTTCTCAAGATCTAGATGTTTGACTCCTTCCATCTTAGGCTTGTTGATTACGATTTTACTAAACACAGAAAGATATCCAGCGTTCAACTTTATTCCAGGAATAACTTCAACAGTTCTTTTGGAAGAGTTGTAATACTCTTTCAATTGCTGATAAGTTTGACAAGCAGTCATCTGCTCATTGTACTTATTGACAAAGAAGTCTGCCATTTGTGAAAGTCTATCCATGATGATCTGCTTAGCTTCCTGCGTATATCTGATTGCTTCTCTGTTTGGTGTAGGAAATATCCCATCTGTCAAACTAAATCTCAACGCTACAGGAAACTCTAGCTTAGGAATCTCTAGCTTACTAAAGTCTAATGGATAGTAAACGTTATCTAAGCAGATGTGTAGATAATCATCACTTGCTAGTTCAGAATGCTGAAAGTGCTCACTACGATAGATTGTAAATGTGTTATCAATGACATAATTACTTACATTGACATCAAAATACACATCTTCAAAGTATGCAAGTTGCTCTTTCATCTTTCTGAAGAACTGGTCTCTATCACTCCATCTCACTGGAACAATCACTTTTACACCATTTCTTTCAGCTGTAGGTCTTTCATACAGACGATCGATAGTGTTTGTATCCTCGCCTTCGTACATCATATACTTACGCTCCATCCCATCCTTTCTACAGATGAAATAGAAACTAGATGAATAAGCAAGAGGGGCCTTGAAGCCAAGACCCATCATACCTAATTCTGTATCAGAGTTACGCTTTGTACTCTTACCATACTTACTAATGATGTTCTTTACATCATCATCATTTAGACCAATACCAAAGTCTTCTACAGAGAAGTCATAGTTTTGGCTGCTGTTCATTCTGAGACTAACAACAATTGGATCTTTCACTCCAGCTCGTCTGTGGCTATCTAGTGCATTACTAGCGCACTCTCTGATAGTTGAGCCTATTGAATCTGAATAGAGATTCTTACTTAACATCTGCATCAAAATTTGAGCAGAATCCAAGTCTAGTGACATTCCAATTGATTCATTCATTTCGTCACCATCAGTGACAATCATTGCTTCTTTTTGTTTTTCTAAGATCATTGCTTTAAAATTTAATTCCACTTCTTTCTAATCTGGCTAGTGCTCCCCAGTAATATTCTTGAAACTTATCATCCAAAAATGAATGGTGTAGTTTCGTAATTCTGGTTTCATGAGGAGCATTTACATAAGCCTTGTGATATTTTCTAATTGTTAAACCTCCTGGGTTTGATTTTTCATCATCACCAAGTCCTAAAACAGAATAGTATTGAACTGTTCCTGTTTTACCTCTACCTACGAAAATTCCAAGGATCATATAATTGTTATACGCTACGACAATCAAGTCTCCTTTTTCTATTACACCAGTGTATCTAGTTTCAAACATCACCCAATTACTTTAAGTACAGGATTACAAATACGTATATACTTAGTTACATTGAACTCGTCAATGCTGAACTGTTGCTCTGCATACGTACGATTCTGTGGATTGTATCCAGGAATTGGTTTGTATTCAACATTCACCAGACATCTAGTTGTTTTGTAATAGTCATATTGACCATTAGCATACGTTTTAGTAATCTTAGCAGGCTTCTTTACAATCTTTGCTGTTCTCATTTCAGTTAGAGAAGGATAGATGATTACATCTCCTGGCTCTAAGTCTTCTGGATTAATTAGTTCTGTTAACATGTGTTTTTATTTAAAATGGTAAATCTTCATCCAACCAACAGATTGGTGTTTTCTTTTCGTCTTGTAATATTCTATTCATCTTAGTGAATACACCTTCTGAATCCCATTCAGTCTGCTTATAAGAAGCACTGGCTGGGTGACTCAGCTCAAAGCTCCATGTCAAAGGGCCCATAAATCTTTTGAACTTACTAGCTTCTTTGCCAAGGAATACTACTGGCACTCTACTTTGAGCAATAGGTCCTTCAAACAGAAACTTGATGAATGATTCCCAGATTTTCAAATGAGAACCAGCTTTATTAATTTCTGTTGTTAGAGCTGCGTTAAGCATAAGCACTCCTTGCTCTGCTAGATATTTTACATTAGGATTCTTCTTATATTTCAAATTCAATCCTTTGTAACAATCTTTCTCTACAGCATTATAAAACTGTTCTAGAGAAGGTTGTAATTTATCTGTGACAGAACATCCCATCAATAAACCATCTGCCACTGGCACACCATTAAACTGTGTGTGATAGGGACACATACCTAGTAGCACAACCTTCATCTTATTTAACGGTGTCTCTTTGAAACAACGATAGGTGTCAGAAGAAAGAGGGGCAATCTTCTTACCCCTCCTAGATTCTGCTTTTAGATATGCGTAGATTTCATCACACTGCTCACTTTCAATGAATGGACGAATTAATTCATGCCAACTCTCATGAAAGTTTTCTTTGAATTTATCCCACAACATCTGCTTCTTGTAATTGATCAAAGATTGTAAGCTGTCTTCTTGAAGAAGGCGCTTCAAATCCTATGTTAATTGATTTACTTTTTAATTCACCAGCGGCGGTCACGAAGAAGTCATGAGCATCAATATGATTACCCATCCATAATGTTGGATGCACTTCTTTCATAGCAAATGTAGTGTATTGATACAACTCCCATAAACTCTGTGGAGCACCATAATCATGTGTTGGTTTGTTCAACTCACGCTTGATGATGTTTAGCTGTGTAGACTCAATGAACTCTTTCTCAAGAATCATTCTACCTACAAGCTCAGCTGTTATACGAGCATCAATTTGAACATGCTTCATAAGCTCACGATCATCTTGCATCTTTCTGAATCCATCACCAGCAGATTTAATGTATTCCACTATAGCAGCTGGTGTAAACTCTTGTACATCTCCCTGATGCTTCTTCTTGAATGCACCATAGTCACCACTCACCATACCATTTTGGCAAATGAAGATTTGTGTACCAATAGCAAACTTCAAGCTTAAGCTCTTGTCATAGCTGTTTTGCCAGCCAATCTGTAGCTGCATCTCTTTATCAGCTACGTTGCTGATGGTAAACTTGCCATTGGCAATATTACCTTCTCTTGCAGATGAATAGGTTTCTGTATCAAGTCTGAATCCTGCTTGATGAATGCTCTCCAGGGTGAGGTCAATTAGTTGACCATGTGAAACAGGCTTATACGTGCGTGTCTCTTTAGGAAGTTCTGTACCTGTGAGAAAATATTTAGTTGTTGAATAAGTTTTGTTTGACATTTTAATTACAGTTTTCTTTGATTAATTCTTCTACGTCTGACATACACAAATCTATTTCATGAATTGCTGATCCTCCATCTTCGATTTCAGTTACAGCAAGATCATAAAGATCCATGATGTCATGTTTTAATTTAGGACAATGTGCAGCTTTTTCTTTGCACCATTTTCTTAATTGTAATAGTCTTTCTTCTGTCGTCATGGTATTATAAATTGTTGTTTTAGATAATGTTCGATAATTTGTAGTCCATACTTCTTTGCCAGATCTGCCCAATCTTTGATTTCTTCTTGTAGATAATACCTTGGTACATTACAATAATCAAAGTTGAACATCTCTGTTACCAATTTAGAATTCTTAACACCAGCCACATCGCTGTCAAAAGAAAGAATCTGCCTGCTTGAGTAGTGTTTTAAATAGTCTACATTCTCTTCAGAGAAACAAGCAACGCCTTCATTTTGAACAGCACATGTATATGGATAGAGTTTTCTTATCACCATATAATCTTTCTTGCTCTTATTAATAAAAGCAGGTTGATCTGTTTCAAGATTATCTTTCCCATCCATCATAGTGATGGGAGTGTTGTTAGGAAACCATTTTAAATCCTTACTGAAAGGTCTGTAAATCTTCCAATGCCCATCATAGAAGTAGCCAAATCTCAATTCAGTTTCTTTGAGATGAACTAGTCTTCTGTTTAGATAGAGCTTCTTAATAGAATACACATTGTTCTCTTTCAAGTCTTCTACATCTTGATAATATTGATTCCAATACTCAAGCTCTTCGTTTGTGAACTTTCTAGTTATCACTTGTATGTGTGAATACCTCTTTTCCAAATTCTTAGGCTGTTCGTATTTAGATATAATCTCTGTATAGCTTGGAAGATCTTTTCTTTTCTTTGCTCTTATTCCTAGATTGAAGTCTCTATCAATCATTTCAAGACATTCGTTATGTCCTACATTAAATAGCTGCTTGACAAGATCAAAGCAGCCACCTCTATAATGTGGATCTGAATGATCCATATAGAAGAGTCTATTATCTTTGGAATAAATAACAAATGAGGGATTGGATTCTTTTCTGAATGGAGAATACGTGGCTTTGTTCACTTGCCAATTTTTATTTGGCATATACCATCTGAATATATCATACTCAGATACCTTGGACAAAATAGTTTCAAATACAAGCTCTTCTTTTTTTACTTTCTTTTCTCCAGCAATCATTGATATTGAACATATTGTTTCACCTCATTTATTCTAGATCCTATAGCGTTGTTGATTTTACTCTTCAGTTCAAATCTTCTGTCATTAAGGAAATAAACACTTCTGGCTTTCGCAATAAATTCTTCATCAAATTTTTTATCAGCTTCCATTTTTCTCAGGACATCTTCTACGTCCCAAAGATTCTTGTTTACCATCAGAAGAAGATCATAAAGCTCTTCCACTTCTTTGTTTCCAAAAAAAGGATGTGCTACATCCATTAATTCTTGTAGCTCGTCCTTTACCATTACTAGCTTCTCTGTGTCAGTGATCATGACACGTTTAATGTTGAGGATGCTCACTTTATCAAGCAGTTCCCCAACGCTCCCAGGTATCCAAATTACTTTTGCCATAGTGTGTAATAAAAAAGGCCCTCATAAAATGAGAGCCTTCAATATAAAAGATTATTTATTAATAATCAGCATCATCATCAGCAATCACTTTGTCTGATGCAGCAATATTCATTTCTGGATCATAGTCATGTAAGTCTTTAAATACATAATAGTCTTTGCATCCATACTCACCAGCAATTTTCACAACAAACTTCTCATGAGGTCTTAAATCTTTTGACTTCTTATTCAGTAATGCAGACAATCTGGATTGATCGTTATAATCATTATCCTTCAATCTGAATTGCTTCAAGGAATATGCTGGAAGAAACGCTTTGTTATAAACGCTTTGATATTCTTTAGTCTCCCCATCTTTCTCTCTTGTAGTGATTGTGGCCATTGCTACAAAGTTTCCACACCACTCTCCATTAATCTCACTGGTTAGCTCTCTAACATTACCTTTAATAAGTTTTTTAAAGTCTGCTGATAAGATTGTTTTACGATGCGTATAATCTAGATTACACATCCAATTTCTCATAAACTCATAAAACTCTTCTTCGCCAACATATGCTACTCTAAAATCTCTTGGAGCATCAGAGTTACCTTTGAACCATTGTGGAAGATCGTCTTCACTAGCAGCCCAAGTACACATTCCTATACTGTTAATATATTGCTTCTTAGTGCCATCTTTATTCTCACGCTCTTTATCTTCTAAATAATAGCTCACATTAAAGTTTTGCTCAGATTTAACATCTTTTAACCAGACACTAATCCTAACATTGGCATTACCATCTCTGCTTTCACCAAGATACTCAGTTGCTTTGCTGTCTTCTTTTAGCTCTATTCCAAGAATGTCTTTATACTGCTCAATCGTTGGATTGATTGTAATAACACTAGCTTCAAATAAGCCAACCTTCTTTGGAAATTCTCCTAGATTTTCTTTTTTTTCTCTTTTTACTCCACCAATTCCTGACATAATTTTAATTGTTTAATTGTTTTTATTTATAATACTCATTTACACTATCCACTACAACTTGTAGGTTGTTTGGAATCTTTAATTCAGCAAACATACCCGCTGGTGATTTTGCTGGCATCTTTCTAAATCTATTAGTGATGAAGTTGTAAGAAGCTGTACCATCCTTCTGTTCTTCTACAAGAGTGTACAAACACACAGTCATCAAACCTTCTAGCAACACTTGATTATCAATCAATTTACCAGCTGTCTTGATCTTGTAGCCAATGATTTCGCCACTATCCTCAATCACTTCTGGGTGAGTGAAATAAAACACAATAATGTCATCTCTGAGCATTCTTGCTGTTCTGAACAAATCAACCATGTCTTTTGCCATAATTGAGAACTTCTGATAGCCTGTTTCTGTGGCTTTTGACACCATTGTAAAACCCATGATGTAATTAGAGTCTTCGATAACAATGTTCTTGATGTGTGGTGCTTTCTCAGAAATGGTTTTTAGAAGCCTAGAGATTTCATTAGCGTCATCCACTTCCTTGTAGTTCTTCTTTTCTGCATTGTACATCTTCTCAGAGCCTTTGAAAGGAAGTTCTTTCTTAGCCACATTAATGATGTACGTCTCATCTGAATTTAAGTGTTTGATTGATGTTGATTTTCCTGTACTGGTTTCTCCTACGATACCAATTAGTTTACTTGCCATTTGCTTTGATTTTTAGGTTTTAACTTTTTTCATTATAAATATACACTTTTTTAGTTATAAATTCCTACCTTCAACAAACTTAATTTTACTTCTGTCAAAGAATTCTAGAGCCTTCTGCAACCACTTCAATTCCACCTGTTCATTGCTAGATATGATGTATATCTGAGCCTTTTTATCAGGATTGTTGTATTCCATTGCAGTGCATCTCTGTATCTTCTGAGCCAGGTTCTCACTATTGCTATCAAAGTAGTTTATAACAACACGATTCAAGGGTTTGTATGTCACACCAGTGTTGCCAATCTTGACAACAGCCATGTGATTACCTTTCCCCTCAGCGAAGTCAGCAAACATTTGCTTCTCACTGGATTTGCTGTGATAGGAAGGAATTCCTAAACCATCAGCCACCTTTGTCACTCCACAGAATATCAACATTCTCTCATCAGCATGCTTACTAATTAGCTTCTTAGTCAAGTTTATCTTTGCCAAAGAAGATTGTATCAGTCTCATTCTTGCTAGTCGTAAGAACATTGTGTCTCTGTATTCTGACTGCATCTTATTAATCACCCATCCATAGCTATCAAACTGTTGCTTCTCTGTCTTCATCTTACCACCATAGTTCTGTTTGGCGATAGTATCAAGAGGGGTGGTTATAACAGTGATTTGATAGTCTACAATGATGCCTTCTTCAATTGCTCTTTCTAGAGGATATTCAGCATTCACATACAGAGCAAGATGATCTTCAAGAGCTATTCTTGTAGAAGTTGCTAGTGTACCAGTGAGCCCTAAAACCCTCTTATTTTTCTTGAACAACTCTTCACACACTTCTATCTGAGCCTCAGACAACAGATGTATCTCATCAATGATGATGATGTTAAATGCTTTGTCTACATACTTCTTAAGTGATAGATGTGTGGTGAATGATACATTTGGATTATCATACCCAACAGCTTCGAAATCATCCAACCAGAATTGCTTAATCTTGTTATCTGGATAGGCAACTAGAACAGAACAATTCTTGTCATAATGCTTCAGTACATTGATGGACGTTCTGATTTTACCAAACCTTGGACATAGATAGAGAATACCATACTCTCCAGCATCAATCCACTGTTTGGCAAATTCAGATTGTCGTTTGTCTCTAAGTGTCATTATTACACTTCAACAAGTTCTGTTTTATAAATCTTGTATCCGTTTGACTTTAAAAGAGAAATAGCTTCTTCAATCTTAGATGGTTTATATTCCATCTCAGTTATAATAATTTCAGCAGGTTTTACATTGTCTGTTGAAATTCTTTTTCTCCATGTTTTTGAAGTTATTCTTTTACATCTTTCTGCCAGAAAATCAAGATGGTGACCTTGTTCAATCACATTCTTTGGCAGATTTGACTTTCTTAACACATCTAGGTAATGATGAGATGTGAATACGTCTGGTAATTTTTCTAGGGTACTTTCGTAAGCATTCATAGTTTTATTGTTTTGGTTTGTTTTTTACATTTTAAGCATACTATCACACCATTATTCAGGGTGTGACTTGTTACATTTTTACATTTATCGCAATGTTGAGCTATGCTGATCATTTAAGAAGAAGCTTTTGTTTACAACATTTTCATAATCTACATCTGTAATATCCTTCCTCTTGGGAAGTTCTCTGAACATACCTATTGAGCCTAAGAAGCCTAGACCAATTCTTACATCATCTTCACCATAGCTGTTCTTAATGAGTCTTAGTGATCTAAAATACTTACCACCATACTCATCAATCAACTTGTCAAGATTATATCCACTAGGATCAGTCACCTTATATCTCATAGGATCGAAGAGTGCAAGCACAACATCAGCATCTTCTTGAGGCACTGATGATTCTTTGAAGTCTTCTAGCTGTGGTTCTACATCACCATTCTTGATTCTGATGGGATTTGATATGTCACGATTAAACTGTTGTACAGCTACAATAGTGTAGCCATAGAAGTCCCTAGCATGTCTTAGCTCATCACTCATCTTATCAATGGTTTGCTTCTTGGTAGTGAGCTCTTTGGTAGTCTTAAGCAATCCTAGGTGATCTACAACAACAATAGTCACTTCATTCTCATCATTGGGAATATAGATCTTGTTGTACTCATCTAACTGTTCGATCACACCATTCTTCATTGCATGAGTTCTTAAGTCTTTTGCAATGCCAACAGGATTCTCTGGACCATCAATGATTGTAATGACATCATCCATTTGTTCCATGTAGTCTTTGTACAATAGAAATATGTCATGCTCATCCTTCGTCATCTTATCAGTCCAACCCAACAACTTACTTACAGGAATGATGTAGCCATGATCTAGAAAGATCTTTCTACATATCCATTTAGCAAGCTTGTAAGTTCTGCTACGCTCCATTGAACGATATATGATTCGTAGCTTGAACTTTGGATTTTTCTGATTGATGTACCAGTCATAGGGATTGAGAACAAATGCATCATCGATAAAGCTTGTCTTACCACTACCAGTGAGACCACCTGTTACAAAGTACATTCTCTTACGAATACCTATGTATCTGTTGAGACGATTAAATCCCATTGGTATTCCAGAGTTTCTACCCTGTAAACCATCCTGCACTTCTTTTCTTAGAGTTTCAAAGCTCATATATCAATAGATGTTTTTGTTTGTGCATTAGGAATTTCCATTCCTGTTTTAATCATTTCAATAAAGGGCTCAAAGCTTCTCTGTGTCAGATAGGTGAGACTATTCTGCAAAAAGCTAAGCTTGTTATCACTTGTCCTTATAGAAGCTTCTTTCTTTAGATATACATCTAGATTGGTAGCATCTATAATATCCTTTGCCACATATTCTCCTTCAGCAAGAATCTTGTTGAATTTTATTCGACAGTCATCTCTGCTTCTCTTAAGAGCTCTTGATCCTTGAAACTTCTTTGATTTGTGCTCAAAGTTATCTGTAGAAGGAAATGCATTCCACCAAGCATCGAAGTCTTCAGGCTTCTGCTTTAGCTTCTTGATTGGCTCTTTAACTTCTGAATCAGCAAATGTTAACAACTCTCTTCCTTGTTGTGTAATCTTCTCTGTTACATCAGAGACAAGACCTTTTCTAACCAAAGACTGATAGAGGCCAGCTATCTTCATACTTCCATCAATCAATGGTTGCATGTCAATATTGGCCTCTATGAGCTTCAGTAAGAAAATGTGATCTAGACTATAGGATTGCTTGAGAAGTTGTTCAAAATGGGAGGGTGTCACATTGAACTTCATTGTTCTTCTCTGTGGTTATGATGATTTTTGCAGATTTTCTGGTTGATTCATATTCGTGGTTTGCTTGTTCCACTTCATCTCTCTTTTGCAATTGAATAATTGCAGCCTCTCTAATAGGCACGTGTTCGTGATCTTCGTTTATGTTCATCGTTTTCTATTTTGTTTAATTGCAAATTCTATTAATAATGAAAAAACCAAAGTGCTGAAAAAACAGAACAATAAAAGAAAGCCAGACATAGTTCAAATGGTTAATAATCCAAAATTGTTATCAAAAAACTCGTAGGTTTCACGAGCTTTTGCGCCATTGAATCTAAAGACTTTTTTTAATATTCCAATGGAATATGACTTAAATATTTCCTTTTGTTTTTTAGTCAATTTCCATTCTTTCTTCCACTCTGGTTCAGTGATGGTATTACCCATTGTTTTTCCCAATATGTTAAACTGATACTCCAGAAGATGTTCTGCAACATTAGTTCTATTTATTGGAGGGTGTGGAATGTTTATGAATCTTAACAGCTTCACTTGATTTCTAAAGTCTTCCACTTCCCAAACATCAATCATTGCATTCTTCTTGATGGGCATTAATTTGATTAAGTCTTGTTTGGAATATACTATTACATATATCACACCATTCAAATCAAAATATCTGCTTCCTCTTGTGATTGGAATATAATTTTGTGGAGGCAATGTCTCCACTTGTGAATAGGTATTTTTCATAATTAAAACAAAGAAATTTGGTTAGCTATTCTCTCCACCTTTTTCTTCTTCCCCTTAGTGACAATCTTCAATACAAGACCTTCTGCTTTATCAATGTAATAATCATAGTTGATATTCATTGATATAATGTCTGTGTCTTTTGGAAGATGATTAACCACTTTGCACAACCAATCACCAGCTTCCACTTGTGAGCTGTTAGGTGCTGTAGAAGTTGAATCCTGGTTCTTGATTTTAAGTAGCTTCTCACCATCACTACTCTTTGTGATGTAATATCGAATCAACTTATTATAAATTGATGGCTCCATTCCTCTTCTATATCCCTCGTAATGAAAATCACTTGTTGACTTTTGTCTTATACAAAAATCAAAAGGATTTTTATGAAGAGTAATAGTCTGAGAAATAGGAATGTTATCAACATAATAACGCTCAAGAGCAATAGGAACAATTCTGGAGGATTTGTTTTTATGAAGTTCAAAATCTGTGAGAAAATCCCCTTTCTTTTTAATTTCTCCATCTGTCTTAATAGCTAGGTAGTCATTCACTGTTGAGAAGATAATTTTCCTGTAATCAGCTCTTTCTAGTTCATATCCAGTTAGCTTACACCACCAGGCATTAATCCTATCCATCTCAGCAAGTTTGCTTTTGTGAATGTAGATTGTTACACCATCAGTATTAGCTGATATGACACGTATGTCTTTGGTTTCATACGCTTCGATGAGCATCATCAAAGATAATTCCCCTGTGATGGTTGTAAACATAGTGAGTTGTCTATCATATATCCAACTATTCATGTCACTAGATTTACCATACACAGAGTTTACAGCAAGCTTCAACGCACCAACAATACCCTTAATCTTCTTGTCTTTCTTGGCAAGAGGCTTTAGTTCTAGACGCTTCTCATACATCTTTTTATAGCCTGTGAGAAACTCTTTTCCTAAATGATATGGATACTGCTTGTTATTGATGATGATGGCAGGATAGTAGCTAGAAACGTCCCAGTCAATGATTAGATGATCTTCATCCTCTTCAAACACTTCTGGTTTGTTTTCAGTATGTAAACCGCCCTTCATGAAAGAATACACATTGTCATAGAAATGTATGTGTTCTTTGAAGTCATCATTTATGCCTAGACGTAGCTTCTTTATCTTCTTGAGAAACTGATCAAGCTGTACAGTTTTGAATTGCACATAAGGAGCAATGCATTGACTGATAAAGATGTACTTTCTGAAATGACCCTTTCTAGGAAGTAGTTTGACATCCATTCTCTTCTCTTCACAATAGTATTTCTTGATGATCTCATCACCAATCTTACTATCTGAATAGTTTATGCATGGAATACCAAACTCTTTCTCTATATCCAATCGTAATTGAATCTGATCATTACCCTTGTACAACGGATGTTCTGTTTCACCAATAGTCACCTTGTAAAACTCATAGGTGGCCATTACATCATTTTGACAATACTGACGTGTGAGTTTTCTATCTTCTAGAGTCATACCAATCTTTGTATGATGAATAGGCATCTCTTCAATGTTCTCGAGATCCATTTCAAACTCTAGTCTCTTTAGACTAACACGTCTGTTTTTGTTATCAAAGTGATGCACCTTGAATAGATCAATCTGACTAAGTGTAAGCTCTTCTTCACGATATTCAGCAAATACATCATAGTTTGCATCATCTATTACATCCTGAGCTTTCTGAGCAATCATGGCTGTCACCTCAAGATTGGATTTTTCACCCCAATCCTGGCATTTTCTCAAGATCCATTCAACTATTTGGCTGTCAAATCTTAGATTATTGTAGCCTACCCAGTAGAAATGTTTATGTCTTTCTGCAAACTCTGCAAACAATTCTATTTCATACTTGCTCTTGCTCACCTCAAACTCTCGATATGTATTCTCGTGAG
>Ga0194134_10000308_pt1 | contig 75032 bp, 76 predicted proteins | sample TA2KigOff0mmetaG_FD_148602 | JGI IMG/M metagenome (GOLD analysis project Ga0194134, IMG submission 148602) | Freshwater microbial communities from Lake Tanganyika, Tanzania - TA2015056 Kigoma Offshore 0m | ecosystem: Environmental > Aquatic > Freshwater > Lake | place: Tanzania: Lake Tanganyika...
AAATCACCGATGCCAACGCAGTTCCCTTTATGAACGCTGACGGCAACTTGGTTTCCAACAACGCTACCCTTAACGCGGTTCTTCAAACACAGGGAATCACCTCCGTGCAAGCGGCCCTTCCGGCATCTAAGCAAGCGAAACTTCAGCGAGTGTACGAATTTTCATGTGCGTGCTCTTTGAGTGACTTAAGCGCTTCTTTGGAAAAAGTAGCCGTAGTTTCCGGCATTGAAAACGCGCCTAGCTACCAAGTGCTTGCTACCCCTAACGATTACAACTTAGGTTTGGCCAACAATTACGCCTTGGATTTAATCAACGCACAAGGGGCTTGGGATATCAGCACAGGCAACAGCAACATCGTATTGGGCATCAGCGACCAAAACATGAGCCCCAACCACAGCGAGTTGTTAGGTAAAGTAGTGCACTACGACGCTTCCAACATGGCAACGGTTACGCATGGTAACGCAGTGAGCATTCTTGCTGCAGGTAACACCGACAACAACAACGGATTGAGCTCTATTGGATACAACTCCTCCATTGCGTTTTACCAAATGAACTACAACGAAGTGATTGCAGCATCGAACGCAGGTATTCGTGTAATCAACATCAGCTGGAGTTCAGGTTGTTTCTACAACCAGTATGAGCAGGATGCCATAACGGAAGCCTACGACAATGGTTCGTTCATCATCGCAGCCGCTGGAAATGGCGTTACCTGTGGAAGCCCAGATGCTTTGGTATACCCTGCAGCTTATGCGCATGTGTTCTCCGTAACGAGCATCGGTTCTGCCGACAACCACGAGCAGTATGCTGGCGATCCAACATCTACCCACCAACACAACCAAATGGTGGATCTATCCGCACCGGGATATGGCGTAGCGATAGCACCGATGGAAGGATGGTACATTAACAGTTCAGGTACTTCGTATGCTGCGCCTTTGGTCACAGGAACCGTAGGATTAATGCTCGCCGTAAATCCTTGCTTGAGCACGGCGAACATTGAAATGATTTTGAAGAACTCTTCGGTGGACATCAACGCAATGAACCCGAACTATGCCGGTAAAATTGGCGCAGGACGTTTGAACGCAGCAGCTGCGGTAGCTATGGCTCAAGGGTTTGTAAGCCAAGCAACGTTCAACGCTACTGTTCAAGGGTTGTGCGTTTCTTCTTCCGCTACGATAACCCTTAACCCGAACGGTGGGGTTGCTCCTTACACCGTTGCGTGGTCGAATGGAATGACGGGAACGCAAAACAGCGGATTGAGCGCGGGAACCTACCAATTGACCCTTACCGATGCTTTGGGATGTACTACCGACACGACCATGGTCATTAATACCCCTACAACCGTACAAGTGAACGGCATAAGCACGAACGTGCAATGCTTCGGACAAGCCAATGGAACCATCGATGTTACGGTGCTTCAGGGAACACCGAACTACAGTTATGCTTGGGACAACGGGGCTACTACGGAAGACTTGACCGATTTAACGCCGGGTGAATACCGATTAACGGTGGTGGATGGCAACGGATGTACCTCACAAACAAGCTATGAAATTACCCAACCGAACGCATTAGTGCTAACGGCTAGTGGAGTGGATGTTACCGCGAACAACAACGGAAGCATTGACCTTACGGTTGAAGGAGGAGTCCCAGCTTACCTTTTTGCTTGGTCCAACGGGGCGGTAACGGAAGATCAAAACAACTTGGCTGCGGGCACCTACGATGTAACGGTTTTTGATGCCAACGGTTGTACGGCTAACGCGCAATTGGTATTGGTGGACAACAGCGTGAGCGGAATCGAAGAGCAAAACGGCGCAGCGTTGAACGTATATCCGAACCCCAGCAATGGAACAAGCCAAGTGACTTGGAACGGAAACATGACAGAAATGAGCGTTGTAGATCAAAACGGACGCGAAATCGTTCGAGAAACCATTGAAGGAACCAACACCTTCAGCCTACAAGGATTAAGTGTTGGAACGTATTTTGTGAGATTGGCGAATGCCGAAGGAATTGCAGGAACACAACGCATCGTGGTACTGTAATAACGTTAGGTTTAGGGTTAGGAAAAGGGGTGGCAACGGCTATCCCTTTTTCTTTTGCGAGAGAAAATGCTGAATTTCTCCAAATAACACATGGGACTTCCGCACCACTTGATAACCCGCTTTCCGATAAAACGTTACCGCTTTTTCTCAGGCATGAAGAACAATATGAGATTTAACAATGCTTTCAGGGCTTCGAACCGTGCAGTGACTAAGGGGCTCTTTCCAATTAATTTTATCCATCGATGAACATAATGGACTTCATGTTGTTTATTGTTTCTAATTAAAAATTAAACAAAATGAAAAAAATGAAATGTTACGCTTTGTCTTTAATGGGTGCTGGTATGCTTTTTAGCTCGGCTAGTTTTGCCCAAACTAACGTGTTTGACAACGTTATTGCTCCAAGTCCGAACCATACCTACTTGGAGGCAGCCTTGATTCAAGAAGGTTTGGTAGGTGCTTTGCAAAATCCGAACGCAACCTTAACGGTGTTTGCACCGGATGATCAAGCGTTTACCAATTTAGCCACCGCCCTAGGAACCAACATTGCAGGTTTATTGGCTTTGCCTAATTTGGATGATATATTGTTGTACCACGTTTTAGGGACTACCGTTCCTTCTGCGGCCGTAACGAACGGGGCAATTGTACAACCCTTAAGTCCAATAAATACCCTAAAAATCACCGCTACTGGTGCTGGAAACGTGTACATCAACCAAGCACAAGTTACCGCCGTTGATTTAACCACGGCGAACGGAGTGGTGCATGTTACGAATGGGGTGTTACTTCCGGTAGAAACTGTTGCGGATATTGCCATAGACAATGGATTTACTACCCTGGTAACTGCAGTAGTAACTGCAGAATTACTTCCTGCGCTAACCAACCCGTTGAGCAACCTAACGGTATTCGCTCCAACAAACGATGCTTTCCAAGACATCGCGGACGAAATAGGGGTTCCCGTTGCAGCCTTGTTAGGACTTCCTGAATTGAGTGCAATTCTAACGTACCACGTTCTTGGAATAGAAGTTCCTTCGTCTTCGGTTACCAATGGAGCGATTGTACAACCATTGTTTCCGGGGAATACCTTAAAAATGACCGTAACAGGAGCAGGCGATGTATTTGTGAATCAAGCGCAAGTAACCGCAGTAGATATAATGGCAGATAACGGAGTGGTACACGTGTTGGATGCGGTAGTTTTACCAATCGAAACGGTTGCTGATGTTGCGATTGACAATGGTTTTTCTACTTTGGTGACGGCCGTAGTAACCGCAGAATTGCTTCCAGCGTTATCCGATCCTTTTTCAGAGTTTACCGTGTTTGCCCCAACCAATCAAGCATTCACCGATTTGGCGACCGCTTTGAATACCGATTTGAATGGAATTTTAGCCTTACCTAATTTGGCGGATATTTTACTCTATCACGTAGTAGGTGGTACGGTTTTGTCAACGCAATTAACGGCAGGACCGGTAACTACGTTGGAAGGTTCTGACGTGATTGTTTCGTTAACAGGTGGTGTAAAAATCAACGATGCCAATGTAACTATGGCTGATGTTCCTGCGGACAACGGCGTTGTTCATGTGTTGGACAAAGTGATTTTAGAGTCGTATTTAGGGATTAACGAAAATAATACATTCTCTTTTGGATTGTTCCCAAATCCTAGCAATGGATTGGTGAGCATCAATGGAGTTGACAATGCAGAAGTAATCGTAAGCGATTTAAGTGGAAAAACTTTTATTAGCCAAAGCGTTAATAACAACACTTCGTTGGATTTGAACGGGTTGAGCAACGGAACGTACCTTGTTACCATTTCACAAAATGGAAATCAAAGCGTACAAACCTTAGTCAAGTTCTAATTCCCGTTGTTCTTTGTTTCGAAAAGCCATCCTTTGGGGTGGCTTTTTCTATTCCTTTCTCTTTTGCAAGAGAAAATGCTGAATTTCTCCAAATAACACATGGGACTTCCGCACCACTTGATAACCCGCTTTCCGATAAAACGTTACCGCTTTTTCCCTGGCATGAAGAACAATATGAGATTTACCACTGCGCCAAGCTTCCTCCTCTAATTCCTTCAACAAAGCATTCCCAATACCTTGACCTTGGTAACTCTGTAAAACTGCCATAAACCGAATTTGACCTGTAGTGCGGCTTTTTTCTTCAAGACGACCCACAGCTATTGCTTTACCATGAATGTATACAGCGCGATGTGTTGCGTAAAGTTCTAGATCATCTTTTTCCGAACCCGGTATTTGATTCCAAGGTTTGCGTAAAAGTTGATATCGAAGGGAAAAATAAGACTCCCATTCTTCATTGGTATGGGGTGCCCTTATTTCCATTGGAAGGCGATTTGTGAAACGCGCCGGGTGAAAGTGCTGCCTTGAAATTCATCCCTGACAAGGTTCTGAGCTTCTACCGAAGCGAAAACCTGATCTAAGGACTTGATTCTTCCCATGGGTATCCGTTTTTCTTTCGACATTTGATCTAAAACAGCAGCCTCCACCAAAGCGAGCTGGCCTTGTAAGAGTTTAAAGAGAATACCGCGGTTTTCAACCCTTTTGACATTCTCGTTGAAACGATCGTCCTCTGCCAATTCAGGACAACCTAGGATTTCGCACAGGTTCGCAAACTGTTGTTGCGTCCCTATCGCAAAAACCACGGACTGTTCGTCGCTCGTAGTAAACACTTCACCATACGGAGCAATGTTGGGATGAAGGCTACCATTGGGTTGAGGGATGAAGCCGTTCATCAGATAGGCCGATGCTTGGTTGACCAAACTACAAATAGCAGCATCGTACAAAGAAACGCTTACTACACTACCCTCGCCGGTATTTTGACGTTTTAAAAGTGCCAATAAGATGGCTTCTTTAAGTTGGTGAGCTGCAAGAACATCAACCATTGCCAAGGGCAACTTTAGCCCCTGGCTATTAAGTTCACCATTCATAAACATAAACCCCGTCTCTGCCTGAAGAATTAAGTCGTAGGCTACCCTTTCGGAAGAATCACCAAAGCCTGAGATTTTTGCAATAATCAAGCGCGGGTTTAACGCACACAAATCTTCATCGGTTAGCCGAAATTTCGGATAATCTGTCATTTTGAAATTCATGACTATGACGTCCGATTGCTCTACCAACAGGTCGAGTTCCTTGCGATCTTCGGGACTCAAAAGATCCAGTGAACGAAACTTTTTTTTGTAATTGATGCTGGAAAAATAGCTTGTTACCTCGCTGGATTCTCCTGGTATTCTCCACGACCGAGTAGTGTCTTGATGAACGGGGTGCTCTACTTTAACCACCTCAGCGCCTAATTCCGCAAAAAAGGTAGTGACCGAGGGACCGGCAAGCACCGAAGATAAATCAAGAATCTTTAAATGTTCTAACATAGGTCAAATTTAGGCATATTCCAACCATAAAAATGCTGCTACAGCAACTATGATTTGCCTAAAAATAGTAGATTTACAAAAATTTATCCCATGGTTTTTGATTTAGAAATGATTCAACGGGTATACAGCCAATACCCCAAGCGCATTGCAGCGGCAAGAGCGGTCATGAACAAACCCCTCACGCTATCTGAAAAAATTCTATACGCACACCTATGGGACGGGGATGCTCAAAGCGTTTTGGAACGAGGTAAGTCCTATGTTGATTTCGCTCCTGATCGTGTCGCCATGCAAGACGCCACGGCTCAAATGGCACTGCTGCAGTTTATGCAAGCTGGAAAAAAACGAGTTGCCGTTCCGTCTACTGTACATGCGGATCACCTTATTCAGGCACGAGTTGGAGCGAGCAAGGACTTGCAAGATTCCTTAAACCAAAACAACGAAGTATTCAATTTTTTGGCCTCTATTTCGAATAAATACGGCATTGGGTTTTGGAAACCGGGTGCGGGAATCATTCATCAGGTGGTTTTGGAAAATTATGCGTTTCCGGGTGGCTTAATGATCGGAACGGATTCGCACACGGTGAATGCGGGAGGATTAGGGATGATCGCCATCGGTGTTGGGGGTGCTGACGCCGTAGATGTTATGGCAGGTATGGCCTGGGAACTTAAATTCCCGAAACTGATTGGGGTCCGGTTGACCGGAAAACTTAACGGCTGGACATCCGCCAAAGATATCATACTCAAAGTAGCTGATATTTTAACTGTTAAAGGAGGAACCGGTTATATTGTCGAGTATTTCGGTGATGGCGCAGAGTCCCTATCGTGCACGGGTAAAGGAACTATCTGCAATATGGGCGCTGAAATTGGTGCTACCACCTCTACCTTCGGTTACGACGAGTCCATGCGCAGGTATTTACATGCGACAGGACGGAAAGACGTGGTTGCAGCCGCAGATACTATTGCCGATCATTTAACTGGAGACCCGGAAGTGTATGCGAATCCTAAAGACTATTTCGACCAATTGATCGAAATCAACCTTTCAGAATTGGAACCGCATGTTAACGGTCCGTTCACGCCGGATCGTGGTACTCCAGTATCCAAAATGCGTCAAGAGGCGGAGCAAAACGGATGGCCAACGAAGGTAGAATGGGGATTGATTGGGTCTTGCACCAATTCATCTTACGAAGATTTGGCGCGAGCTGCATCGATTGTTCAACAAGCCGTTGCACATGGCGTTGTTCCCAAAGCAGAATTCGGCATCAATCCGGGATCCGAGCAAGTGCGTTACACCGCAGAGCGGGATGGAATTTTAGCTGATTTCGAGAAAATGGGAACCAAAATTTTCACCAACGCTTGCGGGCCCTGCATTGGTCAGTGGGACCGAGCGGGTGCAGAAAAACAGGAGAAAAATACGATTGTGCATTCGTTCAACCGCAATTTCTCGAAAAGGGCTGATGGTAATCCCAATACGCATGCTTTTGTTACAAGCCCAGAAATGGTAGCTGCTCTCGCTATTTCGGGTGATTTAGGTTTTAACCCCATCACCGACTCATTGATTGGAAGCGATGGAGCTGCCTTCAAATTAAATCCTCCTACAGGGGATGAATTGCCTCAACGAGGGTTTGCCGTTGAGGACAACGGATTCCAAGCACCCGCCGCTGATGGAAGCGGGATTGAAGTATTGGTTGCCCCCGATTCGCAACGTCTGCAATTGTTGGATAATTTCCCAGAATGGAACGGCAACAACCTCCAAGGAGCTCGTTTATTGATTAAAGTGAAAGGCAAATGCACCACCGACCACATTTCTATGGCGGGACCATGGCTAAAGTACCGAGGACACTTGGACAACATTTCCAACAACCTATTGATTGGAGCGGAAAATGCGTTCAACGGTAAAGCCAATGAGGTTAAAAACCAATTAACCGGCGCCTACGGTGAAGTTCCTGCGGTACAGCGCGCCTACAAAGCTGCAGGTGTTGCTTCGATTGTTGTAGGCGACCATAATTACGGAGAAGGCTCTTCCCGCGAGCACGCAGCAATGCAACCGCGCCATTTGGGCGTAAGCGCTGTGATCGTGAAAAGCTTCGCTCGAATCCACGAAACCAATCTTAAAAAGCAAGGTATGCTGGCCCTTACGTTCTCGAACGAAGGAGACTATGATAAAATCCAAGAAAACGATACGTTCGACTTTTTGGATTTAACCGCCTTTGCTCCTGAAAAGCCGCTCACTTTACGCATTCAGCACCAAAACGGAACGCATGATGATATCGTGCTCAACCATACCTATAACCAGTCTCAAATTGAGTGGTTTAAAGCAGGATCGGCCTTGAATTTGATTAAGCGCATGGAGCAATAACTCCAGCGAACGGAATAAAAAAAGGGGGAAGCTCTTCCCCCTTTTTATTTCATTAAAAACAGTTGTCAGAACTTAACGGATAAACCAGCCTGTAGAATACCGCCACCGAAGGCACCAAGTTCAACGTGGGCTCCGATGTTTTGCGTGAAATACATTTTTGCGCCCACTGCAATTCTAATTGCAACTGGAATAAGAGCATCGCCCAATTGTTCGTCCTCATACTTTGAATTCGTTGGATTGGTTTTGATTGTTCGGTTCGTGTTTAAATAACCTCCGGCGAATCCTGTGTACATATCAACTTTCTCGGATTGAGCGAAATGGTAATTTAAACGAAACATAGCACGCAGCCTTTTTACACTATACTCACTTTGATAACTCGTGTACAAATAATCACCGTTCGCATTTTGCATAGCATCGCCGTTCGTTCCGTATACGAAATCTTCGAATTTAACGGCGAACCCCGCTTCAACATAGTTAACATCAGCGCCTACTCCTACCTGATCGCTGATCATGTATTCAACTCGACCACCGTACGAGAGCATACCTCCAACGACATTGTATTCTTGAACATTCGTTAAACCATCAGGTTTGTCTTTAAACAACACTGAGTTTGAAAAATTAGGTATACATTTTATAATTCGAGGTAAAATTAAGAAAAATCGAGTCCCTTGAAGGACTTAGTTACCTCCTTCACGGAATTAATCCATAAAGGCTCGTTCAAAAACTTAGAGGCAACCACCGCTGCGAGAATGATGCGATGGTCTTTAAAAGAATCAATGATCCCTCCTTGGTAGTGCATTCCCCCCTGAATGATGAGCGCACGGTCTTCGATCCAATGTTCAACCCCCAACAAGTTCAATAATGCCATCGTGGAAGTCAATCGATCGGATTCTTTCGTCGCCAATCGATGAATTCCCTCTAATCGGCTTTCGCCGTTCGCAGAAGCGGCAAGTACCGCAAGTACAGGAAACAAATCAGGGGCATCGGTAAGATCCACTTGAAAACGATTTTGCTCCTTATGAGCCACTTTAATTCCTTCCGAATCGATTTCAACGGTAGCCCCATATTTCCGAAGCACATCCAACACCAGTTCATCGGCCTGTAATGAATTCAATAACAATCCTTTTACGCTAACTTGACCCGACATTGCCCCCATGCACAGCAGGTTCGCCGCCCCGCTCCAATCGCCTTGAACATGCACTTTAGCTCCTCGAATGCCCGAGGAATTTATGGTGCACAAATTTTCTGTCATTGACGCTTCTACCCCTCGATTTCTAAGGCACTGTAAGGTGAATTCCAAATAGGGATTACTTACTGGATTTTCTAAAAACACCTCATATCTACCCTCCTGAGCGGCCATTGCCATGATAAGGCCTGAAGCAGTTTGCGAGGTACTTGATGCATCCAAAGTTAGTTGCTCGCTAAAAGCAACCTCTTTCCTCAACACCAGAGGCCAAGCGCCCTTTAATGAAATCTGACCAATTCCCAAAGCCTTCAAATCGTCTTGTAGGCTCTCCAGTTTGCGGTTCAGCAAGGTGCCTGAAGCCTGAAGGATTAGCTCATCCGCGAACAAAAATCCAATAGATACTATGGAACGTAATAAAAACCCCGATTCCCCAACCTGAAGCTTGATGCGGTCGAATTTTTGCTTGTTTTTAGGAGGTAAAATTTTCCATTGGTTATCCGAACGAGCGACAATACACCCAAGGGTTTCAATCACCTCAAGGGCTTTAAATACGTCTTCGGGTATTTGAACAAGGTTGCCCCTCAAAATAGATTCCCCGTTAGAACACAAGGCTAAAAGCAATTCTCGTTGCAACTGGCTTTTTGAAACAGGCGCCGGGTACACCTGAAGTAACCTATTTGGTCGAATCTGAACCATAATCGTTTTCCTTACTGAGAATGCGCGACTGGGTTTCTATTGATTCTTGATGAATCAACGTAAAAAGTTCTTTAGCAAATTCGGGGGAGATGTCCATTTCACCGGCCATATTTACGAATTTCTTCAAGGAATCTTCCCATTGAGAGGTTTGAAAAATAGCGATATGGTTTTCATTCTTGTAATGTCCAATAGCCTCGGAAATCCCCATTCTCTTAAAAAGTATTCGGATTAGTTGTTCATCCAATACCGATAATTCTGCACGCAAACCACGGAGTTCTTCCTTGTCCAATTCCGCGCGGCTGCGATATTTTAATCCTACAAGAAGATTTTTTAATGCGCTTGGAGTAATCTGCTGCAATGAATCTGTCCAAGCATTTTCCGGGTGAGTATGTACTTCGACCATCAAACCATCAAATTTCAAGTCTACGGCCATTTGGGCGACCATCGGAACGTTTTCCGCTTTGCCGGTAATGTGGGATGGGTCACATAAAATTTCAAGTTTTGGAAATGCTTGCCTCAATCCAATGGGAAGTTGCCAATTGGGCAGGTTTCGGTAGCGTTGTTTATCGTAGGTTGAAAAACCGCGGTGCACCGCAATGATCTCCTTAATGCCTGCTTTGTATAAACGTTCAATGCCCCCAATCCAAAGTTTAACATCGGGATTTGTTGGATTTTTTATGAGTACGGTTGTTGCCGTTCCTTGCAAGGCATCGGCCAATTCCTGCACGGAAAAAGGATTAGAGGTAGACCTGGCGCCAATCCAAACCTTTGAAAAACCCGCTTTCAAAACCGCTTCGACATGAGCGCTACTTGCAACCTCAGTAATGGGAGAGAAACCAAACTCTGCACAAGCTTCTTTGAGCCACTTTACGCCCTCCAGCCCGGCCCCTTCGAAAGCGCCAGGTTGAGTTCTGGGCTTCCAGATTCCAGCACGAAATGCATACAAATCTAGCCCTGATAATTCTCTGGCAATGTGTCGAACTTGATCAGGTGTTTCGACGCTACAAGGTCCTGCGATAATTTTCAGGTGCTTATCCAGCATTGGTTATTTGGCAAAATTGATCGATCGTTTTTCCCGAATAACGGTGACTTTAACCTGGCCTGGATAGGTCATTTCTGTTTGAATCCGCTGGGAAATGGCAAAAGATAATTCATCGGCTTTTTCATCGCTTACTTTCTCGGCTTCAACCAACACCCGAAGTTCTCGTCCTGCTTGAATGGCATAGGCGCTGCCCACCCCATCATAAGACAAGGCAAGGTTCTCCAATTCCTTGATTCGTTTGATGTAAGCTTCGACAATTTCACGTCTCGCTCCAGGACGAGCTCCAGAAATGGCGTCACAGACTTGCACAATCGGAGAAATCAAGGTTTTCATTTCAATTTCATCGTGGTGGGCACCGATGGCATTGATCACCTCGGCTTTTTCCCCAAACTTTTCTGCCAGCTTCATGCCAAGAATGGCATGGGGTAGCTCAGGTTCCTCATCCGGCACCTTGCCAATATCATGAAGTAACCCCGCTCTTTTGGCCAGTTTAACATTGAGGCCCAACTCGGCCGCCATGATTGCGCAAAGGTTCGCAACTTCGCGAGAGTGCTGTAACAAATTTTGCCCGTATGAAGAGCGATATTTCATCCTACCAATCATGCGCATCAATTCAGGATGCAGTCCATGAATTCCCAAATCAATGCAGGTTCTGCGACCAATTTCATTGATCTCGTCCTGTAATTGTTTTTTCGTCTTAGCAACCACCTCCTCAATTTTCGCAGGATGAATGCGCCCGTCTGTAACCAGTTGATGCAAGGATAAGCGCGCAATTTCCCGTCGAACGGGATCAAAACAAGAGAGAATGATCGCTTCTGGGGTATCGTCAACAATCACCTCCACGCCTGTTGCTGCTTCAATCGCACGAATGTTGCGTCCTTCACGTCCAATAATTCGACCTTTAACCTCATCCGACTCAATGTTGAAAACCGTTACGGCATTTTCGATTGCCTGTTCTGTAGCTACACGTTGAATGGTTTGAATTACTATTCTCCTGGCCTCTTTATTGGCATTTAATTTGGCTTCTTCGGTAATTTCTTTGATCTGCGCCATAGCTCCTGTTCGGGCTTCATCCACTAAAGCCTGCATCATCGTTTTTTTAGCCTCCTCAGCAGACATTCCGCTAATTTTGGAAAGCTCTGCAACACGTTTTTGCTGAAGTTTTTCCATTTCATCTGCACGGTTTGCAATCGCCTGATTTCGTTGCTGAGTTTCCTCTTTTAATCGCTCTAGATCCTTTTCCTTGCGATTTACTTCTTCTAATTTTTGATTAAGTGAATTCTCCTTACCACGAATTCGGTCTTCGTTGGATTGCATTTTGCGTTCTCGATCTTTGATGTTGCTTTCGTGCTCTTCTTTTAGCTTGAGGAAATTCTCTTTCGCCTGAAGCATTTTTTCCTTTTTGATGCGCTCAGCCTCCTCGGTGGCTTCTGTCACTTTTTTCTTCAATGAATTTGCCGATACTACGTTAAGGGCCAAATAAGAAACCCCTCCACCCACTGCTAGTCCTAAAATAATTGATAATATGTCCATTTCATAGCCTTTAAGAGTTAAACATAAGGGCAGGAAAGGGTCGCCGAAATCAGTGGCTTGAAAACTCTTTGACTAAGTTTTCAAGTTTGCTTTCCAGGGTCTGAAGTTCTCCTTGGCAATTTTGGTTAGACTTCAAAATAAGCTGTAAGGAGGCCATTGCCATAAGGTCCTGAAGGTCATTAACCGCATATTGCTTTTTGAGCGAATTTATCGCCTCATTGAGGGTACTGGCCGCTTCCATAACACGTTGCTGTTCCGACTCTAATACAGAAATAGGGTAAGTTCTCCCCGCAATTTCTAACTTCAATGAAACCTTAGGCATGTTTATCTTTTAACTGTTGAATGCAAAACTCAATTTCTTTCACCAATGCATCAATTTCATCCTCTCTTCTCTCTAAGTGTTGTGAGGCGGAATCCTTGACGTCCTGCCGGTTTGTGTTCGAAGCATTCTGCAGTTCCTCCAACTGACTTGTGAGTTCAGCATTTCGCAACTTTAATTGTTCGGCAGCTTCGTTCGCCTTGTTTAAATCTTCGCTAAGAGCCTTAGCTCTTTGACGCTCATTGATTAAACCTGACTTCATTTCAACAAAAATCGCCCTTAAATTATCTATTTGAGCGTGAATTTTCGATGACATTTCCACAAACTTTTTACAAAGTTAATAAAGGAAGCGGTATAAAAGTAACAGCCCCTTACATTTTCGATAATTAACTTTTTACCACGTTAATAAAACAAGGTTTAGCATAGTTGGGGATCAAGGTATTCACATCATCAGGCAACCCTTGCATCGTGCGTTTCCAGGCTAAATTCACCTGACCCAAGGCGGATGGCGACCGAATTTCGCTGACCACGTATTGGTGATTTCCCAGAAAATCTTGCAACTTAAGATGAGCATTCCCCAATAAAACCAAGGCTCCACTCAATTCCCATTGAAAGGTCGCTAAGTCGACCACATTATCGTGAAACACTACCTTTTTATTCGATTCTATGCGCAGAAAAACCTCTGATTTCCGTGCCTCAAGAGCTGCTACAAATGTTTTGTCTCCGTATTTTTGTTGGCCAATTTCCACCATGCTTTCCAAGGATGAAATTCCAAAAATGGGCAAATTCAATCCTAAAGCCAACCCTTTTGCAGTAGAAACACCGATGCGTAAGCCCGTGTAGGAACCGGGCCCTATGCTTACCGAAATACCTTCGAGCTGCTTCAGCGTAACATTGCCCGTTCGCAGCACTTTCTCAATAAAAAGCGTCAATTGTTCGCCGTGGATGTATCCATCGGAATCAGACTCCTCAAAAGCCAATAGTTTACCCTTGCTAGAAAGGGCTACCGAACAGATTTGGGTCGAGGTTTCAAGGTGAAGAATCATTCTTTCACCTCCATTTTAAACCCTATTCCGTGAATGTTTTTAATGTTAATTCGTGAATCCGCTTTGAGATATTTCCTAAGCTTTGTGATGAATACATCTAAACTTCGGCCGACAAAATAATCATCTTGGCCCCATACCGTATTCAATATGACTTCCCTTGGAAGAACTTGATTATGGAATTTAAACAGTAATTTGAGGATTTGCACCTCCTTTTTTGTCAACCCGTTTTCGAGTCCGTTGATGCTTAGCTTCAGGTTTTCTGTATCTAACAAGAATGCTCCAATGTTTAAAATTTTCTCCTCGGTTTGATCGATTTGAAGATTTACTCTTTTCAACAATGCCCGGATTCTTAAGCTCAGTTCTTCGGCAGCAAAGGGCTTGGTTAAATAGTCATCTCCGCCTGCGTTAAAACCCTCAATTTTATCCTCCGTCATGGCCTTTGCGGTCAGAAATAAAATTGGAATATCCTTGTTCACTTTTCGAATATCTTTCGCCAGCGCAAAACCATCTTTTTTAGGCATCATCACATCAAAGATGCAGAGATGGTAGGCTTCCTCGCTGAATCTTTTCAAAGCATCTGCTCCGTCGGTGGCCAAAGACACCCTGTAACCCTCATCACGCAATTGATCTGCAATAACGAAACCTAGATTGATGTCGTCTTCCGCCAACAAAAGTGAGATTTCCATAACGCTCTATGTGTTGATCATATTACCCATAAAAAGCCAAAAGCCTTGGTTTCCCAAAGCTTCTGACTAATCAACCTAACCTACTACTACTACAAAGATAATGCGAATTCGAAACTTCGTTACACGCGTGGTTGTTTTTTTTCTAAAAAAATGTTAAATCACTAAAACGGGCATTAACGGTGTGCTTTACCAAATAAATTCATACCTTCGAACTTCATGAAACGTATTTTAATCGTTGACGACGACCCGGACATTCGAGAGTTGTTATATTACAACCTAACAAAGGCGGGTTTCGAATGCGATCTTGCTGAAAACGGTCTCGTTGCCCTTGAAAAAATTAAAACCAACAGGCCATCCTTGGTGCTATTGGACGTAATGATGCCGGGGATGGATGGAATACAAACCTGTGAAGCGATTCGAGAAGACACCAACTATAACGACATTCTCATTGCTTTTTTAACGGCGAGATCCGAAGACTACAGTCAAATCGCCGGGCTTCAAGCTGGAAGCGACGACTACCTCGCCAAACCTATCAAACCTGCTGTATTGCTTTCCAGAGTTCACGCCTTATTCCGTAGGAAAAATCCAAATTTCAATGTTCCAAACTCAACTATTGGCGCAAGACTAAACGTTGATAAAGAAAAGCACATTGTCACCCTTGACGGCAAAATTTTGCAATTGCCTCGAAAGGAATTTGACTTGTTGGCGCTTTTAATTTCCAAACCCAATACGGTATTTCAACGAGAGCGAATATTATCTTCCGTTTGGGGAACTGAAGTTGTGGTAGGAGATAGAACCATTGATGTACACATTCGAAAAATCCGTGAAAAAATAGGCGATGAATGGATTCATACCATCAAAGGTGTTGGCTACAAATTAATCCTACCGTGATTGTAATTAAACCTCTATTTTTTGGGCTATTCTGCGTACTCTTTGGCAACATTTTTTTTGCGCAATCGCTGGATTTGGAAAGAACCTTAGTTCAATGGGACTCCATTCGGGGAGCATGGTTGATGGAATCCGCTCGAGCGATTTCCCACAACCAAGTTCTTCCCGACAGGACCTTTGCTGAAGATTTCACTCCCTATGAACTGATGTCGATGGTTCCGATGGAAACACGCAATGCGCTTCAAGAAATTTTGTTCGAGAGTCCATCATCCGACCTCGTAAGTAACACCCTGATGTCTCTGGTGGAAGCTACCCTCTGTTCCTCTTTGCAAGGAAGAAGTTTCGGAGACCCGCATACGGTAACCTACGACCGCAGTTCTTATTCTTTTCAAACTGTAGGAGAATTTGTATTGACCAAGTCGTTAGGGCGTTTTGAGGTTCAGACAAGGCAAAAACCCCAACGGGACGACTTTTCCTTAAATACCGCGGTTGCTGTACAATTGTACGGTGATCGTTTGTGCTATTACGTTGAGGATGTGCCCGATGGCTCGAACCAACCTTTATGGTTAAATGGCCAACCCTTGCAATTGCAAGGCCGCACCTATTACTTACCTCACGGTGGAACGGTTCGTGTTGTAGGGAGAAATTACATCGTTGCAGGGCCTATGGGAGAACGCGTTTTCCTTGATGTACGGGGAGGGCGAATGGGATTTATCAACGTAACCTTCGAAATTCCTCGGTGCCATAATTCGGTGCTGACAGGTTTGTTGGGGAACGGCAATGGAGTATCGTTCGATGAATTCGAAACCAGCCGTCAAAGCAACTTCAATTCCATGGCCGGATTTATTGGAATGAATGCTCCAGAATTCGCTGCAATTACCGAAGATATTGAACAGCGTTATCAAAATCAACTTATCAAAGGTTTCGCGGAAGTACATCGGGTAAAAACCGACAGCAGTTTGTTTGATTACCTACCGGGATTAACCACGGATTTTTATACCGACCGATCTTTTCCTCGAGTTATTCGCACCTTTTCTGCCATCCCCAATAATAGCCGAGAAGCGGCTAGAAACCGTTGCCGTGAACAAGGAGTTACGGAAGCCGAAATGAACGGATGCATCTTCGATTCCTTTTATTTGGACTTAAGCCCCAACCCTATCCCAAATCCCCCCCCAGCCACCGAAGGCGTTATTATGGAACGAATGAGGCATCCTTTGGTTAATACCAACAGCGTAATGCCTACGAAAAACCCGGACGGCAATGCTCAACCGAAACCACCATCATCACCCGCTGAGATTAACCCCGCTTCCAACGCCCCTGAAAAAGAAACAGCGCACCCAAAACCCATCATTCATGCCCCGGATTTGAAACCATCTCAAAACGAGGGGGGCGTCCAACAACCGGCCAAACCGGTAACGCCGAAACCTGTAAATACCAAGCCCTTGAACCAAACTCCGGCTCCGATGAATCCTGTTCCATTAAAACCCGGCAAAGGAAAAAACTAATGCGCAACGTCTTATTTTCATTTTGCTTTATTTCCCTTGGTTTAAATGCTCAAAACCTAAAACTTGTCGTAGGCGTCGTGGTGGATCAAATGTGCTATGACTACCTTCAGCGTTTCGACAACAACTTTGGGATGGGTGGATTTCAACGTTTTCTTTCAAAAGGGGTTAATTGTAAGAACGCCACGTTCAACTTCGTTCCGACCTATACAGGACCAGGACATGCCTCCATCTACACGGGTACAACTCCCTCTAATCATGGAATTGTGGCCAACGATTGGTATGATCGCACCCTGCAAAAATCGGTTAACTGCGTATTGGATACGACGGTAAAAACCATTGGCTCTATTTCGAGATTTGGAATGGCATCACCCCATTTTTTAGAAACCACAACCGTGTCTGACCAGTTAAAACTCACGTACCCCCAGGCAAAAGTCATTTCGCTATCCGTTAAAGATCGCAGCGCAATACTTCCCGGAGGACATCTTTCCGACGGTTCGTATTGGTTTGATTTTCAAACCGGTTCTTTTATAACAAGCAGCTATTTTAAAGAAAGTCTTCCCACGTGGTTAACGGATTTTAATGCCGTCCATTCCGCCAATAATTATTTATCAGACTGGAACTTGCTGCTTCCTCAAGAACGCTATTCTCGAACCTTAGATGATTCCCCTTATGAGCGAATTATTTCAGGCAAAAAAGCACCTGTTTTCCCTTACACCCAAGAGGAAATTGGCTTGGGTAATTTTGCTAAATTTGTTGTAACCCCTTTTGCCAACACTCAACTTACCGATTTGGCAAAAAAAGCTATCATAGCGGAGCAACTCGGAAAAAGAAATGCTACCGATTTTCTCTGCATCAGCTATTCATCTACGGATATAGCAGGACATGAATTTGGGCCATACTCTTTGGAAGTCGAGGACATGTACCTGCGGTTGAACCTTGAATTAGAGCGTTTGTTTCAATGCCTCGACCGGGAGGTTGGAAAAAAGAACTACATCGTTTTTCTCACAGCCGATCATGCAGTGGTTCCGGTTCCACAACAACTGGTGGATTCAAAGTTACCAGGTGGTTACTTTAACGTTGATTCCTTGGTTGTGGCCTTAAACTTGGAGTGGCAAGCAAAATATGGAGAACCATTGGTCGTAAAATGCAAAAATTTAAACCTGTACTTTAACAGAGAAAGAGTCGCTGCGTTGGGGCTCAATTTAACCACATTGCAAGAAGAAGCCGTTGAATGGATGCGTAAACAGCCCTTAGTTCGTACGGCTGTAAGTGCCCATCAATTGGATCACGGAAATGTATGGAGTAACTGGGATAACATGCTCGCCCGAGGGTATACCAAAGAACGAAGCGGCGATGTGCTTTTTATGCTCAAACCGGGATTAATAAGCGAATCCGAGGATAGCGACGAGGCCCATCGGGGAACAACCCACGGTACTGCCTACAATTACGACACGCATGTTCCACTGCTTTGGTATGGAAACGGAATAAAAAAAGGCAATATCTATCGTCCAATAGCCATTACCGATATCGCGGCGACTTTGGTTTATTTCTTGGAATTGCAACGGCCTGCAAGCATGACGGGTGAACCTATTTATGAATTATGGGATAAATAAAAAACGCTCTACGGCGTCTTGAATGCGCTGATGCAGTTGGTCGTATTCTCCAGCCTGAAATTCCTGACCCGTAAGGTGTTCATACAAACCAATATACCTTTGAGACACCTGATTCACCATAGCGTCATCCATGGTTGGCATGATTTGCCCCTCTAAACCCTGAAATCCATTCTCGATCAACCACTGGCGAACAAACTCCTTAGACAATTGCTGCTGCGGTTCGCCTTTACTTTGGCGTTGCTCGTATCCCTCGAGGTAAAAATACCGTGAAGAATCCGGCGTATGGATTTCATCCATGAGCAAAAGCCTTCCCTCGCACAAGCCAAATTCATATTTGGTATCGACCAGAATCAATCCTTGAGCAGCCGCCATTTCGGTACCTCGTTGGAACAATTTCCGGGTGTAATCCTCCATTTGTAAGAAGATGTTCTCGGAAACAAGGTTATTGCGTAAAATTTCCTCGCGGGAAATGTCCTCATCGTGACCTTCGTCGGCCTTTACAGCAGGGGTGATTATGGGTTCCGGAAAACGGTCGTTTTCCTTCATCCCATCGGGCATGGTAACCCCGCACAAGGTTCGTTCTCCTGAAGCATAGGTTCGTGCCGCGTGTCCTGAAAGATATCCTCGAATTACCATTTCGACGCGAATGGGCTCACATGCTATTCCCACAGCCACGTTGGGATCCGGAGAAGCCAGAAACCAGTTCGGAACGATGTCGGATGTTTGGCGCAGAAAATAAGCCGCAATTTGATTCAATACCTGCCCCTTAAAGGGAATGGGTCGTGGTAAAATGTGGTCAAAAGCACTGATTCTATCCGATGCAACCATCACCAAGCGTCCGTCCTCTAAGGTGTAAACGTCCCTAACCTTCCCTCGATAAAATGCCGTTTGACCTTTAAACTTAAACTCCTTGATTTCCATGGTCTTCTTTGAATTTTTTATCCAACTCCTCTTGCTTTTCGAAGGCGGAAATTATTTTCGCAATGATTTTATGCCGAATAATATCGCTGTTTCCCATTTCCACCACACCGATACCCTCAATATCCCTCAATATTCGACAAGCATAGGTTAATCCTGATCGTTGCTTTCTGGGTAAATCCACTTGCGACATATCGCCAGTAATCACGAATTTGGCCGTCATGCCCATTCGTGTTAGGAACATTTTCATTTGCATGATGGTGGTGTTTTGGGCCTCATCAAGGATAACGAAAGCTTTATCTAAGGTTCTTCCTCTCATAAAAGCCAAAGGAGCAATTTCAATAACGCCATACTGGATCATTTCGGCCAAACGCTCAGGGGGAATCATATCCCGGAGCGCATCGTACAAGGGCATTAAATAGGGATCTAATTTTTCTTTCAAATCACCGGGAAGAAATCCTAAATTTTCCCCTGCCTCAACGGCTGGACGGGTAAGAATAATCTTTTTAACCTCTTTCTTTTTTAGAGCTTGGACAGCCAAAGCGACAGCTGTATAGGTCTTTCCTGTTCCTGCCGGACCAATACAAAACACCATGTCGTTTTTCCTCAAAACTTCAACAAGTTTTTTTTGATTTAAGGTGCGGGCTTTTATTTTAAGACCCCCGTTGCCATGCACTATGGTTTCGGAACCGTCATCATCGTTTAATAATTTCTCCCCCTCGTCAAGCATGAGGTTATCGATATTATTTTCCGTCAGTTGATTGAACTTTTCAAAATGACGCAGGAGGAGGTTGAGTTTTACCTCAAAATAATCCAACAATTCTTCCTCGCCTTTCACGAGTATAAGATGGCCTCGGGCGGTTACAGAAAGTTTTGGAAAATAGGATTTAATGCGTTTCAGGTTTTGATTGTTCACCCCAAAAAAAGCGGCGGCATTGATATCACTTAGCTCGATATTCCGGGTACCTAAATCCAATTAAAATGCATTTATCAATTACGGTGTCTGAGAAAAAATTTAATTTTGGTAAAATTAGAAAATAACTCAAACATTGCGTTCGTAAATAATGCAAATCATAACGCTTACTTCAGATCTAGGATTAAAAGATTATTATGTTGCCAGTGTCAAGGCGCAATTGCTTCAAGAAATTCCCAATGCTCTTTGCATCGATATTAGTCACCAAATAAAGCCCTTCGACAGCATCGAAGCCGCCTTTCAATTACGCAGCTGTTTTCATCAATTTCCGAAGGGAACCGTTCATCTTGTGGGAGTTGATTGCGAACCTTACCTACCGAACAAATTGCAACCAGGCCAGCCCGAAAGCATCCTTGCCTATCCCACCGTTGTGGAATTTCAAGACCAGTATATCATTTGTTCTGACAACGGATTTATTGGGGCATTTCTCGATACAGATCCCCCGCAGGCTCTTTACCGCTATAAATCGATCGAAGAATTTCCGGATCAATGGAACTTTATGCTTAAAAATTGTTTCATCGGACTCGCAAAAAATATTATCCATCAGAAAGCCTTCCCTGAATTCTGTGAAACGGTGAATAAGTTTAAGCGAGCTTTCACTCCTGTTCCGCAGATAGAACACAACCTAATCATTGGCAATGTGATTCATATTGATGCTTTTGGAAATATCATAACAAATATTTTCAAATCAGATTTCGAACGTTTCGGTTTGGATGTTCCTTTTACCATCAGCTATCAAAAGCGAAATGACGATATCGACACCATTTCGAAGGCATACAACGATGTGCCAATGGGTGACCGAGTTGCAATTTTCAACGAAAATCAACGGCTTGAAATTGCGATTAATCGCGGGGCAAACGCCGGAAGTGGAGGTGCTGACCGACTTTTTGGAATTCGTTTGGGCGAATCGGTTCGAGTAGCTTTTTTCCCAAGAGGATCTGTACAAAAGATAAGCTCTCTTTTATGATGTACCGGGTTGTTCGCCTGCATTTTAAGGCCCGATTTTGCAAAACGTTTTTGAAAACTTTTAACGAGAGAAGCCACGACATTCTCCGCTTTCCAGGTTGCATTTCGCTAAAATTGCTCCAAGACACCTCTTCTCCTTCCGTATTCTACACCTTGAGCTGTTGGACAAGTGAGGCCGCATTGGAAGCATATCGTAAATCCGCCATTTTCCAATCCTCATGGAACACCATCAAACCCTGGTTTTCGGAAAAGGCTAGTGCTTGGTCCATGAACTCCATCTACGAGAACGAAAATGCTCAAGCTAAAACAGATGAAAACGTTTTCAACCAATAATTACGTTAATTTTACCCCATAATTAAGCGCCATGTTTGCCCTGTATCTTAAAGAGGTAAGAAGTTTTTTAAATTCGGTGGTTGGTTACGTATTCCTGACCATTTTTCTCATGTCTTGTTGGCTATTTAATTGGATGTTAGATTCCTCTATGAATATTTTAGATCGGGGTCAAGCCGACTTATCCCCATTCTTTAATTCCGCTCCCTATGTATTTCTTATATTGATTCCAGCTATTACGATGAGGTCTATCGCCGAAGAACGAAGAACAGGTACTATTGAACTCCTGTTCACCCGCCCGATCAGTGATCTTGGGATTTTGCTGGCGAAATATTTTGCCGGGTTAACCTTATTGCTGTTGTCGGTGATTCCAACCTTGACTTATTACATTTCGCTCTACTACTTGGGGAAACCTGTTGGTAATATTGACACAGGGTCAACGATTACCTCCTACATGGGTTTACTCTTATTAGGTGCGGCATTTGTTGCCATAGGAATCTTTTCCTCGGCCTTGAGCTCAAGTCAAATCGTTTCTTTCATCCTAGCTATTGCGATTTGTTATTTTTTTTACGACGGGTTAGCCCTCCTTGGAACATATGCCCAGTTTGGAAATTTGGATATTTTCTTGCAATACCTGACGTTGAACTACCACTACGATTCGATTAAAAAAGGCGTTATCGACGCCTCGGATATTGTATTTAATGTCTCGTTCATTATTTTATTTTTAAGCGCCTCGCTATTTGCTTTAAAAACCTTGAAAAAATAAATTATGACGAAGTTGAAAGGGCTTTTTAACGGAGGTTATCTAGGTGGGGTCATCTTGATTTTGATATTACTGAACATTATTTTTTCCTTGCTCAACGTTAAAATAGATCTGACAGCCGATCAGCGTTTTTCCTTGGCGGGAGGCACCCAAGAATTCCTCAAAAAAACGAAAGATCAAGCAAACAGAATCAGCTTAAAAATTTATTTGGAAGGAGATCTTCCCGCCGAAATACAAGGGTTTAGAAACGCAATAGAAGATAAATTAAAAGATTTCAAATCATTAGCGGGCAACCGAATTGAATATGAATTTATCAACCCTAACGAAGGGCATGCCTCAAAAAAAGAGGAATACTTTTTCCTTAAAGGGCTCTTTAATAAGGGAATTTTACCCACGAAGGTTGTATATGTCAAAAATGGGATTCAATCGCAGCTAATTCTTTGGCCCGGCGCTGAAATTACCTGTTCCGCCAATGGGGTAATAAAAGAAACCTACATACAGTTTTTACCCGGCACCCCAAACGGCGATCCCCTTGAACTCAATCGCATCAATCCCATTGTCGAAAACGCCCTGAATAATTTGGAGTATAACATCCTTTCTGCAATGCGTAAAATAAGTCAATCTGAAAAACAGCGCGTTGCTTTTTTACAAGGACACGGGGAATTAAAGGAACAAGAAACCATCAACGCGCGAGCCGTTCTAAGTCCGTATTTTTACCTAACCATGCTCAATTTAGGATCAGAGTCGTCCTACAAGGAGTTGAACGACCTCGACGGCATTATCATTGCCAATCCCACAAAGCCCTTTTCAGACCTCGATTTATATTTCCTAGACCAATTTGTCATGCATGGCGGTAGGCTCATGGTATTCTTAAATACCCTGAAGCACCAAGAAGACTCCTTAGGAAGAAACCTGTTTGACCACACCTTGCGGAAAAACATCAAGTTGGATAAAATGATGTTTGACTACGGAATCCGAATTCACGAAAACTATGTTTTTGATCGAATTTGTGGTTACCGCAAAGTTCAACTCAAGAATACCAGCAGTTTAAGTTGGCCCTATTACGTCTTAAGTTCTCCTTCCCTACATCCAATTACGAGGAACATCGATCCTGTTTATCTTGCCTATCCCAACGAACTTCAATTAATTGAGCGCCCCGGGGTGAAGCTCAGTAAAATTCTTACGAGTTCTAGCAACTCAAACCGTTCAGGCATTGCCCCGCAAATAAGTTTGATGGATTTTCAAGTATTTGGGGAAAACCCGACTTTTATTGAAAATCCCGATGATCCCATCAATAAAATCACCCTTGCGGCAATGGCAGAAGGCGAAATACCCTCTTATTTTTCAAACCGAGAATTGGCCGATGAATATAACCGCTCGATTGAAGAAGTCGCTGAAATGCAAAAAGTGCCTAAAAAATTCAGAACTAAACGGGTTAAGAGTTCCTCCGAGGCAAAAGTGTTTGTCGTTGGAAACGGTACGTTTATTGCCAATGAATACGATTCTGTTTTTCAAGGGGGGAGCTACCAGTATCGCCCATTCCCCGCATTTCCGTTTAATGCCCTTAAGTACAGTAAAGTTCCGGATATAAATGGTAGGCCATTGATTTTTGGGAATCAAGAATTTATTCAAAACATGGTGGACTACATGTTAGGCGACAACAGTGTACTCGACATTCGAAGTCGGCAAATTGAACTTCGACAATTAGACCAGCGAAAGATGATTGCTGAGGGTAATTTTTTACGATATCTTAACCTTTTGACTCCTATCGGAGTAATCGCAATTTTGGCGATGCTCGTTTACGTGCTTAGAAGGAAAAAATACCATTACCCATGAAAAACTATAAACCTTGGATGGGCTTTTCCCTCTTCGTGGTAGTGATTACCTTGTTGACCTGGACGGCAACTAACCTCATTAAAAAACGAGGGAAATCCGATGCAGGATCCTTTGATTTTGCAATCGAAGATACCACCCGAATTTCCTCCATTGAAATTCGCGACGCTTTCGGCAATACGATTACCTTAAAGAAGGAGGGGGGGAATTGGGTAGATGAGCGCGGTAAGTGCGTTTCAGCGCCCAATGTGTCCTTTATCCTTGAAGCCGCAAAACTCATTGAATTTAAAGGGTATCTGCCGGATAAGTCAAAAAAACATTTTATTAACCTTATGAGCACTCAGCACATCCGCGTAAAATTTTTTGTGGACGAAGCTTGGGTTAAAACGTGGTACATAGGTCCGCCGGCGCAGGATCATTACGGTCAAATCATGTTGCTGGAGTCCGAGGATGAAGGCCTGAGTGAGGAGCCCGTTATGATGCGGATTCGCGGATTAAACGGCATTATCAGTCCAAGGTTTTTCACGGAACGAAAAAAATGGCTTTGTACGTCGTTATTTGCGCTTACCCCCGAACAAATTAAATTGGTGGAGGTCATTAACTTCGAACAACCAACCCTGAGTTTCAAAATACAAGAAGATGGGACCCGCTACAAGGTGAGTTCTCAGGGGGTTATGTTGTCTTTCTTAGATACATCAAACGTTTATCGCTACTTGCAGGAATTTAGAAAAGTGCATTTCAATTCGCCAAACTTTGAGTTGTCTCAACAGCAGTGCGATTCGGTAAAAAAGAGCCTCAAGTATTGTACCCTTCGGTTGAAAACCAAACTTGGAAAAACGCAAAAATTAAACCTGTTTCGAATTAAAGCAACGGATTTACAACGGAATGAACTGGGTGAAATGGTACCTTGGGATATGAATTCACTATGGGCGGAATTGGAAAATGGAGACTTGGTAAAATGCCAGTATTTTGTGTTCAATCCGCTCCTTTTAGGGCATATTTATTTCCCCGCATTGTTGCAAAGAAAGTAAAGAAAGGCTTGAGAGTTATCAAAGTATTGTTATCTTTGTAGACTGATTAAGATACTATGAATTTTGTAACTTCAAGCTCCACGCTACTTCATCATCTGCAAAGCATTTCAGGAGCGCTGAGCACCAACACCAAACTTCCTATTTTGGATAACTTTCTGTTTAAGGTAGAGGGCCAAAAACTTACCATTGTTGCAACAGACCTTGAGACAACCATGATTACTCACTTCGAGGTGCAATCTGAAGGAAGCGGATCCATGGCCATTCCTGCAAAGTTATTATTGGAGGTTTTAAAAAATCTTCCTGACCAACCCTGTAGCTTTCGCATCAACATGGAGTCCTACGCTGTTGAAATTGCTTATGACAACGGAAAATCGAAGATGATTGGTTTTAATAGCAATGAATTTCCAAAGCTGCCTGCTGCGAATTATAGCAGTTCCATTGAAGTTTCCGGTGAACTTTTATCCAGTGCTATTTCTAAAACGCTTTTCGCAGTGGGAACCGATGAAATGCGCCCTACAATGACTGGTGTCCTGTGCGAATTTTCTCCTGAAAATATCACCTTTGTAGCTACCGACGCACACAAACTAGTAAGGTATCGGCGCACGGACATTTCTACAAGTTCAAGTTCGTCGTTTATTCTTCCCAAAAAACCCCTCAACTTGTTGAAAGGCAATATTCGAGGAGAAGAACAAGTTCGCATTGAATACAACGAGTCGAATGCAACTTTCACCTTCAGCGATTTAACCCTGGTTTGTAGGCTTATTGACGGAAAATACCCGAATTATGAAGCCGTTATCCCTAAAGAAAATCCGAATGTATTAACCGTTGAACGAGGCCAATTTCACAATTCTTTACGCAGGGTTGCTATCTTTTCAAATAAAACCACTCACCAGGTGCTTCTAAAACTGGCCGGCTCAGAACTGCAATTATCGGCAGAGGATATGGATTTTTCCAGCGAGGCTAATGAACGCCTTACCTGTAATTACCTTGGCTCCGATATGACAATTGCGTTCAATGCCCGCCCATTAGTAGAGATGCTTTCCATTTTGGAAACGGAATCAATCCAACTATCCATGAGTGAGCCTTCGCGCGCTGGTTTAATCACCCCTTTTGAAAACAAAAACGCGAACGAACACATTCTGATGTTGGTAATGCCTGTAATGTTACCTCGATAGGATCGATGGCATCAGCGAAACGGAATATTCGTTCGCTTTCGGACGAAGAACTCAGTAATTATTTGGTTTCTTCTGGTTTTCCTAAATTTCGTATACAACAAATTGGCAGATGGATTTGGAATAATAACGCGTGTGATTTTTCGGTCATGCATAACCTCGGCGATGCCCTGATTTGTTTGCTTAACGAGCATTTTTTTATTGACAAACTGCAAATAAAAAATACGCAAATAAGCAGTGATAAAACCATCAAGTGCGGGTTCTCAACCCACGAAGGCCAAATTATTGAAGGAGTCTTGATACCGACTGCCACGCGCATGACGGCTTGCATTTCATCCCAAGTTGGTTGCAGTTTAGCCTGCTTGTTTTGTGCTACGGGTAAAATGAAGCTTGAGAAAAACCTAAGCCCTGGCGAAATCGTCGACCAAGTCGTCATGTTAGAACAGTTAGCTCAAAAGCATTATGAAAAAGGACTGAGCAATATCGTATTGATGGGCATGGGAGAGCCATTGCTCAACTACAGCAATGTACTAACAGCCATAGCGATTCTAACCGATCCAAACCGCTATGGAATTAGCCCTAAACGAATTACGCTATCTACCGCAGGAATCGCCAAAATGATTCGAAAATTAGGCGACGATAAGGTGCGTTTTAATCTGGCGCTTTCATTACATGCAGCTGATGACACCAAACGCAGCGAAGTCATGGAGATCAACCAAACCAACAACCTTGATGCGCTATCTGATGCCTTGGTTTACTTTCACGAGCAAACCAAAACACGCATCACTTTCGAATACATACTCTTTCAGGATTTCAATGACTCTTTAGAGGACGCGGCAAAACTCTCAACGTTTGCGAAATGTGTGCCCTGTAAAATCAACCTAATTGAGTACAATCCCATCGGAGACGGCAAATTTCATCGTTCAAATGCAAAAAAAACAGAGGACTTTAGGAATTATTTGGAGCAAAAAAATCTGGTAGTAAATGTCCGAAGAAGTCGTGGGAAAGACATCGATGCGGCATGCGGTCAATTGGCAAATAAAGTTCCTTGACCTAGAACCATTGCTTGATCGCTTCGTAAGTCCTGAGCTTGGTGACATCCCCGTTAAATTTACAGCAATCTTCGTACGCCGAAAGATAACGTTGAATTAACTCTGTATTTGACGCAGGCTCAAAATACTTACGTTCGGGAGCGACCTCTAACTTCTTTAAAAAACGATGAATTTGTTCTTCATCAAACACTAGTCCTCTGACGCTCGGATTTATATAAAACAGAACACCGTATGGGTTATCCTCCTGACGAAACATCGAACTGTGATTTTCATCCATTCGTGCCAAGATAAATATTTGTGGAAGGTCAATACCATGAATTGGAACATCCAACCAGTTCGCAACAATTGAATAGATCAATCCTATAATCAAAGAATTGCCTTTTTTAACTTCAAGCACCTTAGCAATATTCAAACTGTTCACATCCCGATCCAACCCTTCCGAACATTGATAGCCGTGAACCTTAAAAAACACATGATTCAAAACTTTTACTTGCTCAAAAGCGGTTTGATAATTGTTGAGTTCTAGCCACACATCTTTTCTCAGCATTTCCATCTGTTGAAGAACCCAAGACTCTTCCAGTTGGGAGTTATGAATTTTTGACAAGGAAATGATTGCCTGCAGTAAGTCTTTTTCCTGCGAATCCTTCCATAGGCTCAGTTCACGGCGAACGGCGTCCAACCGAATCGATTCGGCGATCTCGCTGGCCCTTGAACGATGCAATGTGCTTGGCGAATCATTTGAAATTACAGCGTCCAATAAGTCGAGCATTCCGATGCCCTCAAGCCGAATTACTTGTGAAACAACTAAATATATGCGTTCATCAGGGTCTTCTAAAAGAGCTACTAGGGCTTTACGTTTCTTCAACGAGTTCATCACCTTGCAAAGGTATTTTCGCAAAGATTTCAAATTTGCTCTAATGAAAATGTTTATTAAAGTGAAAATGTTAATTCGTCTGTAACCTTGTTCCATCTCCTTCGTTGAACGGTATAAATCCAAATAAATCTTGCTACAGGTTATTGGAATTGAAATGGGGGAAATATCCCCCATTTTTTAGTACTTGAAATATGAAATTAATCTACCTGATACTCTTCAGTTTACTTGCCAACGATTGTACACCCCGAAAAGCGCAGATCCTTTCGAGCGAAACATTTGCCGGCGATACCTACATTGGAATCGTACATCTTGCCGATGACGGTTGTCCCTTTTACATCGAAATACCCGAAGCGTTAAACCCCGGGCGCGAAATTACCTTTACAAAAGTGTTTCCCTTAAACTTGAAAGACGGCATGAAAAAGAAGGGGTTGAAAGTTAAATTCGATTACACGCTCTCTAAGTCCATGAACCCTGAAGGATGTAATGCTGACGCAGTCATTCAGATTGGGCAGATTTGCGTTATTCCATAGCCCTGATAAAATCCGTAACCAAAAAACAAATCGCCTTTCCCACGATACGTTCTTCCGAAGACGACTGAGGAGCTCCTTCGCACAGGTGCAAGTACGCAATTGGGCTATTCGCTAAAGAAAGTAGGGCCTGTCGAACTTCATTAAGGGAAAACCCTGAAGGACTTTGCGCAGACGATGGCATATTTTCAATGCAATCCAAATCGATATCCAAACCGACGGATATTTCACTAGCCATGCTGTTTAAAAGATCATCTTTCAACGAATTTCCTTGAAGGTAGGCGGTGAAAGGAACGAAGCCAACGCCATGCGATGTTATAAAATTCCAGATGTGCTCGTTAGCCGCATACGTATCCACACCGAACGCCTTGTATTTATTTAAGGAGCCTTCGAGTATGGCTGATGAAAAAGCATTTCCAGAGTGCCTTCGCTCAATACTTCGGCAATCAAAATGAGCGTCTAAATTAAAGGCTGCTGAAAGATTCCTGTTTTTGCTTGCCCAGCGTATGATTGGCAGGGCGTTGTTGTGCCCACCACCAATGATAACGGGAATTTGCTCTTGATTCACCTTTTCCAACAGTACTTGCTCTACAAAAGCATCCAGTTCCTCCACCAGCTGTCCGGCATCATCGACATCTTGTGGGAAAGGACCGATGAATTCGATGTTACCTAGGATATCGAAGGATTGAAGAAAATTTGGATACGCCAAAAAGAAGGCTAAAAATGCCGAGAAAGCATGGTTGGCTCCCAGCCTGCCATAATTTGCGAAAGGTCCTATGCATTCGCTCACCCCCAACAGCAAAAAACGCGGAGAGTCAACCTCCTTGTTTAAAAAATCCAAATTTCTAAATTCGCCCGGCCTAGATTTAACTTTACTGCTCTTTAGAACATCATATTTATGCACTAGTCCAAAATTATTTTTCTGCGATTTCATAAGCTCTAAGCGTATCTATTATGTTATTGGGAATTCTTACGGGTCTTAAACTTTTTGCATCGGTAAAAACCAAGGTGGTGGAGGCTGTTGTTGTAATCTCATTGGCCTGGTTGTAGAAAACATAATCGAAGGTTACGGTGCAAGCACTCAAAGAAACAAGTTTCGTGTGAATTGAAAACAATTCATCGTATCGTAATGGTTTTTTATAATCGATTTGCAGCGATGTAACCGGTAAGAGAATCCCTCCCTCCTCAATTTTTCGATAAGAAATACCGAGTGAACGCAGGGTCTCTACGCGTGCTGATTCTAAAAAACTTGCATAATGGCCATAATAACAAAATCCCATTTGGTCGGTCTCACTATACCTTACCCGAAGTTGGATTTCTTGGGAAAAAGAAATTTGCATTATTCTTCTTTTTTAGTTGTGAAAATACGGCAATTTATATTACTTTTGACTCCTCCTTATTTCGGCTTTTGTCGATAACCTCGAAAAAGATAGAGTAATAGCAAAAAAAAGAATAAATACAAGTCCTTAGGATATTTTTTTTATTATTTTTTCTGCCCAATTTTGTTAAGTATTTGTTTTCGCCTTTTATACCTTGTGGTGGCCCCAAAATCGCCCAGGTTTGTGGCGGCTCGCTTTTGGTTATTTTGTTATATTATGTCAGCACTTCATACTACTGTTTGGGAATCCTGTTTAAACATCATCCGAGATAACATCTCGCCCCAAGCGTTCAAAGTATGGTTCGAGCCCATAGTTCCAACGAAACTCGAAAACAACGTTTTAACCATTCAAGTTCCCTCGCACTTTTTTTACGAATGGCTTGAGCAACACTACATTCACCTGCTAAAAAAAGTCATTAAAAAAGAAATTGGTCCTGATGCGACGTTGGAATACAGTATTGTTATTGAAAATAACTCAAACCAAACAACACCCTACACGGTAAAGTTACCAACCCAAAACACCTCCAACCTCCAAAACCCTGCGCAAACAGTTCCTTTGCAGGCCACTGAGTCACAAATTAGAAATCCCTTCATTATACCTGGGCTTAAGAAAATCACCATTGCCTCCAATTTAATTCCCAGCCATACTTTTGATAATTTTATTGAAGGCGAATGCAACCGTTTGGCACGTGCCTCCGGCTATGCGGTCGCAAATAAACCGGGAGGAACCGCTTTCAATCCGCTCTTGATATACGGCGGTGTAGGTTTGGGGAAGACCCACCTTGCGCATGCCATTGGTTTATCTATTAAAGAGCAGCACCCCAATAAAACGGTCCTTTACGTTCAATCTGAAAAATTTGCGCAACAGTTTATTGATGCCATTAAAAATCAAACGACCAATGATTTCGTTCACTTCTACCAGATGGTGGATGTTTTGATTATTGATGATGTGCAATTTTTTGCAGGAAAAGAAAAAACGCAAGATGTTTTCTTCAGTATTTTCAACCACCTGCACCAGAATGGTAAGCAAATTGTATTAACCTCCGATAAAGCACCGGTAGAAATGCAAGGCATGGAGCAGCGCTTGCTGTCGCGGTTCAAATGGGGGCTTTCTGCCGACCTAACCATTCCAGACCTGGAAACAAGGATTGCTATTCTTGAGAAAAAAATGTACTCAAGTGGTATTGATCTTCCCAATGAGGTCGTTGAATACCTCGCCTACTCCATCAACACCAATGTTCGAGAAATTGAAGGTGCTTTAAACACCTTACTCATGCAATCCAGCCTAAATAAAAAGGCCATTAATTTGGATTTGGCAAAGCAAATGGTCGATAAATTCGTCAAAAATACCGCGAGGGAAGTATCCATTGAGTACATTCAAAAAATTGTCTGTGACTACTTCGATTTACCCATCGAATTGCTCAAATCGAAAACCCGAAAGCGCGAAGTTGTACAGGCACGACAAATCAGCATGTATTTCTCGAAAAAAATGACTAAGTCTTCCTTGGCCAATATTGGAGCTCATTGCGGAGGCAAGGACCACGCCACTGTGTTGCACGCTTGCCGAACGGTTATGAATTTATCGGAAACCGATAAACAATTTCGGGTTTACCTGGAAGATTTAGAAAAGAAGCTAACCATTAATTAGGTCATTTAATTTGATTTCCTTGGAATACTTCCCTTAATCAAATGTGTTACAGCAATTCGTTGAGCGCGAGCCTGAATCATTTAGAAAACGCGTACCGAAAAGACACCTCTCAACTCGAGAACTTTTCACCCGTCTACCTTGTCTCGGGGTTTTCATTTCCTGTGTGGCCAGTGATAACGACGGAGCCTTCTTTTATTCCCATGCGGTGGGGATTAATTCCCTCGTGGTTCAGGGGGATAAAGCCCAACGATTTTGCCAACAAAACATTAAACGCCCGAATTGAGAGCCTCAACGAAAAAGCGAGTTTCAAACACCTTGTTACCCAAAAACGCTGCGTGATTCCATCCACAGGTTTTTATGAAAATCAACAAGTAGATGCGCATAAAAAACCCTTTTTTATTTTCCCCAATAAGGGCCCTTTTTTTCACATGGCAGGACTTTACGATACCTGGATTGATGTCGCGACCCGAGACGTATATTTTGGGTTTACCATCATCACGACCCAGGCTAACAGCTTGATGGCTGAAATCCATAATACAAAGAAAAGAATGCCTCTATTGCTAGAAAACGAACAATATCAGGAGTATCTCTATGGCGATAAGGCCATTAATACTTATAAGCCTTTGGCAGAAACGTCCATGGGTTGCCACCCTATTTCTAAACGAATCTTTACAAGCGAAAACAACAACTTCCCATCTGTTCAACAACGCGTGGATGATAATATTGGAACACAAGGGCTCTTATTTTGACAATGGTAATATATTTGTAAGGGAATTGATATGAACAAATTTCTTATTCTGCTTTTTGGAACATCTTTATTGCTTGGTTCATGCATTGAAATCATTGATGATTTGTCCATCAACATGGATGGTTCAGGTGTTTTTAAGTATACGATTAACTTGAGTTCGAGCAAGATAAAGGTAAATTCAATTCTAGCACTGGACAGTTTTAACGGAAAAAAAGTACCGAAAATTGAGGAAATTGAGACCAAAATCGGGGAGTTTAAATTGCTGCTGGAAAAGGAAAAAGGTATAAACTCAGTGCAAACAGAATTTAATAAAGTGGATTTTATTGTTAAGATTTCCGTTAATTTTTCCCGTATCGACGACCTTCAAACGGGAATCAAATCGGTTATCGTGCAGCTTGATCCTTCGAGTAATATCCATCAAGAAGAGAGCACGTGGATAGGTTGGGATGCGAAGACCTTACAGCGCATCGTCCCGAAAATCATAGAGGAACGCATCAAAGCAGATACACAAACCGATGATGAGTTACTAAAAATGGGCAGTTACACCTGTATCTCAAGGCTTCCTAAAAGCATACAACATTCTAGCAACCCACAGTGCAAATTAAATCCTGCCAAAACTGCAGCCATGTTACGGGTCAACACCTTTGATATGAAGTTGAATCCGGGACTTCTTGAGCATTCATTAACCTTATCGCCTTGAATCCTATGAAAAAATTAATGTTGTTCTTGTCCATTGGATTCTACCTTATCGTAAGAGGTCAGGGAGCAGAAAAATTAATTCCTCCTCAAGCGGTGACGGTATTTAGCATTAACAATACCGATCTACTTCAAAAAGTAAGCATTGACGAATGGATAACCTACGATTTCATGGAAGAAATTCACCAGGAGTTATTTGATAAATCCACTGATAATAAGACCGTTAAAGATGCGGGACTGGATTTTGATAAACGATTGAGTTTATTCTATGGTAAAACAAGTTCTTATGAGTTAACAGGGTTCACTTTTGGAATTAAAGATCAAAGTGCGCTATTCAAGGTTTTCGACGATTTCGAAGAAGTTCCTTCCAATTTCCCCGGTGTCAATGTATACCAATCCTTATTTAACAACTTACTCATCAATCAAAATAATGGTCTTTTGATTCGTGTTGAGCCAACGGAATCCTTTTTGAATCAACAAACCGACTCCCTTTGGTATGACCGAGGGAATTTGTCGCCTTTCTATTCCATGGATGAGGACGAATATATGGAAGAAGAGGAATTAGAATTGGAAGATGCACAAAAAAGCTTGTTAGAAAAAAACTACTTTGAATTAAGGGATAGCTTGCAGTTTGAATTTCAAAAGAAATATTACGCCGAGGTATTAAACAGTCTGTTGGTGCAGAAAAAAAGTTTGTACAGCAACGACTCTACGTTTCGCGAATTGCTAACGCACGCTTCTGCCGGTGTTTTTTATTTGGACAATTCGCGCAATATCGACCGATCCAAAAATCTGTGGTACCTTAAAACGGTACTTCCTTCCCTGTATTTAGACGTTCAAGAGTTGTATGAAGGCAATATTATTACAGGTGACTTAATTTTGAAAGAATCTGCAATTCAATTCGATTTAAAGGCCGCTTACTCCGAGCCCCTAGGTTCCATTTATTCAGAAATGAACAGGGCCAAATTTGATAAAAACATCGCCCCCTTTATTCGCGCAAACCAACCCGCTTATTTTTCTTACACGATTAACCTTCAATCTGCCTACGAAAAAGCCTTTGAAGTTCTTGTGCCTATCCTTTCCAAAGCCAAAGACCCGGAAATTTCGTTTAATTTATTGATGCTTAAATTGGGAAATGCTCTCGTAAACAAAGAGGCCCTATTTGACGCCTACAAAGGAAGTTTATTTGTGACCTTCAACGGCATTCAAAAAGTGAAGACCCGTAAAATTACGTTTTTTTACGACGAACAGACCTTCGAATACGGGGAGCGAGAAACCGAAGCCGAAGAGGATATGCCCATATTTACTTTAGGTTTTTCCACGCGTCGACAGGACATTCCTGAAATGATCCTCGAACATTTAAGCCAGGTTACGAGTAAATTCGAAAAGAAAAGCGATTATTGGATTTATCAAAAAGCTATATTCGATGCAGCCCCCGTATTTTTAATCAATGCCAAGGGCATGTTCCTTCTCACCAACGACCAAGACTTAGCAGAAAATCACCGTGAAGGCTACGGAACAGAAGCGCTTTCGAAACGCACAATTGCAAACCTAAAAAAGTCAGGAACCATTGCGGGGTATGCTAATCTTCAAGAGGTCGCTCTGAAATTCCCAAGCGACTTTTTAGAGCCTTCCCAACGCCAACTAATGGAATTTCTCAGAAATAAAACCGGGTCTATTACCATCAAATCAGGGAAAACCACCCTGAGCTCAACTTCCTTGCACGTGAATTATCTTTATAACGATGCTGAAAAGAGCGGCAAACATTTTCTTGACCTATTAAATACTTTGTATTTATTGACGAAATAATCGTGAAGAGGCTCAATCAAGGTTTAATGTTTTTATTGATAGCAGCCGGACTTACGACGATCTTACTATTTAAAAGTAAGTTATTGCGCAACAAGGACTCTGTAAGTTTGCGCGAAAGGCTGCCGGTTTCAGATATTTTAATTCGAATGAAGATTATTGAACTATGTAAGGACCTCAGCCCCATTTTCTACAAATACAACCTTCCCATTCGAGAGTTTGTATCCGCAGATTTTATCCTTAGTCAGGGAAAACAATACGGGATCAATATTCAATCCGAAGCATATATGTTCGCTAACGTTGATATGACCGAATGGGGCATAATGGTGGCCCTTAACGATTCATCAAAAGTTATCCAACTCGTAGACCGTTTTCGAAAAAACACACAAATCTTAGACTCCTCTACCAACAACACACGCATTTTATATTTTAAAGAGAAAAACGTTTCATTCTGTTACGAAAAAAAATATGCCCTGCTGTATTCGGGAAATCATCTTAAAAAGCGGCTAGGAAGAATTAGGGGCGCTGTCAAAGGGGAAATAGCTGGTGCATGGAAACGATTCTTCCAGGAACCTAAATACGGTTCTGGTACCTTTGTCGCTTATTCCGAGGGGGCTTTTCTTGAACCTTGGGGCGTTAACCGTATTTTGTTAAGTTCCCAAAACGACTCAACAGAAATGCATCTATCGGGACTCTTTAAAACCACCGAAGCTCATGGAATTCAGTTCCGAGATAATTCTTTAGGACTGCCCCTAAGTAAATCGGACTCAAAAGCCATAGAACTGCACTTGGATTCCACTTTCATTCACCAAAAATTCATTCAAAAATTAACTAGTAACCTGCACGCTTATGGAAAGAAAATCGGTTTTCCAACAAGTTTATTTTTAAAATCGTGGGATGGGAACTTGTCATTCCGCGAGGGGGGCACCGTACATTCCATAGAAAAAATAGTGGTGACTGAATTTGATGAAAATTTCAACCCTAAAGAAACCGTTCGTCAACAAAAAATAAGCGTTCCAGGATACTCCGTGATGATGGGAGTCAACCCCTCTGTAAAAAGTTTATTAACCGCTCTTTATACGAAGGGAATTTTGCGGAACGAGGAAAATAAACTTCGTTTTTTATATGCGCCACTGTTAACGATGAAAATGGAAAAAAGTCGATGCCGTTTTTCATCCTCCTCCGTTTTCCCGGACCTGGTTCCCTCAAGTGATAATTTTGTTCGCTGGACCATAAAAAATCAGCCTTGCACAATTGAACTTAAGGAATATGGTTCAGATTATTTTCACATTGACATGCACCTGCCATCCAAGATGTTGGTCAAAGAGTTGCAAAAACTCGATCGGAAAAAAAAATAAATCAGCTACTTACGGTGGCAAAATTGGCCTTCAACTCGTCAATAATTTCCAGTACCTCGCATAGGTCATTGGCGATAACCAATCGAGTTCGGTAATCTTTAAAATGTGCTATTCCTTTAAAGTAATTGGAATAATGCCTTTTCATTTCTGCTACCCCCACTTTTTCCCCTTTCCAACGAATGCTGAAATCTAAATGTTCCTCAACCGCGGCTATCCTGTCTTCTATCGAAGGGGGATCCAAGGACTGTTGCTTCGTTAAAAAAGCTTTTATTTCGTTAAAAATCCAAGGGTATCCAATCGCAGCTCTTCCGATCATCAAACCATCAACTCCGTAGGTATTTTTATACTCAAGCGCTTTCTCAGGAGAATCGATATCGCCGTTTCCAAAAATAGGAATGCGCATCCGTTGATTGTTTTTTACCGCTCCAATTAAAGACCAATCAGCTGGCCCTTTATACATTTGAGCGCGCGTTCTTCCATGAATTGTCAAGGCCTCAATGCCAATGTCTTGTAAGCTCTCAGCAGTTTCAACAATATTCTTCGTCGAGTCGTCCCATCCTAACCTTGTTTTAACCGTAACAGGAACTCGCACTGCCTTTACTACCGCGTTAGTCAAACGCACCATCTTAGGTATATCCTGAAGCAAGGCAGCTCCAGCTCCCTTACACGCCACTTTTTTCACCGGACAACCGTAATTGATATCAATAAGGTCCGGTTTTACGGATTCAATGATTTTCGCAGCGTGCACCATCGTTTTTTCTTCGGAACCGAAAATCTGTACCCCAATAGGCCTCTCGTATTCGAAAATATCCATTTTTTGAACGCTCTTTACCGCATCACGAATGAGGCCTTCGGAAGAAATAAACTCCGTGTACATCATGTCGACTCCGTGCTTTTTACAAAGCGCTCGAAACGGAGGATCGCTCACGTCCTCCATGGGTGCCAGAAGTAAAGGAAACTCTCCCAATTCCAATGAGCGAATTTTAACCATTATTCGGAGGTTTTCTGGTTTTAGGTTCAAGCACCTTTAAATAATTTTTAAGTTGCTGCTCATGCTCTTTTCGCAAAATCAACAGCATTCCATCTGAATCCACCACAATAAAATCTTTCAGTCCGTCCAACAACGCCACCTTGCCATCCGGCATATGAACCAGGCAATTTTCAGAGGCAAATAAATGAACACTATTACCTAAAACAGCGTTGCCAAGCCGGTCTTTCGCCAAATGGTCTGTTAGGCTTCCCCAAGTGCCAAGATCGCTCCAATCGAAATCGGAACAAATTACCGACACATTCTTTGCATGCTCCATAACTGCAAAATCAATGGAAATATCCTCACAAGCGGCAAACGATTTTTGCATAAAATGATGCTCTTCGCTGGTATTGTAGGCCGAAAGGTTTCCAAAAAATAACTGATCTAATTTCTTCGCGTGCTGTTGAAATGCCTGCATAATGACGGTCGTATTCCAAACAAAGATTCCAGCATTCCACAGATAATTCCCCGAAGCAACAAACGCGCTTGCGGTTTGAATATCGGGTTTTTCACGAAAACGAAGCACAGGGTGTATATTGCCGACCGATTGATCGGCGATTTCAATATAACCGTAGCCTGTATCAGGACGCGTTGGTTGAATACCGAGGGTTACCAGTTGGCCTTTCCCAGCGGTTTCCACCGCAAGGAACATACACCGGTTAAATCTCTCTGAATTCACAACTAAGTGGTCCGACGGTGAAATAATTAGGGTGGCTTTTGGATTCAACACATGAATTTTCCCCGTTGCAAAGGCAATACAGGGAGCCGTATTTTTTCGTTCTGGTTCACAAATTATTTGTGATGAATGAATTCCCGGGAGTTGTTCTAAAACCAATTCACCGTATTCTGAGTTGGTTAAAATAAAAATGTTTTGCGGTTCAGAGAAAGCCAGCATTCTTTCGAACGTCAACTGAAGAAGCGACTTTCCAACGCCCAATACGTCCAAAAATTGCTTGGGTTTTTTTGCGGTAGACATGGGCCAAAAACGGCTCCCAATCCCCCCGGCCATAATTAAGCTGTATACATTCTTATTTTTCATCTTGAATCGTTGGTAATACCTTAGCTAGTACATGCACCAGGTAAGTTTTTCCAGTACTCCATTCTTTGCACTCAATGCGCGTCCTACGTTTATTTCCTTTAATAAAAAGTCGATTACCTAGGGCAAAGGTAGCGTTTTTTGGAAGGTTTTCTAGGATGATTTCAGAACCATTTTTTTTATCATAACTCGCTAAAACCCTATTTAAGGACAGATCGCTGCACGAAGAGGCTTTTGGGTTTTTCAAAGACTTGTTCAAGGCGATTTTTAACGAATCGGGTAATTCAGGGTGCTTAATAATTTTTTCAAGTAACTTCGAAAATGCCGCTTTCCATTCCGATCCGTGAGGAGCGACGCTTCTTCCAAACTCCTCAAACGTCTTCCAATGGGCAAATTCATGTAGAGTGGTGATAAGAAAAGCATAAGGATTCAAGTTGCCGTTTACCGTTATCTGCGGTTTGCCTCGAGGGTTGTAGGGGCGGAAGTCCCCCAATTTCGAAGCGCGGTTCTTGACAATTTTAAATTGCACGTTCGATCGAATCAACAATTCTACAACGACCTCAACAAAGGGCTCGGGAACATATTTGCCAAAAACTTCCCGATAGCGCAGTATTTGGCTCATTAGATAAAGGTAGGAAAGAAAATTATGGACGCAACGAAAAAATAAATATTACCTTTATCAGCATGAACTATATTCGAAATATAGGGGCATATTTCATTATGTTGGCTTGGGTGTTTCGCAAACCCAAAAAAATATCCATTTTCTGGAAAATGTTCATGCAGGAGGTTCAGTATATTGGCATTAATTCGATTCCGCTTGTGGCCTTAATGTCCACCTTCATAGGGGCGGTGATTTCGTTGCAGACCGCTTCCAACATGGACAACCCACTGTTGCCGGCATACACGGTAGGTTATATCACTCAGTCGAGTATTATCCTGGAATTTTCCCCAACCATCATTTCCCTGATTCTAGCAGGAAAAGTGGGATCCAACATTGCTTCTGAAATTGGGACCATGCGCATCACCGAACAAATCGACGCCTTGGAAATCATGGGGGTCAACTCGTTAAATTATTTAGTGTTTCCCAAAGTAATTGCTGCCATTATTTATTTTCCTGTTCTCGTTATTTTTTCGATGTTTTTAGGCATGTTCGGTGGTTTTATGGCTTTAGTAATTTCGGATTTGCAAAGTCCTGAGACCTATATTCTTGGGTTGCGTTCATGGTTTGATGTGTATAATATTTATTACGCCTTGACAAAAACAGTGGCTTTCGGATTTATCATCGTTACCATTTCATCATTTTATGGCTACTACGTAAAAGGAGGATCGCTCGACGTTGGAAAAGCTTCAACAAAATCGGTAGTTGTGAGCAGTGTTGTTATTCTAATCTTCAATTTCGTAATCACTAAATTAATGTTGCTCTGATGATTGAGGTGGTTTCGGTTAATAAAACATTCGGTCAACAACAAGTGCTATTTGATGTTTCGGCTACCTTCTTGCAGGGAAGAGTAAATCTAGTCATCGGCCAATCCGGACAAGGAAAATCGGTGTTGGCCAAATGCATGGTGGGATTGCACGAAATAGATTCCGGGAATATCTTTTTCGATGGAAGAAATTTCAGCGCGATGGAAAAAGGAGAGAAAAGCGAACTTCGGCAAGAAATAGGGATGTTGTTTCAGGGCAGCGCATTATTTGACTCGATGACCGTTGAAGAAAATATAAAGTTCCCCCTTTCGATGTTTAGTAAAATGACCAAAAAAGAAATGCAAATGCGCGTTGATTTTTGCCTTGAAAGGGTTAATTTATCGGGTGTAAACAACCTGCGCCCTTCGGAATGTTCCGGAGGCATGCAGAAACGTGTAGGAATTGCTCGGGCAATTTCTTTGAATCCTAAATATCTTTTTTGCGACGAACCTAACTCCGGTTTGGATCCCAAAACCGCCATCGTCATAGACAGTTTAATTAAAGATATAACTTATGAATATGGCATAACAACGGTGGTTATTACCCATGATATGAATTCGGTTATGGAAATTGGGGACAGCGTTATCTTCATTTTTCAGGGTAAGAAATGGTGGGAAGGTGATCGGTATTCCATCATGAACAGTGAAAATTCGGAAATCAACAGCTTTGTGTTTGCCTCCGAATTCATGAAAGAAATCCGACAATCTTTGAAAGGCCAAAAACCCTAGGTTATCTCTTGTAAGTTTTCATTTGTTTTGTATCTTTGCCGACCAATTAGCTCAACGGGGCAACAAAGTTGGTAAATGCGGATGTGGTGAAATTGGTAGACACGCTAGACTTAGGATCTAGTGCCGTGAGGTGTGCGGGTTCGAGTCCCTCCATCCGCACCTACAAGGTCTCGTAAATTCGGGGCCTTTTTTTTTGAATAGAAAGATTATGAATGTATTACGTCAAAATATTGATGCATTAAACGGGCTGCTAATCGTAGAAATCGAATCGTTGGATTATACCCAAAACGTAAAAACACAACTTGAAAAATATCGAAAAACTGCAAAAATTCCGGGTTTCCGTCCTGGGCATATTCCTTTTGGAGTCATCGAAAAACGGTTTGGCAAGGCCGTGTTGGCTGAGGTTCTGAACCAACTTACCAACGACGGAATCAACCGCTTCATTGAAGAGAATCGTTTGGAAATTCTGGGTAATCCGATCCCTTCGTCCCAGCATGAAATGGAAGGTTCTTTCGATAAACCGGGAACGTTTAAATTTACTTTTGAAATCGGTATGGCCTCCGCTTTCGACTACGAGTCGGTCCTGAAAGCTGGAGTGGAATATCATACCATCAGGGTTGATGACCCATTAATTGATCAGCAAATTGAGGACATTCGACGACGGTACGGCAAAATGATCAATGCGGAAGAGGTAGGAGAAAAAGACATGGTGCTAGGGGCCTTTGTTCAATTGAACGAAGCTGGAAAAAAAGTGAAGGGCGGTATAAACCATAACACTACGATATCGCTGGAATTTTTACCGTCGAAAGAAGGAGCCCAAGCGCTTCTTGGAAAAAAATCAGGAGAATCGGTTCGATTAGACCCTTCTACGGTTTCAAAAGATGCCGCGGATAAAGCTTCTCTACTAGGATTGACCGAAGAAACGCTGCCCGAAAGCACCGAACACTTTGAGTTTCAAATTAGCGAAATCAAACGAATGGAATTAGCAGAGCTTAACCCTGATTTTTTCCAAAAATTGTATCAAAGCGGAGAGGTTTCGGACGAACTAAGCCTTCGAACTCGCGTTAAAAAAGACCTGGAAATATTATTTGAACGGGACGCAGATCGAATGTTAACAAGAAAAGTATACGACCAATTGCTTCGCGATGTTGCTATCGAGTTTCCTCAAGAATTTTTGAAAAAATGGATTAAAATGAGTGCTTCAACACCCATTTCAGACAATGAGATTGAAAAAGAATTTGAAGATTATTTAAAGTCATTGAAGTGGCAACTCATCCAATCAAAAATATTCAAAGACAGCAATACGAAACTGGTGTTCGAAGAGGTAATGGCTTACACCAAAGGATTAATAGTAAATAATTATGCCCAGTATGGTCTTCCTGCCCCCGAGGAAAAGGAATTGGAAACTTCCGCCCGCGAATTGCTCTCCAAGAAAGACCAAGCAAACAACATCTATGACCAGTTGGCCGAAACAAAATTAACGCAGTACTTTAAAGCCAATGTTAGTTTAAAAATAAAACCTCTCTCGTACGATGACTTCGTGGCAGAAATGCGTAAATAAGTTGTTTAATGAAGATTCTCGAAAATATTTAAACGGTGAAAACAAGATCAACGGTTGATTGTTTTTACCTTTGTCGTTCACTTTTAAAAAATAATATTCATGTCAGTAATTGTAGGAAAAAAAGCCCCTTCGTTCAGTGCCGCTGCCGTAATAAATGGCAAGGACATTATTAACGACTTTTCCCTGGATCAATACCGTGGAAAAAATCACGTTTTGTTTTTCTTTTATCCCAAGGATTTTACGTTTGTTTGTCCTTCCGAATTGCACGCTTTTCAAAATGCCCTTGGCGAGTTTGAAGCGCGAGGAGTAAAAGTGGTGGCTTGTTCTACCGATACCCAAGAGTCCCACTGGGCTTGGTTACAAACCCCCAAGAACAAAGGAGGAATTGAAGGCGTTACGTATCCGATCGTAGCCGACACCACCAAAACCATTTCCGAAGCTTACGGGGTGCTTGCCGGAGAGTACGAGTACGACATGGAAGGAACCCTTACCGCTAGCGGTCCTATGATTGCTTACCGAGGTTTGTTCCTTATCGACAAATCCGGGACCGTAATGCACCAGTTGGTCAACTTCTTCCCATTAGGAAGAAATGTGGACGAAGCCCTTCGCATGGTAGATGCCTTACAGTATTTTGAAGAGCACGGTGAGGTTTGCCCGGCCAATTGGCAGAAGGGAGACGCAGCTATGAAGCCAAGCTTCGACGGTGTTGCCGATTATTTATCGAAACACTAATTACTTCGTAATTAAGCAATTTCAAGCCCGAAACTTTCGGGCTTTTTTTTTGCACTAAGGCAACGCCAATATAACTGCCTCGTTATAGCCAATAAGAAACCCTAAAATTTACGGCCATGAAAAAACTAATCTACCTCTGCGTGATGGTGGCAGGAGCCTCTTTCGCACAAAAAAACTCGGTAAATATTTCAACTGCTGAATACGATCAATTAAAGAAAAGCGGTCAATTAAATGCAGGAACCGTGTATCAATTTTCCGACTTAGTGGCCCCAAACACCGCAAAGCCTAATCCTTCGAGCCAAAAAAATGCCCTCTGCGGATGCATGCTGACCTTGGACAACACCTACACCTTGGCCATGGCACCCAACGACGACGGATCTTCCAGCTATATCCAACTTCCTTTCAGCTTTGATTTTTTCGGAACCCAGTACGACAGCGTGATCATCAACAACAATGGTAACATTTCGTTTTTAGCTCCCTATTTTGAATTTACGGCTAATCCTTTTCCCGATCCGAGCTACAACATGATCGCTCCTTTTTGGGGAGATGTCGATACGCGTTCGGCAAACGGAGGAAACGTTTGGTACAAGGTCACGAACGATGCCTTGATTGTCATCTGGGACCATGTGGGATATTTCGACATGAACGACAACCTAACCAATACCTTTCAATTGGTAATTTCGAACGGTCAAGATACCATCATTCATGGCAACAACAACATTTCATTTTGCTATGGCGATATGCAGTGGACCACGGGTGATGCCTCATCGGGAGTTGGTGGATTTGGAGGATTTGCCGCGACCGTTGGTGTAAACATTGGCAACGGTGTAGACTTTTTCCAAGTTGGCCAATTTGACGCACCGGGAACGGGGTTTGATGGTCCGTACGGTTTAGCAGACCAAGTAGATTTCTTAGACGACCAAGAAGTTTACTTCGATGTTGCAGGCATGAACGCCGCCAACATCCCCCCGTTGGTCATCAATAGCAACATTTGCGACACCATTGATGTCTACACCGGCGACACCCTGTACAAAAGCATGAACATCGCTCAGTTTACTTTGTCGCTGATGACTCCTGAACTCGGTCAAATTCTCACCTACGAAATTTCAAGCGATGCCCCTACTGGATTCAGTTTTATTGAAAATGTTAGCAGCAGTGATTACATCGCTTTGGAATGTTCGTTTGATGCGCAAGGACTGCAAGAAGGTCTTTATCATATTTTTGTCAACGCTTCCGACAACGGGGTACCCGCCGAGAGCATTGCAATGTCGATACCCGTGCGGGTGCATCAAGGCCAATCAGCAAGTATTCAAAACCAAACCATTGAAGGACTGCAGGTGTTTCCAAACCCTTCCAACAGTAGCATTACTCTTTCGGCCAACGAGGAACTCGCTCGAATTGTCTTGATATCAATGAATGGAAACGTGGTAATCGAACGCATGTTGGATGGAATTGAAACCGAAATAAGCGGCATTGCACCAGGCTCTTATTTGCTTCGCGTAACGGACCGAAACGACCAAGTGCAAACCTTACGCGTAGAAGTTTTACCCTAAGGATAATCCCTTTGAACAGGAGAGCCATCGGAAACGGTGGCTTTTTTTATGCTGCTCGAATAACAATCCAATGTGGAAATCTAATAATCAGGTCTGAAATTGCATCGGCTTGAAGGAATTAAATTAGCCAAAAAAATTACCCCGTAATGAAAAAAACCTTCAACCGTGGAATGGCAGCCTTATTCCTATCGTGCTTTAGCTTCTTAGTTTTTGCCCAAAACAGCATGGGAGGGGATGCGAACGTAGCTCCTGATGGAGAAAAAGTACAGAAGGTAGCGGAAGTATCCGCATTTGACTTCCTGCTGAAAGGTGGGGTTTTCCTCATCCCCATTGTTCTCTTATTGTTTTACACCTTGTACGTAATCATTGAACGGTACTTATACATTCGCCGTACTGCAAAATTTGATGAAAAAATCATCGATAGCCTACGTCCCCACATGGCAAAAGCAGCCTATAAAGATGCATTATCCGTACTTCAAAGTAATGAAACTGCCTACGGATCAGTACTCAAAGAAGGCATTTCAAGCCTCAATTCCGATGCCCAAGAACCGAAGGTAGAATCGAACATGGAAAAAGTGGCGAACATTGAAATTGGCAAAATGGAAAAGAATTTGGGGCATTTAGGACTCATTGCGGGAATTGCGCCGACCCTTGGATTCATTGGTACCATTTCGGGAGTTATCAAAATATTCTATTCGATATCCATTACCGAAAATGTTTCTATTGGTAATATTTCCGGAGGATTGTATGAGAAAATGATTTCCTCAGGAGCTGGATTAGTTGTCGGTATCATTGCCTTCGCGGGGTATCACGTGTTAAATTCCATTATCGATACCTATGCCTTGCGCATACAACAAATCAACATGGAATTCATCAAATCATCGCAAACTGGGGCTTAGTTTATGGCAATCAAAAGAAACAAACGATTCCATATGGAGGTTGCCACAGGTGCGCTGAGCGACATCATGTTTTTCTTGCTCTTGTTCTTCCTGATCATATCTACCTTGGCCAATCCGAACGTAATCAAGGTTCCTCTACCGGAATCCAAAACGACCTCTAAGACCAATAAACAGCACTTGACTTTGACGGTAACCACCGATAAAAAATACTATTTGGACAAGGACGAAGTAGCCTTCAACCAATTGGAATCGGCCTTAATGGCCAAGACCCAGGAACTCAACGACAACACGGTTGTATTGCGCATTCCTTATGATTCACCGGTTCAAGACCTGGTAGATTTGTTAAGGATTGGTATGGACAACAACTTGAAAGTGATTATCGCTACAAAAGGCGAAAACTAGATCAAGGCTACATTACACCCAAAGGTATTCTAGGTAAGCGATTACAGCTTGAAACGTTGCAATGTTTTTCTTGTTTTGAACCACCACAATACCAGTGCGTGCATGGATAAATAAGATGGCCGTCAAAAACGGATAGGTTAGAAAGGTTCAACTTGCTTTCGCAAGTTGAACCAGTACTTTGTAGGCTCCCTCCTCTAAAAGATCCCAGATATAGTTGAGTTGTGCGGGATTGGTTAAGGAGTAAAAAGCCCTACGAATGTTGAAGGGATGGGAAAGTGTTTTTAAGTAGGTAAGTTTTCCGGACTTATCCTTGATAAAAAAAACGAGCGTGCCATTTTCATTTGGCAGGGACTCGGAAAGGTTGATCCAGTGGTCGAAGGAAGCTTCTTGGCTTGGTTGGTTTTCGTAGGACCAACCCGTCTTGTTGTTAGGGTTTACAGTAGTTTTAACTTGTTTGAGGACTGGAAAAAAGTACATTTCAGTACCAGAAACGGTATTCATCATAAAAAATTAAATTAAAGCGTTAATAAAAAAAAACGTTAAAAAAGGGTTGTTGATAAGGGCCATAGGGTATCAACCAGCATGTCAAAGAGCATCCGTTCCGAGCCAGCAAGGCAAGGCGGGGCCAATAAAAATTGGCTTAATAAATGTTGTTTTTTTTGAGGAGGAGCGTAAACCGTATCGGTTATGACATAACTCAAATATCGAAAATAATGTTGGATAAAAAAAATCTTTTTGGAACTTTTTTGCTCGATTATCGCAATTTCATAGGGCAGGGCGGTTGAAATTTATTTGGCAAGAAATAAAAATAGTGTAACTTCGCAAACCATTTATGGGCTGGTACCTTAGCTCAGTTGGTAGAGCAAAGGACTGAAAATCCTTGTGTCCCTGGTTCGATTCCTGGAGGTACCACATTTAAACCCTGACGCTTCGGTCAGGGTTTTTTAGTTATTATGGTTGAATAATTCTTTTGCATGAATTGCGTTACCGAAATATGTTCACTGTTTATGTATTATATTCAACGAAGATTCAAAAGAAATATACTGGTTTTACGCAAGACCTTGAAAAAAGAATCATTCAACATAACCTTGGCTTATTAGGGAAATATACGAAAGGAAAAGGGCCATGGGTATTGATTTATTCAGAAACATTCCAGACAAAAATAGAGGCGATTGTTAAAGAAAAAGAACTCAAAACGGGAAAAGGACGAGACTTTTTAAAGTTAAAAACGGGCTATTAATCCTTGTGTCCCTGTCCGCCGCGGCGGACGATTCCTGGAGGTACCAACGCAATAAGCTCCACCCAAAGTATTGTCCGGGAATTTTCCTACAGCATTGCTTATCTCGGTAACCCTGAACTCACCTTAGCTCAGACCTTAAAAAAAGGAACGTTGGTCGCAAAAAACTGAACGAAAACTCCGCTTCTTTTTTCGTAAAAATGTACCCATTCGCATCCGTTTGAGTTTAATCCATAACTGTATCAACCACCTCCCTATGAAAACAACTTTGTTCCAAAACCTTCCACGAATCATAAAAACCCTTGTGGGGTTGTTATTCCTGCTGCATGGCTCCGCAACCTTCGCCCAAAAGTTGGTGGTTGAATTGTACGAAAAACAGGACTTTATTGCCTACAGGAACACCAGCATTGATTCTACCTTAATGCGCCCGGACTATTTGTCGGAAATTGACCGCTCCAAGACCAAGTACGTTTTTGATTTAACGGAAAAAACGTCTGCCTTCTACCGAGAGGACGAGTTTACGAGCATCCTACCCATTGCCTTTGAAAAAATATCCGACAACCTACTACAAGTTCAGATTTTGCAAGAAGGCCTCCATTATGGTCTGTTGATCAACCTCGATCCCGTGCAAGAAAGCGTCCTGTGGTATGGCTTCTCCGAATTCTTCACAACCGTCATGAAGGCGCACCAATTCAAACTGTATAAATGCGGTTGAAATGGGACTTATACCAATAACATGAAAACAACATACGCAATACGTTCATTCCTCCATTACAAGCTCCCCCCATGAAAACCCTCTTGATCTTCTTGTTCCTTTTGCAGTGCCTTCCGGCCTTGTGCCAAAAAATCGTCCTTGAAGTGTACGAGCGTCAAGAAATGAGCTGCTTTCGAAAAACCACCCTCGATTCGGTACTCCTACTCCCCGATGCGGTGTACGCAATCGATACCGTTGATGCGCGTTATGTTATCGACCTCGACGAAAAAACGTCCACCTATACCCGTTTCAACAACCCCAACTTTATCAGCGTGCTACCCATTGCCTTCGAACAACACGGCAAGGAATTGATCCAAGTGCACATTTTAGAAGACGGTTTTGATTACGGCTTATTCCTCAACCCCATCGAAGAAAACGCGCTTTGGTATTGGTATGATGAGGATATGACGACGGTAAAGAAAATCACTCAATTCCGTTTTGTGAAGAGTTCGTGAAGCTTTTCACTACCTTTATCCCATGCATTCTAACTCGGTTTTCGTGGTAGATGGTGGGAATACCCACATCAAACTTGGGGTAATCAGCCAAGGAGAATTGGCTTCGGTTCATCGTTGTTCCTCCGTCCATGAAATGGGAACCTTGCTAAATCCGGAATGTACGGTGGTTATGGCCAACGTTGGAAGTCCAGAAATGTATTCGGAATGCCAACAGCTGGGGTGTGAAATCTATTCCTTGGACCCCCTCGGAAAGTTGCCCTTTGCAAACCGCTACCTCACCCCGGAATCCTTAGGAATCGACCGACTTTGCAACGTGGCTGCAGCTCATGCCTTGCACCCCCAACAAAACGTATTGGTGGTGGATGCTGGCACGTGCATCAAGTTTGACCTCATCAACGCCAACGGCGAATACTGCGGGGGCTCCATTTCTCCGGGCATTGCCCTGCGCTATAGGAGCTTGAACGACTACACGGCAAACCTGCCCTTGCTTTCCCCTGCTGCTTGGGAACTGCTGGGTTTAAGTACCGAAAAAAGCCTTCACAGCGGCGTCATGGGAAGTGTTACAGGAGAAATTACATGGCGCATTGAAGAATATCGAAGGCTTTATGAATCTTTAACGGTTTACCTCACCGGTGGTGATGCGCATTATTTTGATATGGGCCAAAAAAATAGCATCTTTGTCGACGAAAATTTAACCCTCAAGGGCATTTATGCACTCTACCTTTTTCAAAACCCTTAAAGGGGCCCTCATCTTTGGTTTGTTACTTCCCGTTTTTGGTCAGCAAAGCGTATCGCACCCGCTCACCTCTTACGGCATTGGAGATTACCAACTTAATGAACACGGAATTTATTCCAGCATGGGCAACGTGTACGTTCCTTTCATCGACTCGTCGCAATTAAATTTTTTAAACCCCGCAACCTACAGCGCCTTGAGCCGAGGCAATACCTTGTTCTCCCTCGGCGTGAACCAAAGAACCTCTTTTTTAAGCCAAGGAACGGAGCGCATGGCGCGTTCTACCGGCAACCTAAACCACATCGTTCTCGGATTTAAACTCAAACAACGAATGGGATTAGCGATAGGGATCACTCCATATGCGGCCAAAGGATATGCCCTCAGCGAAAAAATCTTTACCGGAGTAGATTCTATCCTCAATAGTTACGAAGGTTCAGGTTACATTAACCGCGTATTTTTAGGCTATTCCTATGCCCCGTTGCAAACCCAAAATACCTTATTGAGTTTTGGTGTCAATATGGGATATTTATTTGGAGAAACAAGGGATCAACGCAGTAGCCGACTAATTCAGGGTACTTCTGCCTCGGGAGGCCTCTACCAAGAGGACTTACAATTATCGGCTTTAACGGCACAATTCGGGCTCGCGTTTTCGCAAAAGATGGGAAGCCGTTACGAACTCAAAATGGGAAGCACCTATTCCCCGAAAATGATCCTACCCGGGGATTTACAAAATGTCTTTCTTAGCGCCAGCAACCTAAACCTGCCGGCTTCCTACGACACCTTATCCTCTCAGCAGTTCAATGGCCATGTAATTCAGGGTCAATTTTTTGCCATAGGTGCGATGCAACAGTTTTACTTACGCGAACGCTCTCGAAAAAACAGAACAAAACATCCGCAACTCAACCTAGCGTTGCAGTATTCGCAACAAACCCGGCACGCTTACCATTTTGCAGGTAGCGGCTACGATTCCACAAACAATCTTTCTTCAAATACCGCGCTCTACCAACTAGGTGTAGAATACCGTCCGGAACGTTTTTTATACGAAAACTTGGCCACCTTAAGATTCTTTGACAAATTCAGCTACCGTTTGGGCGCTTATTTCGGTCAACTCCCCTATTCCGATGCTGCGGGTGACGCTTTTAGTGCGCAAGCCCTAACTTTTGGCCTTGGAATTCCCATTTTAGCTCAACAATCCTTGTCCTCCATCAATTTCTCATGCACCGTTGGTCAAAGAGGTACTTTTAAAACCGGCGCGCTCCATGAAACCTTTATCTCCGTTCAACTCGGTGCAGTTTTAGCTCCGGCGGGATTTGAACGCTGGTTTAGAAAACGAAAAATGGATTGATGCAACGGATTCTTCAGTTTTGTTTCTTCGGGATGCTACTTTACGGTTGTGTTAACGACATGGAAGACGTCAAACGCATCAGTTTTAGCAAGAATAGCCCTGACGAAGCAATGGTTGCCTTTAGAATGAACTACAGTGAATCGGGTTTAGCAAGAATAAGCGTTTATGCAGCTTTTTCTGAAAGTTTCCGTAATCCCGAACACATTACCCATCTCCGGGACAGCCTCCGGGTAACTTTTTACTCGGAAAGCGGTGAGGCGGTTTCTACCTTAACTGCCAAATATGGAAAAATTAACCATTTAAAAAACCAAATATTGGTCAAAGATTCCGTGAGATTTTACCATTTCAAAAAACGCCAATTGCTTAAAACAGAATTGCTTTATTGGAATCAAAACGATAGCACCATCAGCACAGACAGGTCGGTATTCATCACCGGACCCAAGGGAGACTTCTTGGGTAAAGGCTTAAAAGCCAAGCAGGATTTTAGCAATTATGAAATCTTGCGGCCCGAAGGGTCCGTAGTGATTGAAAAAGAAAATGAGTTAAACTGAATGAAATATGAAATTTTATAACCACATAATGTCCTATTTTTGGCTTGCCATTGCACTGGGCAGTTTCGGAATAGTAACCTTCAACGGATTTACCATGGGATTTGGGCGATGGGCGAGTTACTACGTTTTTACGGCTGTGGCAGTTGGCATGTTCTTCATGAAGAAATGGATGATGAAGCGCACGGAAAAACACGAAGCCTATTTGAAAGATGAAGCTCAAAAAAAGAACCAAAACATGTAACTATTTTGTTACAAAAATTGTCTAAATCGTGGTGAAGGCTCTGTTCTTACTGTTTCTTATGTTTCTTGCACTTACCGCACAAGGACAGCGTTTACTGAGGGGCACGGTTCGAGATAGGGAAAAACAAATCCTTCCTTTCGCTAAAATCTATGTAAAAAACGATGCTTCGCAGCGTACGGTCTGCGATGTTAACGGATATTTCGAAATGGGGTTGATGCCCGGAGAATATTACCTTGTAGTAAGTGCCACGGGTTACGAAGACCGCGAGTACTATATCGGCATAGGAGATGCCGACATTACCAAAGAGTTTCAATTATTTCCGCCGAATTTGAAAACCGTGGAAGACGTTGTCGTATCTGTAAAAAAATCTAACCCCGGCCGAGAAATTATGTTGAAAGTGGTCAACAAAAGAGATAGCATAAACCCATGGAATCGACCACATGAAGTGAATGTCTACATCAAAGCCACCGAAAAACTCGACTTCAAAGAATACGGAAAATCAAAAGAGCAAGAACGCGAGGAATTCACCGAGAAAAAGAAGGAAGACAGCCTCCTGAAATCTATGAATTTGGTGGAAGTCAGTTTGCAACGTTCCTTTTCGCCTCCCAATAAGGTCCGAGAAATTCGACATGCTTATGACCTTCATGGCAGCGCAAGAAACCTGTATTACACCACAACGGTGAGAAGTAATTTTAATTTCTTTGAAAATCTAATGCACCTCAACGACTTGCATGAAACCCCCATAAGTTCTCCCATTTCTATTCCAGGAATCCTTTCCTATCGTTACCGTTTGGAGGAAAAGTACGAGGAAAACGGCAGAATGATTTCGAAAATAAAAATCATTCCGAGAAACACGGCAACCACTACCTTGGAGGGCTATATTTGGGTAATTGATACGCTTTGGCTGGTGCAGAAACTATCGCTCAAAATGAGCAAAGGAAATCTTTTAGTGCACGATAATTTTATGATAGAGCAGACATTCAGCCATCCAGGAGATTCCCTGTGCGTGTTGGAAAAACAAGTGCTGACCTATGGAGTCAAATACAAAAATGAAAGTTCCAATGCGAGTACCATAGCCTTATTCAGCGACTACAACTTTCACCCAAATTTTCCGCCAAAATATTTTTCAACGGAACTTGCTGTTACCGAAAAGGAGGCCTATAAAAAAGACAGCAGTTTTTGGAACGAAATCCGAGAAATCGAATTGAGTGACGAAGAGAGGAAGTACATTGCGATAAAAGACAGCGTAAAAGAAGCACATAGTAAAAAAGAATACCTCGATTCCATTGATGCTGTGTTTAATAAAATTACCGCTCTAAAAGTGTTGTGGTTTGGTATCGATTACCGAAATCGGCTTAAAAAACACCAATTTTCATTCGGCTCACTGTTCGAATTTATTCAACCTATCGGTATTGGGGGGCCAAGAATAGCGCCAAATTTTGGCTATTTCAAAAAATGGGAAGATCAACGCACCTACGATTTTTATGTAAGGTCATCTATCGGATTTCTCAACAAAGACCCCAAAGGAGTCGTTTGGAACCGCTATCGCTTTGACCCATTTCATCAAGCAGACGTAACGGCCTCTATCAGCCACGAATTCGATGTAATTCGGGGTTTTGATGCAATTACACAAATATATCGAAGGAATAATTTTATCGAGGCCACTACGTTAAAAGCAGGGGTTAATTATGAGTTGTTCAATGGCTTTTATGCAGGGGCAGATATCAACTTTGCCGTACGAAGAAGTCTAAAAGACTTTAAATTTTTGGAAATTGCCGATGCCTTCATCCCCAATGACAGTGCCATGGCTTTTGATCCTTACAATGCGGCCTTATTATCTTTTGAATGCTCCTACATACCGCAACAAAAATACATGCGTGAACCTTTCAGGAAAGTGGTTCTGGGATCTGCGTGGCCAACGTTTAGTGCTTACTACCGAAAAGGGGTAAAGAACTTGTTCGGGAGTGCTATCGATTACGATTACATCAGCTTCGATGTTCGGCAAAATTTTAAACTTGGTTTATTGGGCAACAGTGCCTACCGAATAACGACAGGAACCTTTTTAAGCGTTCGGGATGTGCGCGAACCGGATCTGCGGTATCAACGCCGTTCAGATCCCATTTGGTTCTCCAATCCGCTGTATTCTTTTCAGGGCTTAGATACCACACTGCCCACCAAAAGTTGGGTTCACGAAGTGCACTTTGTTCACCACGACAATGGTGCCATCATCAATAAAATACCATTTATGAAAAAAACGCGCATCGGACTGGTAATTGGAGGAGGCGCAATGTACGTTCAAGAGCACGATTACCAACACTATGAATTACTGGCTGGATTGGAAAGAAATTTCAAATTGTCACAACGGCGTTTGCGAGTAGGGATTTACGGATGCGTCTCCGACGGCAATAAGAGTTCCCCGAGGTTAGATTGGAAAGTTTCGTTTGCGATACTCGACGATCGAAGCATGAAGTGGAATTTCTAGGAGCGGTCTTCCGTTTTTTGCGAGCGGAAAGTAAAAATACTTTTGCGTTGAATCCAAACCAGAAAGCCGACGCCAACAGATATACAAGAATCGGCAACGTTCCAAATGGCCGGAAAGACCGGACTTCCCCCTAACCACGGAATCCAACTTGGCCAATGTGCGTCGAACTGAAACATATCAACAACATTACCAAAAAGGAACCCGGTTTTCCGGACTTCAACCACATAACTGAGGCCATATTGATTACAAGGCATTTTAATTCCGCTTCCTTCGATGTGATTAAAGGATTCGCAGGGATTGAAAGGAAACAAGAAATCGTAAAACATCGAGTCCAGAAGATTTCCTGCAGCCCCTGCTAAAATCATGGATAAGGCAATTAAACTAAAAAGCGCAATTCCTTTTTTAATTTCCATCAAAATGTAATAGATGATTCCCCCAATGGCCAGTATACGGAAGATACTCAGAGCGATCTTACCATATACCGAAGAACCCAGGGTTGTGCCGAAAGCCATTCCTTGATTTTCGATATAATGCAGCGCAAACCATTTACCAAGCAAGTAGCGAGTCTCATTGGGTTGGAACGTCGATTTGATGTAAATTTTTAAGGCTTGATCTAACAGGATTAACCCAAAAACGACCCCTAAAAGGACCCAGTGCTTTCTATTCACGGCTTATTTTGGGCATTTTTTGCATCAATGGTGGTTGTCGCGTGAGGAACCAGTCGGAGCCGTTCTTTCGGAATCAATTTTCCAGAAATACGGCACACACCATACGTCTTATTTTGTATCCTAATCAGCGCAGCTTGGAGGCTTTGAATAAATTTTTCTTGCCTTGCAGCCAGTTGGGCAACTTCTTCTCGCGAAAGGGTATCGGAACCATCCTCCATCATATTAAAGGTTCTTCCCGTGTCATCGGTACCGTGATTATCACTATGAGATAAAGTGTTCTTCAACAAGTTGTAATCGACGCGTGCATCCTCCAATTTTTTATTAATCAATAATTCGAATTCTTTCAATTCTACTGCGGAGTATCGGATTTGTTCTGATGCCATAATGCTTATTTCAAAGAGACCAAATATAAAAAAATATCAAAAACACCTTGAGAATAAGGAAAAAGTAATTTATTCATGTCGTGTGCTTTTTTTACCTTCGCTCTATGCTGCGTTACTTCAACGACAACAAACCCTACATTCTATTCGTGCTTCCGCTTTTATTAGGCGGTTTCTTGGCCTGTCAATTTTTTCTTGGAGGTCAAGATATCCCAACAGATATCCCCATGGGGCTTTGGGGAAATATTGCCCTCTCACAAGCCTTGATTCCTTGCTCTTTAGCCTTGGGATATGTACTGCAACTGGTAATTGCTATTACGATCAATTTTATTTTCAACGAGACGAACTGTCACGAGCGCAATAATTATCTCCCCTCGCTCCTGAGCATAACCCTCATGGTGGCTTTGCCAAATTATGTTGCGTTCAATTCCCTGCACATGAGTGTTCTTGGCCTCCTATTTTGCCTGCAGCAGATGTTGCAACTTGACCAAAACAACCCAGGAGGTAAACGCTTATTTAACGCGGCTTTTTTTTACAGCATTTCCACGAGTTTTTTTCCCGTCTTAATTTTCGGAATCCCCATTCTATACGTTCTTGGGTTAATTTTTCGACCGTTCATCATACGAGAATTATCATTTTTTTTGTTAGGCCCAATCGTTGTTTCCATTTATGTTTTCGCATTTCGTGCTTATTTTGAAGTCCCCTATTTTTGGCGAGATGTTTATTCGATGCACGAACGCTTGGTAGGAAATTCAAGCGCTTATTTTCTATGGACCTTGATTTTGTCGATGGTATTGGTAACCATTTACAGTTTATCTGCAAAATGGAACTCCTTTAGCAATCGAGCTCGAAAAGAACTTCAATTGCTTCTTGGAGTGCTCCTAGCAATTTCCCCTTGCCTATGGGTAAATATTCATTTTGCTCTCGGGTTGCTGGTTCTTCCTCTTGCGATGCTTTTTACCCTTCCTTTTTTAGATAAAAGAACCAAAAGTTGGTCAAGCGTAATTTCTTATGGTCTATGGGCGTTTATATTTGTGAAGTTTCTGTTCAAAACCTGAGCGGCGTGCTTGCAAAATAATACCTTTGCAAAGGTTATTTTTGCAATATGAAATTTGGGGTAATTACCTTTCCGGGTTCGAATTGTGATCAAGATATGATCTATGTATTGTCTCAAGTATTGGGGCAGAAGGCAGTTTCACTATGGCATAAAGACCATGACCTAAAAGGAGCGGATGTGGTTATTTTACCGGGTGGTTTTTCCTATGGAGACTACCTGAGGTCCGGTGCAATTGCTAAGTTTTCACCTATTATGAACGAGGTCGTGGATCATGCCCGACGCGGAGGAATTGTTGTAGGAGTATGTAACGGATTTCAAATACTAACCGAGAGCGGTCTTTTGCCGGGTGCCCTTTTACACAACGAAAAACGAACCTTTCTGTGCAGAAACACTTACATAACGCCTACGACCACCTCCAGTTTCCTGAGTTCCTCGATGAAAAAAGGGGAGGCCTACAAAATACCTATTGCTCATGGAGAAGGGCGTTATTATGCAGACGATGCAACCCTAGCAAAGCTGCAAGATGAAAATCAAATCATTTTTCAGTACTGCAGGGCTGATGGGAAGGTTACCCAGGAATTTAACCCGAACGGGTCTTGCTTGAACATCGCTGGAATTACCAACGCTGGAAGAAACGTGTTCGGAATGATGCCCCATCCAGAACGTGCTTCCGACATTGATTTGAAAAATACGGATGGCAGGTTGCTTTTTGAATCTCTTTTAAGCATATCGGTATAATGAATGTGTTATTGCTAGGATCAGGTGGACGCGAATCGGCTTTAGCTTGGAAATTAGCTCAAAGTTCCATGCAAGACCAACTCTTCATTGCCCCAGGAAATGCGGGAACACGGCCATGGGGCAAAAACGTTCCCATGAATATCCTTGACTTTGAAGCGGTTAAAACGTTCGTTCTTGCAAATAAAATCGATTTGGTATTTGTCGGTCCTGAAGAACCCCTGGTGCTTGGTATCGTAGACTATTTCCAAAGCGATGACGAATTGCGCTCAATTGGAATTATTGGTCCTTCCAAAGCCGGGGCGCAACTTGAGGGAAGTAAGTCATTCGCTAAGGAATTCATGCACCGCCATCGGATTCCCACGGCAAAATTTGGAAGTTTCTCCCTTGAAACCTTGCGAGAAGGGATCGCTTTTCTTCGGGAAATGAAGGCTCCGTATGTGTTGAAAGCAGACGGATTAGCCGCAGGAAAAGGAGTCCTCATTTTGGAACAGCTGGAAGAAGCCGAACTCGAATTGACGAACATTCTGCTCGATGAAAAATTCGGGGCAGCGGGTAAACGGGTAGTAATAGAACAATTTTTAAGCGGCACTGAATTATCGATGTTTATCCTTACCGACGGTTCTTCCTTTAAAGTTCTTCCTGAAGCGAAAGACTACAAGCGCATTGGGGAAAGAGATCAGGGGCCAAATACCGGAGGCATGGGAGCTGTTTCACCCGTTCCATTTGCAGATGCTGGTTTCAAGGATAAGGTCCTCAACCAAATAATCATCCCCACGGTTAAGGGACTCAGTCAAGAAGGAATTGACTATAAAGGGTTTATTTTCTTTGGCCTTATCAATGTTAAAGGCGACCCTTATGTTATAGAATACAATTGCCGGTTGGGAGACCCGGAAACGGAAGTTGTTGTACCGCGCATTAAATCCGATTTGCTCGATCTTTTGGAGGGAGTCGTGACCAACACTTTATCGGAAAGGGATATTCAATTTACCGAGCTCTCAGCAGCAACCGTTATGATGGTCTCAGGCGGTTATCCAAACCATTTTGAAAAAGACAAAATTATTTACGGATTAAATGCTGTTACCGATTCGCTGGTTTTTCACGCCGCGACAAAATCCGATGGACCAAAAATATTAACCAATGGCGGCAGAGTATTGAGCGTTACTTCCTATGGAAAAAATATAGAATTGGCGATAGCAAAAAGCTATGAATCGATTTCAAAAATTTCATTTGATCAAGCTTATTATCGCACAGACATTGGCAAAGATTTAACCTGATGGGAGAAAACGTTTACCTGACTTTATTTGTCCTCTCACTGATTGGCTCTGCTTTCTTTTCGGGGATGGAACAGGCATTCCTTTCATCCAACCGTCTGCGCGTCGAGGTAGAACGGGGTAAAGGCAGTTTGCAAGGAAAAATTAACGCCTTCTTCTACCGAAATCAATCAACGATGATTGCCATGATGCTGCTGGGTAACAACATTTCGCTCGTAATCTACGGAATAACCTTCGGTCATCTATTAATAGGAGATACGAAGCAACTTTGGGGGGTACACAGCGAAATTTTTGTTCTTGTGATGCAAACCATCCTTTCCACTTTACTTGTTCTAATCGGAGCTGAATTTTTTCCAAAAGCCATCGCATCCATTAATCCAAATCGAATTCTAAACATAGGAAGCATTCCCTTAGCCATTGTTTTTGGCATTTTGTACCTGCCCACCCAGTTAATCCTGGTAACAAGTTTGTTGCTCCTTAAAATAACTGGCTCTAAAATGAAATCCTCAAAAAAGGTTTTCTCTAAAATTGATTTGGAACACTACGTAGATGAAATTAATTCGCGCATCTCCCCCGAACAAGAACTCAAGCACGAAATGGTTATCTTGAAAAACGCCTTGGAATTTAGCCAAGTTAAGGCCCGCGATTGCATGATTCCTCGAACAGAAATCGTTGCGGTGGAATTGGAAGAGACGGTGCAAAACACCCTAAATTTGTTCATCGAGCGGGGGCTGTCAAAAATCATAGTGTACCGCGGTTCTATCGATAATATCATCGGCTACGTTCATTCGTTTGATTTTTTCTCCAAGCCCGATAGCATCAAGTCGATTCTAAAACCGATAGGATTTGTCCCGGGAGTGCGATCAGGAAAGAGTCTTTTGGAAAATTTTTCGAAGCAGACGGGAAATATCGCAGTTGTAAACGACGAATACGGAGGCACAGCAGGAATCATAACCTTGGAAGACGTTATTGAAGAAATTTTTGGCGACATCATCGACGAACATGACAAAGAGGATTGGCTGGAACAAAAAATTAGCGACGCAGAATATTTATTCTCGGGGCGTGTAGATATCGACTATTTAAAAGAAACCTACGACATCCCTTTGCCTGAGTCCGATGAGTACGATACGCTAGCAGGGCTAATTATTCACCACCTGGAAAGAATTCCTGAACTTAATGAAACCTTGGAACTGGAGCCCAATGTTACCTTGATCATAGAACAAGCAAGCGAGCGTAGGATTGAAAAAGTACGCATCCTACTCACCTAGATGAAATTATCGAGTCAACCCTTTGCTGCTGTCATCTTCGACATGGATGGGGTATTGATTGATTCCGAACCTTTGTGGAAAATTGCGATGTATGAGGTATTTGAGCCCCTAGGTGGTCGTCTTGAAAAAACCGATTTTCAGCAGACGGTGGGATTGCGTATTGATCAGGTGGTGCATCATTGGAACCTCATCCATAATTGGAAGCTAACCGATGAGAAGAGGATTGTGCAGGCAATCATGGCCCGAATGATAGCATTGATTCGAGAAAATCCTTTTGCGCTTGAAGGTGTATACGAAATATTGCAGTACCTGAACAAGCAAAAAATTCTTGTTGGATTGGCTACGTCTTCCCCCGTAGTCTTGCTTGAGGCGGTGCTGGATGCATTACAACTGCGCCCTTATTTTCAGGCCTTGCATTCCGCTGAGCACCTAACCTATGGAAAACCTCACCCGGAGGTTTACTTACAAGCGGCAAAAACATTGCAACTGCGACCAAGCGAGTGCCTGGTCGTGGAGGATTCCTTAAACGGAGTCATCTCCGGAAAATCAGCCGGAATGACCGTAGTCTGTATTCCCGAAAAAACCCATCAAAGCAATCCTAAGTTAATCCTGGCAGATTACCATTACACATCGCTTGCCGAGTTTTTGGAAATCTTACGGACTGAAAACAGCGTCGAGTCGATCGGATAGGTTGAAACCCTAACCAAGGGAAAAACCTTCACAAGCGCATTTTACGATCAGCTTTAGGAATTAATTCATTATTCTTTAGGGAATCCTTATTGCTTTTCTTCCTCCCAAATCTTAATTTTGCAACATTGTTGCATTATACTCAGTGAGCTTTAGATGGTACCATTAACATTTGAGCAGTGGAAACATTGCATCGCCATAGATTGCGGAATACCCTTGTCCAAAGCGTTTATTCAAGAGCGTCTACAGGTATATCAAAACAAGCAGAACCCTGAAACAAAAAAATTCACCCTGCTATACGGAGAGCAGCACCTCAACAACATCATTCCATGGTTGCAACAAATTGCCTAACCCACCAAAAAGGATACTTGGCTTTTTTTCCAATTTATGTCAGTGGAAAAACACCCTTTAAAACCTCAAAGTCTATTATCTTTGAAACTGAAACCCTATTGGTCAGGAAATTATTCTTTATATAAAATGTTGAACCCTCAGGAAATCTTGAAAAAAAATTCCTTTCGCGTGACTCAACACAGGTGCGAGGTGCTTACCTATTTTATACAGTCAAAAATAGCCCTAAACCATCGCCAATTAGAATTAAAGTACCGCGGAACAATAAACCGTGTCAGTTTATATCGAATCCTTCATTCGTTTACCGAGAAAAAAATTTTATGTAAACTCATTGATTCTGTCGGCTCCGTGAGTTATGTACTCGATAAACATTCCTCTCAAAACGATTCGCATGTTCACCCTCACTATAAGTGTAAAACCTGTCACGACGTTGTTGAGTTGCCTGAATTACCAGCGGACTACAGAAGGGAACTTGAAAAATTAAACGTTCTGCAACTGAATATGCTGGCAGAAGGCATTTGTCAGGAGTGTCAGAAATCAATGAAATGATGATGAGTTTACACGTGTACAATACGCTAACTGGAAAAAAAGAGGTTTTCAAATCCATCGCAAAAAATGCGGTTGGAATGTACGTCTGTGGACCAACCGTTTATGGAGAACCTCATTTAGGCCACGCCAGGTCTTCCATCACTTTTGATGTCATTTACCGCTACCTTACGCACCTGGGCTACAAGGTCAGGTATGTTCGTAATATCACCGACGTAGGCCATCTAGAAGATGAACACAACGAAACAGGCGAAGATAAAATTGTAAAAAAAGCCCGCATAGAGCAACTCGAACCTATGGAAGTAGCGCAACATTACACCAATGTATATCGACAAGCGATGCATGCTTTAAATATTATAGACCCTTCCATTGAACCGCTCGCCACGGGCCATATTCCCGAGCAAATCGAAACCATTGCCAAAATAATTGAAAACGGTTTGGCATATGAGGTTAACGGGTCTGTATATTTTGATGTGCAAGCCTATGTTCAACGCTACCATTATGGTCAATTATCCGGCCGCGTATTAGAAGAGCTCCTGGCCGCAAGCAGGGCGGATTTAGAGGGCACCAACGAGAAAAAATTTCATGCTGATTTCGCCCTGTGGAAAAAGGCAGGTAAGGACCACCTAATGCAATGGCAATCTCCATGGGGGAGAGGATTTCCCGGATGGCATATTGAATGCACTGCGATGAGCAGTAAGTATTTGGGAATCCCTTTTGATATTCACGGGGGTGGAATGGATTTAAAATTCCCCCACCACGAAGCGGAAATATGTCAAAGTTTAGGAGCCTATGATAAGCCTCCTGTTAACTATTGGCTGCATAATAACATGGTGACCCTTAATGGTCAGAAGATGGCGAAATCCAAGGGTAATTTTATTACGCTGAATGAATTGTTTAGCGGCAGCCACAGCCTATTGCAAAAAGCTTATTCCCCCATGACAATTCGCTTTTTTATCCTTCAGGCACACTATGGAAGCACGATTGATTTTTCCAACGAAAGTTTAATTGCAGCCGAAAATGCCTTGACAAAATTGGAAGAAAGTTATAAGGTCTTAGATTCATACTCTGCAGCTGCAACAAGTTCTGTTGATGAGGAAACCGAAAAGGAGGTTTTGGAAACCGTTGAAAGTTGTTACGAGGCCATGAACGACGATTTTAATACTGCAAAACTGATTGCCGCACTGTTTGGGTTCAGTAAAATCATTCATAAATTGACGGATCCTGTAAGACCTGTTCAAATAAGTGCCAAAAGTGTTGAAAAATTATCCGATACTTATCGCAGTTTCTGGAGAGATGTTTTGGGTATGCGGCCCGAAAATGCCAACTCGGAAAAAATCGATGACCTTCTCGGTATCCTCATCGAACTGCGACAACAGGCTAAAGACGACAAAAATTATTCGCACGCTGATCTTATTCGACAAAAATTGGAGCACCTTGGAATTCAATTGAAAGATGGTAAAGACGGTGCCACCTCGTATTTTTTGTAAATTCCTCGGAAACATAATGCTGTAAGCCAAAATCGAAAAAACCAAAAATTTCACGCCAAAGAACATGGCCATTGCAGACCAACTTCAACAAAAGATAAATTTCAAAACTAAGCCCTTAGGGTCACTTGGCACCCTTGAACAATTAGCTTTACAGATTGGAGTGGTGCAAAATTCCCTTTCTCCTGTTCTCAATAAGCCGACCATTGTAATTTTTGCGGGCGACCACGGGATAGCCAATGAAGGGGTAAGTGCGTATCCTCAAGCGGTTACCTTTCAAATGGTGATGAACTTTTTGCAAGGCGGTGCCGCCATCAATGTGTTTTCTGAACAGAACCAACTTGACCTAAAAATAGTGGATGCCGGAGTTAATTTTAAGTTTGAAGTCCATGCGCATTTGATTGATGCCAAAATTGGATTTGGCACTAAAAGCTTTCTTCGCCAAAAAGCAATGTCTCACGAAGAATTGGCTGAAAGTTTTGTGAAAGGGGACGAGATTGTTAACGGGGTCGCAAGCGATGGTTGTAATGTTATTGGGTTTGGGGAAATGGGCATCGGCAACACGTCAAGTGCGGCAATGATCATGAGTTACCTGTGCGATTTGCCCGTTGAAAAATGCATTGGCCGCGGTACAGGTTTGAACGATGAGCAAATGGCCCACAAACTTAAAGTGCTATCGGCCGCCCAAAGTTTTCACGGAAACATCGAGGACCCAAGAGAGGTATTGCAAACATTTGGAGGGTACGAAATAGCGCAAATGTGTGGGGCAATGCTTTCCGCCTATGAGAGAAACATGCTAATTCTCGTAGATGGCTTTATTGCATCCAGTGCCTTTTTAGTGGCAAATAAGATCAATCCATCCATTGTAACCAATGCGATTTTTTGTCATTTGAGCGATGAATTTGGCCATAAAAGTATTTTAAGTAAGCTTGGCGTCTCCCCCGTCTTAAGCCTCAACATGCGCCTGGGTGAAGGTACCGGTTGCGCACTTGCTTATCCTATTATTGAGAGTGCTGTTGCCTTCCTTAACAATATGGCAAGTTTTGAAAGCGCTGGGGTCAGTAACAAAGAAGCTTAATGAAAGAGGAAATTAGAATATTTTTTACGGCATTGATGTTTTACACAAGAATCCCCTGTCCCAAAAACATCGATCATTCCCCGGAGTACATCAATAAGGCTACGCGGTATTTCCCTTTAATTGGGTGGATTGTCGGAGGAATCTCATTCGCTGTCTTTTGGGTAAGTTCATTTTTATTTGACCCCACCTTATCGGCGGTATTTTCCATTCTTGCGGGCGTACTGGTGACAGGGGCATTTCACGAGGACGGTTTGGCCGATACCGTTGATGGTTTCGGCGGAGGTTGGACAAAGGCTAAGATTTTAGAAATTATGAAAGATAGTCGAATCGGCGCCTACGGGGTCATTGCATTGGTGTTTTTATTTGCGCTCAAATTCACTTCATTGACAAATTTATTGGTTGCCATGCCCAAGCACCACTGCCTTATTGCCCTTATCTTCATTTCTTACCATTCCTTATCCAGACTAACCGCCATTAATATTGTTTTTACCGCAACCTATACGCGGGAAGATGAAACCAGTAAAGCGAAGCCCATAGCAACGGCCCATGGTGTTCGAGAAATCGCCGGTTCTTATTTCTTCGGGTTGGTACCTTTAATCATGTTGTGCCTTTTTCAATGGCAATTTTGTTATGCTCTTCTTCCTTTGATCCTGCTTTTCTTCTTTTCAAAACGTTATTTTAACAAGTGGATTGAGGGCTACACGGGGGATTGTTTGGGAGCCGTTGAACAACTTGCTGAATGTGTCTGCCTCCTAGCGTTCTTAGCCATATGGAGATTCATGTAATTCGTCACACGCAGGTAGCTGTAGGGAAGGATACTTGCTACGGGCAAACGGATGTCCCTCTGGCTGATTCTTTTTCGAAGGAAGTTCAACAATTCAAAAAGCAACTTCCCTCCGATTTTGATGCTGTTTATTGCAGTCCTCTCGAAAGATGTAAAGATCTTGCCAAAGCACTAAGGTTGAATAATACGTTGTTTGAAAATGCTTTGATGGAAATGCATTTTGGAAATTGGGAAAATAAGAAATGGAACGACATAAACCAAGACGAACTCGATGCATGGATGGCTGATTTTGTTCATGTTTCGACCCCCAACGGAGAAAATTTATTGCAATTATTCGAGAGAGCTGAGCGTTTTTTGAATGCACTGCGAACGCGCTCTCACAAAAAGGTCCTGATCATAACCCACGCAGGTATAATAAGGTGTTTTTGGGCTTCATTATTAGATATCCCGCTTCAAAACGTTTTTAAAATTCCAATTGGTCACAACGAAATTTTTGTCTTTTCACTAAGCGCTAGTCAAAACACCGATAAGATTCTAAAACCCTACTAAAGGGGATGAATGAGGGGATTTTGGGATGTAAAATTTAAAATTCTCCTCCCCTGATAATTTTTTAACTGCCCTTGGAGAGACCGCTAATATTCTTAAATTTGCACCGCGAATTCATTGTTTTTGAAATTACAACCGCAAGTAGCTATGATTTTTATCTGCAGGAGTTACCTTATTGATGTCCCACCAAACGTGACCCAAATTTTGAAAAAACCAAAACTTAACCCATGGTATGTGATGGAAATGTCACCCACCTCTTAAGCAACCATTAACAACAACCTTTTGACGTATATCTTAATTGCTGAGTTAAAAAACTAAAATCACCCCCTCACCATCCTCCTTATAACACATTACTATGAAAGTCGGAATACCTTTAGAAATAGCCCCAAATGAACTGAGAGTGGCGGCAACCCCAAAAACAATCAAAAGATTACAAAAGCAGGGCTTTGACGTAAGGGTTCAAAAAGGGGCAGGGCATAAAGCAAATATTTCAGATGAAGGCTTTGTTGAGGCGGGTGCACAGCTGGTTGAGACTGCACAGGAAATCTATCAAGGTTCGGACATTGTGCTAAAAGTAAAAGAGCCGAGCCTGGAAGAAATTAGTTTAATGAAACCGGGATTGGTGCTCTTAAGTTATCTATGGCCAGCACAAAATGGTCATTTAATGGAGGCCCTGGCAAAACAACAAGTCAATGCCGTTGCCATGGACTCTATTCCCAGGATTTCCAGAGCTCAAAAAATGGATGTTCTGTCTTCGATGGCAAATATCGCGGGCTACCGATCCATTATCGAAGCATCCTTCTATTTCGGAAGGTTCTTAAACGGGCAAATAACGGCCGCAGGGAAAGTGGAGCCGGCAAAAGTATTAGTTATCGGAGCCGGTGTTGCCGGGTTAGCCGCCATAGGGGCTGCAAATGCCTTGGGAGCAATCGTTCGGGCTTTTGACACCCGAAAAGAAGTTGCCGAGCAAATAGCATCGATGGGTGCCGCATTTCTCACCGTTGAAATTGACGAAGATGGTGCCACATCATCCGGATACTCAAAAGAAATGAGTCAAGAGTTTATTGAGGCTGAAATGAACTTATTTCTCGAACAAGCAAAAGAGGTAGACATTATCGTCACAACGGCCCAAATACCCGGAAGGGAAGCGCCGAAGCTAATTATGGATTACCATGTTAAGGCGATGAGGCCCGGTTCAGTGATTGTCGACTTAGCGGCCTCAACCGGGGGAAATTGCGAATTAACGAAAAATGGGGAGGTTTACACCACGGAAAACGGGGTTACCATTATCGGCAAGTTGAACCAACTTCCCAACCAGGCATCTCAACTTTACGGAAATAACCTCTGCCATTTATTGGACGATATGGGGAAGGCTGAAAAATTCGCCATTGATATGGAAGACGCCATAATTTCGCGAGCAATGGTCACTTATAACGGGAAAATTAATTGGCCGCCGGCCCCTCTGCAAGTAAGTCCAAGCGCGGGAGGAGCGGAAAAGAAGACGGCGCCAAACCCAGACGATATTAGAAGAAAAGAAATAGAGGCCGCCAAGAAAGCTACCATGTCGACGGTGATTGGGCTTTCTGTAGTTGGGCTGTTATTGCTTTTTGTCGGTAAATTTGCCCCCCCCTCTTTCATACAGCATTTCACGGTTTTTGTTCTCGCCATATTCGTTGGATGGCAGGTCATCAATAACGTCACCCATGCATTACACACCCCCCTTATGGCGGTAACTAACGCCATCAGCGGAATAATCGTAGTAGGTGGCTTATTGCAAACCAAAAATGACTTGAGCAATACCATGACCATTATCGCCTCAATTGCAATACTGGTTGCATCCATCAATATTGTTGGAGGATTTTTAGTTACGCACAGGATGTTGAACATGTTTAAAAAATAAGCTGCATAATTATGTTGATTATAAAAGAAGAAATTCAAACGACCGCCTACCTGTTCGCCTGCGTGCTCTTTATTTTGAGTTTGAGCGGGTTATCTTCGCAAGAAAGCGCAAAGCGAGGTGTCTTGTATGGAATTGTGGGAATGATGGTGGCGGTATTGGCTACAGTTTTGGGCGAGAAGGTTGAAGGGCACATTTTTATCATCATTTCATTATTAATTGCTTCCGTTATTGGAGTAATTGTAGCCCGAAAGGTTGAAATGACTGCCATGCCTCAATTGGTCGCTATCTTGCACAGTTTTGTTGGGCTGGCAGCCGTTTTGGTCGGTGTAGGATCGTACCTTGACCCGCCTTCCCAACAAATGCATGGAGTGGAACATAGTATCCACCTTGTCGAAGTTTTCGTAGGAGTTTTCATCGGTGCAATCACTTTTACCGGCTCCATTATTGCCTGGGGTAAACTTGATGGTAAAGTTCAAAGTAAGCCCTGGAACTTTCGAGGTTTGCAGTGGATGAATCTCAGTTTATTCCTTTGCTGCACCGCTTTAGGAGTCCTCTTTTATTCTGCCAATAATACCTCGCAAGGCATGCCCTATTTGTTAATCATGACGGGTATTGCCAGCTTTATTGGAGTGGTTCTCGTAATGGCAATCGGAGGCGGTGATATGCCTGTGGTTGTTTCCATGCTGAATTCGTATTCGGGGTGGGCGGCCTCAGCCGCTGGATTTATGTTGGGTAATGACCTATTAATTGTTACCGGTGCGCTGGTAGGAAGCTCAGGTGCGATATTATCAATGCACATGTGTCATGCGATGAATAGGTCGTTTATCTCCGTAATCTTTGCGAGTGGCGGCAGTAGCTCGAGCCAAAGTGGTGAGAAAAAGGCAATGGAAGGGGAAGTAACAGCCATAAATCACGAGGAGGCCTCACAACTTTTGAGCGAGGCTAAATCAGTAATTATCGTGCCCGGCTATGGTATGGCCACGGCAAAGGCCCAATACCTGATCTACGAACTGGTTCAAAACTTGCGTAAAAAGGGGAAGAACGTAAGATTCGCCATACATCCCGTCGCCGGACGCCTACCTGGTCATATGAACGTGCTATTAGCTGAGGCGAGCGTTCCTTACGACATCGTTTTCGAAATGGACGAAATCAATGACGACATGCCAGATACCGACGTGGTTATGGTGATTGGTGCCAACGACGTTGTGAATCCAAGTGCGCAGGACGATCCGTCGAGCTCCATCTATGGAATGCCGGTAATTGAAGTTTGGAAGGCAGCGAAAGTTATAATTTTGAAAAGAGGCATGAGCGCCGGTTATTCAGGAGAAAACAATCCGTTGTTTTACAAAAACAATGCGGAAATGCTTTACGGTGACGCAAAATCGAGCGTTGAAAAGTTGCTGAGCCATTTAAATTAGAAATAACCCCAACACGGTTTAATTTCCCCATCTGCTGCGGCCCAACTTAACGACAATTCAGGAGGATTGATACCTTTGTATAAAAATTAAACTCCTTGGAAGATTCGTTCGATTACCGAAGCCAATCTGAAAATTCAGATCAAGAGTACGACAAAGTACTGCGCCCAAAAACACTGAGCGATTTCGCCGGACAACCCGCCATTGTTGAAAACCTACGCGTTTTTGTGGAAGCGGCAAAATTGCGCAGCGAACCGTTGGATCATGTCCTGTTACACGGGCCTCCTGGGCTAGGAAAAACAACACTTGCCAGCATCATTGCCCATGAAATGGGCGTAGCCTTCAAAGTTACCAGCGGCCCCGTTTTGGATAAACCCGGTGATCTTGCCGGTCTTCTAACGAACTTAAATGCAGGGGATGTCTTATTCATTGACGAAATTCACCGTTTAAGCCCGGTAGTGGAAGAATACCTTTATTCCGCCATGGAGGACTACGCTATCGATATTTTATTAGACAGCGGACCCAATGCGCGCACCATTCAAATCACCCTCAACCCTTTTACGCTTATTGGTGCAACTACTCGCAGCGGACTGCTTACTTCGCCCCTAAGGGCACGTTTTGGTATAAACTCGCGACTTGAGTACTACGATGCACAAACCTTAACCCACATTGTGGACCGCTCTTCGAATTTGTTGGATATTCCCATCAACGAAACTGCAGCCTACAAAATTGCAAGCCGAAGCCGGGGCACCCCGCGAATTGCCAACGCCCTTCTGCGAAGGGTGCGTGACTTCGCTCAAATCAAAGGCACCGGCACCATCGACGATGACATCACCGAAATAGCGCTGAAGGCCCTGAATGTCGACGAAAATGGACTCGATGACATGGATCTTCGCATTCTTAAAGTGATTTTGGATAAGTTTAATGGAGGACCTGTCGGATTGACCACCATCGCCACCGCCATCGGCGAAAACGCAGGTACTCTGGAAGAAGTTTACGAACCCTTCTTAATTCAGGAAGGCTTTTTAATGCGAACTCCTAGGGGTAGAAAAGTCACCGAAAAGACCTACAAACACTTGGGGCGCGACCTCGGTTATTTTCAGGGTGGGTTGTTTTAAGCATGAACGCGGATCGCTATAAATCGTTCATAAAAAACAAAGCGGCTGAACTCGGTTTTTTCTATTGCGGTTTCTCTCAAGCGGGCTTTCTTGAAGACGAAGCCCCCAAACTCGAACGCTGGTTAAAAGAAGGGCGACAGGGTAAAATGTCGTACATGGAAAACCACTTTGATAAACGGCTCAACCCAAAACTTTTAGTGGAAGGATCCAATAGCGTTATATCTTTACTGATTAATTATTTTCCGACTGCTTCCCCACCCCAAACATCGCCAAAAATCTCAAAATATGCCTACGGGGAAGATTACCATACTGTCATTAAAGACAAATTAAAAACCCTTGTTTTTGCAATGCGGGAAGAAATTGGGGATATCCAAGGAAGAGTTTTCGTCGACTCTGCGCCTGTTATGGATAAAGCTTGGGCTAAAAAGGCAGGCTTAGGATGGATCGGTAAAAACACCAATTTAATCCATCCAAAAGAAGGCAGTTTCTTTTTTATCGCAGAACTTATTACGGATTTAATCTTTTCACAGGACCCACCCCTCCCCGATTATTGCGGTACGTGTACCCGCTGTTTGGACGAGTGTCCAACTCAAGCCCTAACAGCCCCCTACGAAATTGATGCATCGAAATGCATTTCCTATTTGACCATCGAATTGAAGGAACAGCATTTGCCCGAAGAATTTAGGGATAAAATGGAAAATTGGGCTTTTGGCTGTGATATCTGTCAGGATGTTTGCCCCTGGAATAAATTTTCAAAGGCCCATCAGGAACAGCGTTTCGAACCCGCCTTTGAATTCCTCGACCTCGACTTAGCAACCTGGGAAACGGTCCAAGAGAGTACCTTTCATTCTTGGATGAAAAATAGCGCCATCAGCCGGACAGGATACGAAGGCTTAATGCGTAATCTGCGTTTTTTAAAACCCGCAGAAAAGCCCTAACTTTGTCCTGTGTCCGGTTCAACCTTTGGTAAAGTATTTCAACTCACCACCTTCGGGGAATCTCATGGCCCAGCCATAGGGGGAATTATCCAAGGCTGTCCCTCCGGATTAAGCATTAATTTGGCTAACATTCAAAGGGCTCTAGACCGAAGAAAGCCCGGCTTAACTGCGGCCAGTAGCCCAAGAAAAGAACAGGACCTCGTTCGAATCCTCTCCGGAATTTACGAGGGTAAAACCCTCGGAACTCCAATAGGGTTTGTTATTGAAAACAGGGATGTACAATCCAAAGATTATGAAACATTTAAGGAGTCGTATCGCCCATCTCATGCCGATTACAGTTATGATCAAAAATATGGCCACCGAGATCCAAGGGGCGGAGGACGGTCGAGTGCACGAGAAACAGCGTGCAGAGTCGTAGCCGGTGCTTTAGCTGAACAAATCTTAGAAAAAGTAGGGGTTCGATTTTCCTGTTATGTAACCCAAATCGGGCCTTTCAAAATGGAACAAGAAGGCTTTTACCCTACTGAGGTAATCGAAGAGTCAATTGTACGCTGCCCCTCTCCCGATGCTTCTCAACAAATGGTGCAACATATCGACAACGTGAAAGGGGAAGGCGATACATTAGGGGGTTGTATTCGCGGAATTATTGAAGGAGTGCCCGCGGGGTTGGGCGAACCGGTATTCGATAAACTACATGCCTCACTGGGTAAAGCTATGTTGAGCATAAATGCTGTGAAAGGTTTTGAAATAGGCAGTGGGTTCAATGCCGCCAGTATGAAAGGAAGCGAACACAATGATCTCTTTGAGAAGGATTTTACAACAAAAACCAATTTTTCGGGTGGGATTCAGGGAGGCATTTCCAACGGCATGCCCATTTCCTTTAGAGTCGCCTTTAAACCTGTGGCGACCTTAATGCAAAAACAAACCACAGTTTCCAAAAAAGGGGAACTTTTAACCCTTGATCCCAAAGGTCGGCACGATGTCTGCGTCGTTCCACGCGCAGTTCCTATTGTACAAGCCATGGCCGCACTTGTAATTCTGGACGCATACCTGGAAAATAAAACCTTAAATTTTAATTAACCCTCATGCTACAACGAGTCCAAAACCTATATTTCGGCTTAGCAATCATCTTGTGGAGTTTCTTTTTTTCAGGAGCAAGTATTATAAAAATGGAGCATGCAGCCACGAAAACCAAGGAATACATCTCCATTTTCGGGTGTAAAACGTTTCAAGTAATCCAAGGAAAAGAGAGTTTGGTAAAAGTAACGCATCAACCAATTTATGTTTTATGCGGGTTGATGATTACGCTCGTATTCTTGACTTTGATGCGCTATAAATCGCCCAAAAAACAATTGAGTTTAGCGCGCATTACCCTGCTATTAAATGCAGGGCTATTACTTGCCTTGGTTGTTTGGAGTACCTACCTGTTCGCGTCGTCGCCTGCAACATCGAATAATTCGTTGAGCATTGGATATTACCTTCTTTGTATTACTGTTCCCTTAAGCTTTTTCGGGTACCGAGGTGTTTTGCGCGATAAAATGTTACTGGACTCCATGGACCGACTCCGATAAGCAACTCTATGAACGTACTTTCCGTTGAAAAACTCAGCAAATCCTTCGCAGAAAAGTCGTATTTCAAAATGTAACCTTTAGTCGAGCGAAAACTCAGTTACAAGGAACAAATCGAATTAAAAACCTTGGAAGCGGAAATCGCCCATATGGAACTCGATAAAGAACGCCTCACCCAGCAACTTTCCGAAGGAGCGCTCAGCAACGAGGAGTTGATGAAAATTGGGGATGATTTAAGTCAATTGGTGCAAACCTTAGACGAAAAGTCTAATCGCTGGCTTCTGCGAGCAGAATTTTGATAGGCAAGAGGCTAGGCCCCTGATCTTTTTAGAAACAAATCCATTCATTAGGCGCCTGTTTTCAGACCGATAAGATGAATAGCTGTTCAGGTTTCTTTTGTAATTTTACCTATGCATCAAAAAATTCTGGCATTCGTACTGATGTGCGCTGCACTAATCCCCGGCTTTGCACAATTGGAAATGAACGTCAAGCCAAGCCCTAAAAAAAGAGAACAGCTCAAGGCGCCAACACAAGTATGCTTGGAGGCATTTTCATTCAACAGCCAACGCCTCCTTACCCCCAATCCTGATTTTCTCAACACACCCCTCGGTGAAAGGGCCAACGAAGTTCCTTTACGTCTTTGGTCGTACGGTTTAGGCTTGCAAACGGGTCTTGGAAGGTGGTTTCGCTTGGATGTTGGGCTACATTTTATACAAAACGGTGAACGCTATGCCTACTCGGATTCCCAAAGCGACAGCACCTATCGTTACGAAAACCGCTACCGATACATCGGCATGCCCTTGTCCTTGAATATTCATTGGGGGGATGCCTTTAAAGTTTTTGCTGGGCCGGGAATTACCCCTATGATTTTCAACCAATTTGTGAAAAATACCCAATGGACCACCACCTTAGGTTCAAAAAAAGACGAAAAACTGAGAGAAAAGAACAACGAATACGCCTCATCGGCTTTTGAGGTATTTGGACAAATGGGGGTTCAATGGCTCGCGAAAAACGGTTGGGGCGGAATGTTGAAGGTGGTATACCGAAAACAAGTAAGCAACACCTATTCTAAATACAACGAAGCGATTCATTCCACTTACGGATGGGGATTCGGTTTTGGAATTACTAAAAAACTCTCATGAAAAGCAAGCAACTTATCGACTATTTAGAAGGGCGTTTCCCTTTGTACTTGCAGGAAAGCTACGACAACAGCGGACTGCAAATCGGTGACCTTGAACAGGAAGTCAAAGGGGTGCTGATAGCGCTTGATTGCACTGAAGAAGTTGTCCGAGAGGCGCTAAAAACAGGTTGCAACACCCTGGTTACTCACCATCCTTTGCTTTTTAAAGGAATCAAGCGCATCGGCAACCAAAATGCTGTCGAGCGTATCATTACCACTTGCATTAAAAATGATCTTTTAGTTTATGCAATTCACACGAATTTAGACAACCACGGGGAAGGAGTCAATAAAAAGATCAGCGACCGATTGGGGTTGATCAATATCCGTGCTTTGGTACCCGTAAAAGGTAGCCTTTATAAACTCACGGTTTTCACCCCGTTGGATGACGTTGAAAAGGTTCACAAGAATCTGTGTACAGCGGGAGCGGGAGCCATTGGCAATTATTACGGTTGCAGTTTTCAAAGCCGCGGCACGGGAACCTTTACCCCCAACAACAAGGCCAATCCCACCTTGGGTAAAGCAAACATTCCACAGAGGGTTGAAGAAGTGAAAATGGAATATTTGGTTCCAAAGCACCTTATTGGAGCGGCCTTAAACGCCATGCATCAATCCCATCCCTACGAAGAAGTTGCCCACGACCTGGTTTTGCTCGAAAACACCGACCGTAATTTGGGCAGCGGAATGATCGGAGAATTACCCGAAGCCATGAGCGAACCGAACTTTTTAAACCTTTTAAAAATCGCCTTCCGTACAGGAGTTATACGAAGCACAGCACCATTAGGTAAGCCTGTTAAACGGGTGGCCGTTTGTGGGGGCAGTGGAAGCTTTCTTTTGAAAGAGGCCATCCAACAGGGAGCCGATGTATTTGTGTCGTCCGACTTCAAATACCATGATTTTTTTGAGGCTGAAGGCAAAACGATGGTTGCCGACATCGGGCATTATGAAAGCGAGCAATATACTCAAGAATTATTGCTTGAAATTATTAAGGAAAAATTTCCTAACTTTGCAGTCCGAATAACTGAACATAATACAAATCCGATAAATTTTCTGTAACTATGGCTACTGCAAGCAAGAAAGAAATCACGATTGCCGACAAGCTTGATGCGCTATTTGCCCTTCAGCAGATAGATTCTGAAATCGATAGAATTCGTACGATTCGTGGAGAATTGCCTTTAGAAGTTCGGGATTTAGAAGATGAGATCGGTGGTTTGGAAACGCGTTTCAACAAAATCAATGAGGAGCTAAAAGAGTTTCAAACGGAAATTGCAGATCGGAAAATAGCCTCAAAAGACGCAGAAACGTCGATCGCTAAATACAAGGAGCGACAAAACAACGTTCGCAATAACCGCGAATACGAATCCATTAGCAAGGAAATTGAATTCCAAGAATTGGAAATTAAACTTCACGATAAACGAAGCAAAGAAGCCAAGGCCAACATTGAGTTGAAAACGGAACTGTTGAACGAGGTGAGCGAGAAATTAAATTCCAAAAAAGAAGACCTATCGGTAAAACAAACCCAATTGGACGCCATTATCAGCGAAACGCAAATCGAGGAGGACAAATTGTTGGCGGATTCTGACAAAGCAAAAGCGAAAATAGAAGAGCGATTAGTAAGTGCCTACTTACGACTGCGCAACAATTCGAAAAACGGTTTAGCGGTAGTGCAAGTATTGCGTGACGCATGCGGAGGTTGTTTCAATAAAATCCCACCTCAACGGGTATTGGACATCCTTACGAAAAAGAAGATTTTAGTATGCGAGCACTGCGGACGTATTCTGGTTCCGGAAGTCGCTACCGAGAACGCTTAAAAATCGGAACGGTCGAGCAAGGCTCTCCGAACATCAAACTTTTTACATAGGGTTTTAACTCCATAACGAGGCGCGTAAGGGCGTATTCTTGATCCAAGAGTTTGGCGCAACCTTTGACAATAACACGTTGGTCTTGAAACGCGGTTTTATCCAAAGCAGCTAAGGCAAGGTTGATTCGGTAATGTTCCACCTCTTTGGCGGAACCTGCAACGACGTTTGAGGTAAAGGGTTCTAAGGCGGAAGCCACCAACATATAGGCCCAGGTGGGAACGATGGCATCGGTAGCGCAATGAATGCGCACCAAGGCATCTTGGTACGTGCTCCAGTCTTCGGTCGAAACCCAGGATCTAAAATCTTTTTCTTTTAAGACCAAGCCCTGCCAAAGTCGCGCACTCAAATCGATCTCCCGAAGTTCAACCTCGGGCAATAACTCGCCTAAATCCATTGGCAACAGGCCGCTTTCTTTCACTTTATTTCGAATGGGTTCCATTGGTGCAAAAATACGCAATGTTGGGCAAAAATGCGCCCTTACCAGCGCTCATGAAAAGGGAATAATCGTATATTCGTATATGCGCAACAAACCTGCGCTTATACACCCAAATAGGAATGCTTGAGGAAGGTTTATAGCGCTTATAAGCTAGTTACCTGCAAGTGTATAAAGATAAATCGTAAAACAAATGAAACTATTGACTAATA
>Ga0194134_10000319_pt1 | contig 73460 bp, 53 predicted proteins | sample TA2KigOff0mmetaG_FD_148602 | JGI IMG/M metagenome (GOLD analysis project Ga0194134, IMG submission 148602) | Freshwater microbial communities from Lake Tanganyika, Tanzania - TA2015056 Kigoma Offshore 0m | ecosystem: Environmental > Aquatic > Freshwater > Lake | place: Tanzania: Lake Tanganyika...
CTGGGATCGTGGCCCCGATGCTGCTTGACGGGCCCATCAACGGCGCTTCATTCAAGGCTTATGTCGAACAGGTGCTGGCCCCGGTGATCAGGCCAGGTGACTTGGTGGTCCTTGACAACCTGTCCTCCCACAAGACGGCGATGGTCAGGAAGACACTGGAGGACTACGGGATCAGGACCAGGTACCTGCCTCCCTACAGCCCGGATCTCAACCCGATTGAAAACGCGTTCTCAAAACTCAAGGGATTGGTCGAGTCGGCGGGGAAGCGGACCATCGCCGGCCTCTGGGATGTTGTCGGACAACTCATTGACCAATTCTCGTCCGAAGAATGCTCCAATTACTTCAGGCATTGCGGATATGATAGTAAACCTATTTGCAAAGCGCTCTAAAAGAATGATGGCGGGTGCCTGGGTCTTGAGCAGCTGAGTCATTTGAAGGTTGTCCTAATAATATATTTAATATGCAATTTTATCGGCCTTATAGATTCAACTGATCCATTTGAAACCGGTCCAAGCGCCGAATTGAAAGTCAAGAAGGGTGTGGACGGCTTACACAACTCTCACAGGCTTCTTTTCCAAGCCCGGCCGATGGCGTCGGCGGCGCGAATCGCGTCCGAAACCATTCCGGCCGTCACCTCGAATGGCTCGTTGTGGATCGTCTCCTCCCTGGCGGTGGCCCGCTGGGCGATCAACCCGAGTTCAGCCGGAGTGACGCCAGCCAAACCGATCTCCGACAAGGTCACCGGCAGGCCGACGGTCGTGGCGAAACCAAGCACCCTTTCCACGACGGAACGAGCCTGGCCTTCCATGACCAATTGGCACAACAGGCCGAAGGCGACCTTTTCCCCATGCAGAAAATCGTGCGTTCCTCGCGCCGTCGTCAGCCCGTTGTGGATGGCATGGGCGGCAGCCAGGCCCGATGATTCAAACCCGATGCCCGAAAGCAGGGTGTTGGCCTCCACAAGCCGCTCAAGCGCGGGAGTCACCACCTTGGCTTTCACGGCCTCCAGGGCATCGGCGCCATCCTCGAGCAGGGTGCGGTAGCATGCCTCGGCCAAGGTGAGGGCGGTTTGGGTGGAAAGTCCGCCGCGCATGTTCCTGACCCGGCCATCGGCGTAGGTCTTGGCCTCGAACCATGTGGCCAGGGCGTCGCCCATGCCGGCCACCAGCAACCGGGGAGGCCCCTGGGCGATGACACGGGTATCCACCAGCACCAGGTCGGGATTCCGCCTGTAGATCCGGAACAACTCGACAACCCCGGCCTAGGAGTAGATCACCGAGAGAGCGCTGCAAGGCGCGTCGCTGGAAGCCACGGTGGGACAGCAAATCACCGGAAGCCTGAGATCGGCCGCCGCCGCGCGTGCCGCGTCAAGGACCTTCCCTCCGCCGGAACCCACGATCACCCCGGCCTTGAAAGCGCCGGCGCGATCCTTGATCCGCTCGATTTCCGCGACGGTGCATTCCCCTCCGAACGGGTGAACCTCATGGGTGATTCCCGCTTCGGCGAATGAAGCCTTCCAGACCTCAGTAAGCATGCGGGCGGGGGAACGACCGGCCACGACAAGGGCGGGCCCATCAAGGCCCAGCGTCACCATCTCCGCTCCAAGCCGCGCCGTGGCATCCTGCCCTTGGGTGTACCGGCTTGGTGAGCAGAAAACCGAGAGCATGGCGAATCCTCCGCGCAGAAGCGGCCTAGAACTCGGGGTTGAGCATCTTCTGGAGCACATCCTCGGGAGCGGGGGCGTAGGCGTAAGGCTCCATGGTGCTGCTGGCCCTGCCCTTGGAAAGGCTGCGGATCTTGTCGGCGTAGTCGAAAAGGCGCGCCATCGGCACAAGCGCCTCGACGACGCGAAGCTTGCCCCTGATGATGATGTCGCGGATCTCGGCGTGGCGGGAATTGAGGTCGCCGGTGATCGGCCCGAGATATTCCTCCGGCGTGGAGACCTCCACCTTCATCACCGGTTCCAGCAAAAGGATGTTCGAGCGCAGGGCCTTGGCCACGGCGTCGGCCGCCGCCACACCGAAGGCGACATCCGTCGAGGTTTCCTGGTCGTGGTCGCCCTTGAGAAGCGTGGCTGAAACGCCCATCACGGGGTATCCCAGTTCGCCCGATTGCAGGGCCGAACGCAGTCCCTCCACGGCGGCGGACTCGAACGCCTCGGGAATGACATCAGGCTTGAGGGTCGAGCGCACGCGCACCAGTTCAGGGCCCGTCACGGCCTTGGCCTGCTGCTTGCCACCCTTGCCTTTCTTGGCCGTTTCCGGCTCAGCTTCAGGGGCGGAGGCGCCTTCGCGGGAATACTCGCCCAGCGGGATCGGCTCGAAAGCCACCTTCACCTTGCCGAATATCTGCCCGCCCCCGACAATTCTCTGGCACTCACCTTCCACCTCCCGCGCTTCCCTCAGGGTCTCGCGGTAGCTGACTCGGGGCTTGCCGACCCTGATCCGGAGGTTGAAGTCGCGCTCCATGCGGTGGCGCTTGATCTCCAGGTGCAGCGTGCCCATGCCGGACATCAGGGTCTGGCCCGTTTCTGGATCGGCCTTCACATTGAATGTGGGATCTTCCCGGCGGAGGATCTCGAGCACATCGGCCAGCTTCTGCTTGTCGCCGCCCGACTCGGGCTCAACCGACTGGCTGACCACCGACTCGGCGAACCGTATCCGTTCGAGCACGATGGGATGGGCGGTGTCGCACAGCGTGTCGCCCGTCACGGCCTCCTTGAGGCCGATGACGGCGACGATGTCGCCGGCCTGGGCTTCCTCAAGCTCGTCACGACGCGAGGGATCGGCCTCGGTGTGGTAGATCTTGGTCACGAGTTCCTTCGTGTCCCGCGTGGCGTTGAGGGCGCGGGTTCCCGACTTCAAGACCCCCGAATACACCCTGACGAACGCCAGTTCGCCGTGTGAATCGGCCACGATCTTGAAGATGAGTCCGGCGAACGGCTCCTTCGGGTCGGTCTTCCGGGTCTCCTCGCGGTCCTTCCTCTTGGGGCTGGTTCCCGTCACCGCCGGTCGGTCGAGCGGGCAGGGAAGGTAGGAGATCACCGCGTCCAGCAGCAGTTGGATGCCGATGTGCTCACGGCCCGATCCGCAGAGCACCGGTTGCAGCCTGCGGGCCAGCGTCGCCCGGCGCAGCATCAGGCGCACCTTGGCGGGATCGGGTTCTCCTCCCTCGAGGATCGTCGTGGTGATCAAATCCTCGGGATCCTCCTCGGTGAGGATGTCGAAAAGGGCGGCGCGCCTGGAGGCGACCTCACCGGCCATCGCCTCGGGAACCGGCTCGTGGATGATCGTCTTGCCGAAGTCCTTGGGGTTGAACCTGACCAGCTTCTGGTCGATCAGGTCGATCACGGCCTCGAACGGATGGCTGGAATCGCTGGCGCCGCCGGCGCCGACGGGAATCACCACCGGCACGGGACGCCCCTCAAGCCTTTCCCGTATCTCGCCCACGGCATTGTCGAAATTGGCCCCGACGACATCCATCTTGTTGATGAACGCCATGCGGGGTACCTGGTACCTGTCGGCCTGCCGCCAGACCGTTTCCGACTGGGCCTCCACCCCCTTCTGGGCGTCGAAAACCACGACGCACCCGTCGAGCACTCGCAGGCTCCTCTCGACCTCGGCGGTGAAGTCGACATGGCCGGGCGTGTCGATGAGGTTGATGATGGAATCCTTCCACCGGAGCGGTATGCAGGCGGAATAGATGGTGATCCCGCGTTCCTGCTCCTCCTGGTCGTAGTCGGTCGTGGTGTTGCCGCTGTCGACCGCGCCAAGGCGATGGATGGCGCCGGAGTAATAGAGGATGTGTTCGGTGGTTGTTGTCTTGCCCGCGTCGATATGCGCGATGATGCCCAGGTTGCGGACCTTGCGGAGGTCGAGGGAGGACTTGGCCATGGCCAGGCTCCGTAGCCTTGTGTGAAAACAAAATCAGCCGGCTTTGCCCGCGCGCGCGGGAAAGGCCGGCTGGGCCGCGATCGGTGGCGGCGTCACCAGGCGAAGTGGCTGAACGCCTTGTTGGCCTCGGCCATCTTGATCGTCTGCTCGCGCTTGGCCACGGCCTCGCCTTCACGGCGGAAGGCGGCCATGAGCTCCTCGGCGAGGCGGATGAACATCGGCCGGCCGCTCTTGCCGCGGCAGGCGGTGATGATCCAGCGGATCGAAAGGCTCTGCTGGCGAACCTTGTTCACCTGCATCGGAACTTGGTAGTTGGCGCCGCCGACCCGCTTGCTGCGAACTTCAACCGCTGGCTTCACATTCTCGATGGCCACGGTGAAGACCTCGAGCGGGTCGATCCCGGGCATGCGGTTTTCGATCATGTCCATCGCGTTGTAGAAGATGCGGGTAGCGGTCGACTTCTTGCCGTCGTTCATCAGGCAGTTGACGAACTTGCTGACCAGCTTGCTGCCGAACCGTGGGTCGGGCATCAGCTTGTCGGCGCTGGCGGTTCTCTTGCTCATGTGTTCTCACTCGCTCCGATTGTGCTTCCACCGCGGCTTACTTGCCCTTCTCACGCTTGGCGCCGTACTTCGACCGGGCCTGCTTGCGATCCTGGACCGCCTGGCTGTCGAGCGCGCCGCGGACGATGTGGTAGCGCACGCCGGGAAGGTCGCGCACGCGGCCGCCGCGCACGAGCACGATGCTGTGCTCCTGGAGGTTGTGGCCTTCGCCGGGGATGTAGGCGGTGACTTCGATGCCATTGGTGAGCCTGACGCGGGCGATCTTCCGGATGGCCGAGTTCGGCTTTTTCGGAGTCATCGTCTTGACCTGAGTGCAAACACCCTTCTTCTGGGGGCATCCCAGAAGGGCCGGGTGCTTGGGCTTGCTGCGCTGGACCACGCGGGGCTTGCGCACGAGCTGGTTGATTGTCGGCATGATGCCAGGTCACCTGAATCCGTGGGAGTTCCGAGGAAGCCCGCATCGCCGGCTTCGCAAGAAACTATGGTAACCGTGGACCCATGGGGGGTCAAGTTGGGGGAACTGTCTCCACGAGGTGTGCCGTGCCTGGAATGTTCGCCCTGGCGGGTTTGTTGGCGGCGGTTGCCTTGTGCGCCGCCCTGTTGTCGGCCGGATGGTGCCTTTGGAGGCATTTCACCCATATAGGCCGCCCGGAATACCAATGGGCGCTCGCCGCCCTGGCGCATGAGAAGCAGCTGCAAAGCCGTCTCAGCGCCTCACATGCGGAGCTCGCCCTCGCCGCGTCGGCCATGGCCGCCAAAACGGGAGACGCCTGGGCCACTGCCGCCGCCAAGGCCTGGGATCTGGTGGCGGTTGACGAACTTTCGCGTGAGGACAACATCGGCCCCGCCACCGTGGAGATGCTGCGCGGCGCCGGAATGCGGAAGGCCAGGGATGTCGAGGGCCATTGGCAGCTGCAATCGATCCCCGGAATCGGGCCCGCGCGCGCGGGACACCTCCGCCTCGCGCTGCTCCGCTGCAAGGCCAAGGCACTCTCCGGCCTCCTCGGCGCCACCTCCGGCCCCGGACTCGAGGCGCGCCGCCAGGAGGAGGGTTGGCGTGCCCAATACGAGGCCCTGGCCGACAAGGCCGACACGACCGCCATCGACAAGGACATCGCCCGCCTGCTTCCGGTATTCGCGCTGGCCCGCTGGTACTGGTGGAGGGTGATGCTTTCCGCGGGGTCTCCCCCCGTCCTGCCCCAGGGTATCGCGGAGTTCCAACCGAACGCCTCCCGTCCCGGCCGGCCCCCCATCCCCGCCCCAGCCCCGGCCAGGCCATCACCTCCATCCCCGGCGCTGCCGATTCCCGCCCCGGTTCCGCCACAGCCTTCGGAAGTGAGGGTGTCGCTTCCCAAGCCCGCGTCCATCCCCGCGCCTGCCCCCGTTCCGAAAGCGGAACCAGCCTCCAGGCCCTCGCCACCATCCGCCGAGGAGGTGTTCGAAATCACCGCCCGTTTGGTGGCGGCCGCGGGCTTCGCCGACGGCCGGTTTGTCGACAGCGAAAAACAGGAGGCCTTGACCCAACTCAAGGCGCTGTTCGGTTCCCTGCCCGGGATCGCCGCGCGGATCGACCCGTGGGTGGATTCGGCCGAGCGGGAATCGCTCGACGACCTGTGGATGGACATCGAACGGCTGGACATGGAACAAAGGCGCTCCGCCTACCGCGCCTGCTGCCGGGTGATGGATGCCGCCGGAACCCGCAATGCCCGCGAGGTGCAGTTCCTGCAGGATTTGCAACGCGGCCTCGGACTGGCGGCCGCCACGGTCCCGGCGCGGACTGAACCGGTCGTCCCCGGGACGATGGATGTCGAGGCGGCGCGGGCCATGCTGGAAATCGATCCATTGGCATCCATCGATATGGATCTGGTAAGGCGCCAAAACCGCCTTCTGCTCGAGAGGATCGACGCCGTCAGGCCGGGAACGCTCGGACCCGAGATCGAGGCGATGCTGAAAACCCGCCGCGAGCTTGTCTCCATGGCCGCGACACGACTCGCCGAATCGCTGGGCCAGCCACTCGAGGCTCCCGCGGCCCGGGAAGCCGCCTCATCGGATCCCCGCCACAACCCCGACCTGGACGCGGCGCTCGGCTTGTGAGTGATGCCGCCTAGTCGTCCACCACATCATCCAGGGGAGACATCGCCACGATCTCCCGGCGGAAGAGAATCAGCTTGCGCCGGTTCCGCTTGATCCCCGTCGACTTGCTGGCGGCGACATAATTTTCCCGGGATGTGTCCGTGTCGCGAAGGTCGTGAAGGTCGGCGTTTTTCAGCTCGAGGTAATCGGCGTGGATGCCAATCAGGGTTCCCAGGCACACATATTTGCTGCGGAGGTCGATTACAACCTTCTGGCCCACGAGCGATTCCATCATGCCGGTGCCCCTTGCGCCCCATTGTCCAGCCAGTAGTCTGCATGGGATCCATATCCGCGCCAAGGCTCCCGAGACCACCATGTCCCCTCCCGGCAAGGCTCTCCCCGAGCGGGTCATTGTCAATCCGGCCGAATTTTCCACCCTCATCGACGAATTGCGAGGCGTGGAACAATTTGCCTTCGACACCGAGTTCGTCGGCGAGGACACCTACATCCCCGTGCTCTGCCTCATCCAGGTGGCGACGCGCCAGGCGCTCTACCTGGTGGATCCGATCGCCCTTCTGGATGTGATGCCATTCTGGCGGATCGTGGCCGACCCGGCCAAGACGGTGGTCGTGCATGGAGGGCGCGAGGAGATCAGGCTTTGCCGGCAGTGGGCGGGCAAGGCGCCCGGAAACCTGATCGACCTTCAAGTCTCCGCTGGCCTGCTTGGCATGGGCTTTCCCACCGGCATGGCGGCGATCGTGCAGTCGGTACTCGGGCACCGGCTCAACAAGTCGGAAACCCTCACCGAATGGCGCGCCCGGCCGCTCACCGCGGCGCAGACCCGTTATGCCTTCGACGATGTCAGGCACCTGCTCGAGGTGAATGACATCCTTTCCTCCCGAATCGGGGAACTGGGACGAGGGGAATGGGCCAGGGAGGAATATGCCCGGTTCATCGACATGACCGACCCTGAGGTCACCGGCGGCCGGGAAGAGCGTTGGCGCCGGGTGAAAGGCTCCAATCACCTCGAACCGAGGCAACTCAACACCCTGAGGTCGCTGTTCGCCTGGCGCGAGGCCCGGGCCCATGAGGCCAACCGCCCCGCCCGCGTCATGATGCGCGACGACCTCATGGTGGAAGTGGCGAAAAGGCATCCGGCTAGGCCGGGAGACCTGCAGATGATCCGCGGCCTGTCGAAGAAGGAGGTCGACGGGATCCTCGCCGCCGTCGCGGAAGCCGACCGTGTTCCGGCGTCTGACTGGCCCGAGGCCTATGAACGGGACCAGGAGGCGCCGCATGTGCAGGCGCTTTCCGGCCTGTTGCAGACGGTGTTCAACTCGCTTTGCGCCGAAATGAGGCTGGCCCCCGGCCTGACCTGCACCATGGGGGAAATCAGGGACCTTCTCCGGGCACGACTCACCGGCGACGAGTCACCCACCGATGGGCTGCTCAGTCGTGGCTGGCGTCGCGACCATGTGCTACCCCGGTTGCTGGATGTGCTCGATGGCCGGGTGGCGTTCCGCCTGGACCTCAAATCCGACAGGCACCTCTCCTGGTTTGAAGCCGGGGAGCTGAATTCCCGCCCTGCTGGTTGACAATCCGCTCCGCGGCCTGTCACGATGAATTCATGGCATCATCAAGGCATAATCACCGCAACGGCGCGGGACCGGTGGCGCGGGCGCTTCTGGCCCTTGTCGCCTGCCTGCAACTGGCCGGCGGCCTGGTGGTTCCCGTGGCCGTGACAGGTCCGGCCGACCGGGCGGCCGCCAAGGTATGCCCGTGCGCCCCCGAGGATCGCCCCGTTCCATGCTGCTGCGGGACAAGTTGCTGCCCAACCACCGATGATGGTGGCGACCCGCAACCTCAACCCGCCAAGGAGGATCAGCAACCCCGACTGATCCTAGTTCCCGCGCTCGCCGTCAAGGCCTGCCATGCCGGTGACGGTGGCGTTTCCGCCTCCGCTGATTCCGGTCCTCTTTTTATTGAGGCCACTTCCCAACTGATACTTGCCTCAGCGCCCGTAACCCAAGCCTCGGCGCGTTCAACCCTGCCTGTATCAAGGTCCGATTCCCCCGCCTCACCGCCGCCCCGTTCCTGATTCCAGCGTGCGCTTGCCGGGCAAGTTCCCGGCAACCCGTTGAACGCGTTGGCTAGCCCTCAGGGCGAGCCACTTCACCTAGTTACATCCCGCAATGAAATCAGGAACAGGAACCCATGAAACCGTTTCATTTTCCCAAGCCGGGGCGTTCACGCTCATCGAATTGCTTGTGGTCATTGCCATCATTGCCGTGCTGATCGGCCTGCTGGTGCCCGCCGTGCAAAAGGTGCGGGAGGCGGCCAATCGTATGAGTTGCGCCAACAACCTCAAGCAGGTGGCCCTTGGCGCCATCAACCATGAATCCACCAAGGGATATTTCCCCGCCCTCAACGACGGCGCGCCCGCCGGGCAAATCAACGCCTCATACGCCTTCGGCGTTTTGGCGAATGTCCTTCCCTTTATCGAGCAGGGGCAGTTGCAACGCCTGATCGACTACTCCAAACCCGCCACGCTCAGCGGATGGCGCGGCGACATCAATCCGGTTCACGACGCCGCTTGCTCCACCGTCGTCAAGACTTTACTCTGCCCCAGCGACAGCCAAAGTCCGCTTTTTCCCAACCAGACACGGACGGCCAATCCGGCCACCTTCACCACCGCGGGCGCCAATTATGTGTTCAACATGGGTTCAGGCACAGCGACCGCCTCACAAGTGAACTACGACGCCCAGTTTCCCACCGACGGCATGTTCTGGTACGGCGCGCGCCTCTCGTACCGCGACATCCTCGACGGTTCCTCCAACACCCTGATGGCGTCCGAATGCCTGCTGGGGCCGGGACTGCCGGCGCCGGCGAACTCGGCGGCCGCGCCCGATCCTTCCGGCCGGTTTTATGTCTCGCTGAACACCGGAACCTTCGCATCCAACAGCGCCATGCCCGGCGGCTGGCTGCGGGGCGGCAGCGTGGTGACATCACGGCCGTCGGAATGCGACACGGGCAGCAGGGCGTGGGGAGTGATGCGCGGCAGCACCTGGTTCTGGGGCGGACGCGACTGGAACAGCGTCTTCAGCACCTGGCTGGTCCCCAATGACCCGAATCCGGACTGCGGGGCCCATGGCCGCGGGTGGTTCGCGGCGCGAAGCCGGCATTCAGGAGGGGTGAACGCCGCCATGTGCGACGGCTCAACCCGGTTTTATTCCAATTCCGTCACCGGCGCTTCCTGGCTCGGCGCCGCCACGCGGGCCGGTGGCGAGGTTGCTTCCATCGACTGACGCGTTTCCGGAGGTTCTCCATGCGGTTCCTGCTTGTTTGCGCCTTGCTGGCGGCTGCCGGCGCGGGGGTGGTTTTTTGGCGAGAACCGCCGGGCCCGGCCGATGAAATCGCGTACGGGCCCGGCCCGGCCCGCCCGTCATCACCGGTCGCGCGCTTCTCCCTCACCAAAGAGGACGCGACCCTCGACAGGGAACGGCCATCCGTGGCGGCGTCTCCGGACGGCACCGTTCTGGTGGCCTGCAACTCGCGCGCGGGCACCGACGCCAACGCCATCCTGGTGTGCGTGAGCCGCGATCGGGGAGCCACATTCTCGGCACCCCGCCCGATCCGGTCGGTTCCGGTTCACAGGCACATGACCCGCATGGGAGGTCAGGACAGGCTGATGGAATCCCAGCCGCTTCCCAGGCTCGCCTGGGCCGCGGGAAAGTTCCACCTCGCCTGGTGCGAACCCGCTGAAGCCGGTGGTGGCAAGCTGCTGGCCTGTTCCACAACCGATGGCGAGTCGTTCAGCGAGCCTGTCGCCCTGCACGGCCCGGAAGTCCGCAAGGTGCACTACACCGCGCTTTGCGCCGGCGGCGACGGCCGTTTGCTGGCCGCATGGCTCGACAACAGGGGCCAGGGCCAGCAACCGTTCGCCTCAACCGGAGGCGTATCCGCGCTCGTCGACGCCGGCACGGGCGGCAAGGGAATTTGCCCCTGCTGCGATCTGGATACCCTGATCACCTCGTCGGGCGACGAGGTGGTGGCCTACCGGCACTCCGTCGACGGCAACCGCGACATCCACCTGGCCTGGCGGCCACGGGGCGAGGAGACATTCCGCAAGGGCGGGCCGGTGTCCGGCCGGCATTGGAAGTTCCAGGCCTGCCCGCACGACGGGCCGTCTATCGCCGAGGCGGGCGGCCAGGTTGTCGCGGCATGGATGGACGCCGCCGAGCAGAAAAGGCGTGCCTTCACCGCCACGGGAACCATGTCGACGCTGCCATGGCATGCCGAACCCCTGCCGCTTTTGCGCGGCGGGGAACAGTCGCAACCTCGTCTGGCGGCCACGGGCGAAACGGTGGCGGCCGTGTGGCTTGAATCGTTCGTGGAGAACAAGGCCCGGGGCACGCTGGTGGCCGCGTCGTTCCGCCACCCCGGCGCGAAAGGCTGGACTGAACCGATGGTGGTGTCCACGGATCCAACAGGGGTTCCGACGCGGCCCTCCGTGTGCCTCGAACCGCTGGGGGGATTGGTGGTGGCATGGTTCGAACAGCAACCAGAAGGCCGAAGCCTCGTGGTGGCGCGGGTGAAACCGCCGGCGGGAGGTTGCTGCCGCGGTGATTGATTCCAAGGCGGTGTTGAAGGTGGCCTTGGCCCTGGGGGCATTCGCCGCCGGTTTGGCCGGGGCCATGTGGTGGCGGGCCAAGCCCCCAAGGCAGGCACCCCCGGCGGTTCCGTTGGCGGCGCAAGCCAGTCTGTTCGACCTCCGCTGCGCCTCGTGCCACGGCCGGGAGGATGGCACAACGGCCGCCCAGACGCCCCTGTTCCGCAACCCTTGGCCATCGCTGTCCGGCGAACGGTTCGACGCCATCCTGGAAAAGGGTATTCCCGGAAAGATGCTGCCCCATCCCGGCCTCGATGATAAGGCTCGGACCGGCCTGCGTGAGTCCGCCTTGGCCATTCAGGCCAAGGCCCGGGCGCGGTCGGTACTCGAGGATGGGGCGGACGACCGCGGTGAAATCCTGGCCCGCGTGGAAGGACTCGAGGTGACGGCGGCCGGCAGGCCGGCCATCGTGTATTGTTTTTCTCCCGATTGCGTCGCCTGCCAGGAAAAGCTGCCCGCCTTGGCGAAATGGGCCGCGGGCCATCCGGGAGTGGATGTCGTCGCCGTCTGCCAGGGAACCGGCGCCGAGGCGACGGCCCCAAGGCCGGGCCTCACTGGACTGAGGATGCTGGCCGATCCCGCGGGTCGCTCCCGGGCGGCGTGGGACACCTCGACCAGCCCGACCATTTTGCTTGTGGACGAGGAGGGCCGGGTGCGCGCACGCGGCCATGAGTGGAAGATGCCAGGCCGGCCTGTAAGCCGGGTTCTGTTCCCGGGGACAAGCCCCGGGTGACGGTCATTTCTCTAGGCCCGGGGTTGCCCCCGCGCTCGTGCGACCTACCCGAGGGTGATGGCGGGCCGGGCAGGCCCTCCCCTCTTATTTGGTCTTGCTCCCGGTGGGGTTTGCCAAGCCAGCCGGTCACCCGGCTGCTGGTGGGCTCTTACATTAAGCGGCTGGGCCGCCCCACCATTTCACCCTTGCCACCGCGCGAACGCGGCCGGCGGTATGTTTTCTGTTGCACTGTCCCTGTCCTTCGGAGCCGGTTTCCGGGTTTCCCCGGAGCCGTTTCCTTCGGACGGTGGCCGTTAGCCACCACCGCGCCCTGTGGAGCCCGGACTTTCCTCCCCCCGGCGGTCGGGTGTTATCCCGCCCCGGGCAGCGACAGTCCGGCCGACCTGGCATGCGTCCATCCTATCAGACGGCAATGCTAGAATGCCCGCATCATGACGGTGCTCGATCCGCTGGCCGATTTTCCGACCGACTGTCGCCACGGAGTGGTGACCATCGGGCATTTCGACGGCGCCCACCTGGGCCACGCCGCCCTCTTGGGTGCCGCGAGGAATCTCGCCCGCAGGCTGGGAAGCGGCGTTCCGGTGGTGGCCGTCACCTTCGAACCCCACGCGCGCGCCGTGCTCAGGCCCGACCTTCCAGCGCCCGCCCCGCTGACGCTGCTTCCTGACAGGCTTGAGGCCTTGCGGCAAATCGGCGCCGACCATGCCGTGGCCATCGCGCCCACGCGTGAACTGCTTGGCTTGTCATCGGGTGAGTTTTTCAACAGGGTGCTGGTGGCCGGACTGGCGGCGCGCGGGGTCGTTGAAGGGCCGGATTTCTGCTTTGGCAAGAACCGCTCGGGAACCATGGCGACCCTGTGCCAGCTTTGCCGGTCCGGAGGAATCGAACTCGTGGAGGCGCCTCCCGTCTCCCTCGATGGGGAACCGGTTTCGAGCACCCGCATCCGAGGCGCGCTGGAATCGGGGGATGTCGCCGCGGCGGCCCGTTTCCTCGGCCGACCGTATCGCCTGCGAGGCTCCGTGATCCAGGGCGACCGCCGGGGCCGGACACTCGGCTTTCCCACGGCCAACCTCGAATGCTCCACGCTGGTTCCCGCCCCCGGGGTGTATGCCGCCAACGCGACCCTGCCCGATGGTTCCATCCTGCCCGCGGCGGTTCATGTGGGGCCCCTACCCACCTTCGGGGTGTCGGGCCTGCGCGTGGAGGCCCACCTCATCGGATTCCAGGGCGAGATTTACGGCCAGACCTTGGCGCTGGAGTTTGTCACCCGACTCAGGGACCCCGCGCGTTTCCCGAATCGGGAAGCCCTGGTGGAGCAGTTGCGCCGGGATGTCGAACGGGCCCAAGCCGCCTGGGAGGCCAACCATGGCTGACCCGCGCCTGGTCCGCCTGCAGGAAATCTGCGACGCGGTGGCGGCCGACCATTTCGGCCCCGATGGCGGCCGGATCGAGGTTGTCGGCATCGATGGACCCGCCGCGCAGGTGCGGCTTCACGGGGCGTGTGCCTCGTGCATGGGGCCCAACCGGATCCTGTTTCTGGAAATCGAGGCGTTGCTGGCCCGCGAGGCCCACGGCGTCGAGTACCTGGAAACCGTGGGCTGATTGTGCGGGTTGCTCCCGTCGGATGGCCCTTGCTGGAAAAATCGACGACGAAATCAAAAAAACGGCTCAAGGATCGATGGTTTTCCAACCGGGCCCCACGCGCATGGAAGACTTTCCTGTTCCGCTAAGGAACGGGAGGTGACTCATGTCGCGCGCGTGGTGGCTGGGGCTTGTTCTCGTGGTCCCCGCATGCAAGACCACCCAGGGGCCGACGCCCGTGGCGGTGGCGCCCAAGCCGGATCCGCTTTTGGCCAGCGGCGGCTCATTGCATGATCCAAGCCGGGCCCAGGCCTACCGCTCCGGCGGCGCCAACCCGGGCGGCACGGCAACGGCCATGAACACGGCGCCGGCAACGGGCGAGTAAGGCAACGGATCACATCGCCAGGACGAGCATCCGGCGTGGGCCGGATGTGGCAACACGGCGGCCGATGGGGCTTGCGCCCCACGCCCGCCGATCACCAAACAGCCGTCCATCCTCACTTCAGCGACGCGAGGTACTCCATCAGGTCGAGGAACTCGACGGGCGCCATCGTGCCCGCCAGGCCCTCGGGCATGCTGCTCTGCTTGAGCAGTTCGCGCGCCTCGATGTCGGCCACCTTGATGGTGCGCTTCTCCTTGCCGTCGAACAGCACCACTTCCTTCGGCGAGTCTGAAACCACCAGTCCGGAGAAGATCTTGCCATCGGCCGTGGCGATGCGGGTGGAAAGGTATTTCTTGTCCACCTCGGCATTGGGGTCGATGACCGACTCGACCAGCTTGTAGCGGTCCTTCAGGCGGGTCGCCACCTGGTGCAGGTTGGGCCCGAACTCGTTGCCCTCTCCGTTGCCCACCTTGTGGCAGGCGGTGCAGGCGCGAACGAACACCTCGCGGCCCTTGTTGGTGTTGCCCTTCATCGCGGTGAGGGCGGTCATGGCCTTGTTGCGGGTTTCCTTGGAGGTATCCTCCTGGCTGAGCAGCGTGCGCAGGAAGGGCACCGCGGCGTTGCCGGCCTTGGACGAGGCCAGGATGTCGCCGAGCACCTTCTGGCCGGCGGCGTTGCCCTTGGCGATTTTTCCGGAGAGGAATTCCCCGCGCCAGACATTCTCATTGGCGGCCAAGGCGCTTTCCACCGTGTATTTCAGCCACTTGTCCATCGGCTTGGCGGCGATTTCCAGAACCGCCGCGGCAGCCTCGGAACTCGGGTAAAGGCTGAGCGCCCGAGCCGCCTCGAGCCGGACGCGTTCGTTCTCATCCGCCGCGGCGGCCTTGAACCAAGCCGGCGCCTCGGGGAAATGGTCGCGCTGGTCCGAAAGCACGCGAACCGCCGCCGCCCGCGCCTGGGGGGCCTTGGCCGCCAGCAGGTCCTTGAGCAGCTTGGCGTCAATGGCATGATGGCCAGCGAGAACCCACATGGCCTCGCAGCGGAGCCTGTCGTGCTCCTTGTCGTCAGCCTTCAGGCCGGCGAGCCACTTCTCAACCGCCGGCTTCACCTCATCGAGGGTCCTGTCGTGGAGTTCGCGGCGGGCGCGGTAGCGGGTGCGCCATTCCGGCTCGCGAAGCTGCTCGAGGATTTCCGAGGCCGGCTTGCCGAACTGGGTGACCGGCTTCACCAGCGGGCGATCCTTGGCGACAAGTCGGTAAACGCGGCCCCGGGCGTGGTCGCGGTTGGGGTCGCGTTGGCTGTACTGCATGTGGCCGATGAGGGCGTTGGCCCAGTCGCCGAACCACAGGGCGCCGTCGGGGCCGATCTGCGGGTCGGCCGGGCGGAAGTGCTTGTCGGTCGACTTGATCAGGTCGTCCGGCTTGCCATCCTTCTTGATCCGCTGTCCGCGGAAGCCGGAACCATCGTCGCCCACGGTGAAGCGGGGCATGCCGTTCATGTTGATGACGCAGGCGTAGGTGAACTGCCGCTGGAGTTCGTCGGGGAAATGGCGGCTGACAATCCACTCCGAACCCAGCGCGGGGCGCATGCCCTCCTGGTTGAAGACGGTCTCGAGGCCCTTGCGGCCGCCATACTGGGCTCCGGAAAGCGGGGTATCCCAGTGGTGGTTGGCGGTGGTGCCGTCGCCGGCGATCCCCTGGCCCCATTCATCGAAGACATAGCACCACATGTTGTACTGCCCCGGCAGGGCGAATTGCCTGATCTTGAAAGTGCGCGGATCCATGACATAGGCGCCGCCGGTGCCGGCGGAGCGGTGCGGGCCCCAGGGGGTTTCCAGCGTGGTGCTGGTGGCGATGCCCTCGAGCATGTGGAGGAGGCCGCCGTGGTTCCACTCGAAGGCGCCGCAGGTGTGGTGGGTGTCGTCGGTGGCCCAGCCGTCCATGAGGTGCACGACGAGGTCGGCCTTGTCGTCGCCGTCGGTGTCCTTGAGGAACAGCATGCGCGGCTGATCGACCACGAGGACGCCGCCGCCGAAGAACTCGAATCCCGTGGGGCAATGGAGCTGGTCGTAGAAGACCTTGCTCTTGTCGGCCTTGCCGTCGCCGTCTGTGTCTTCCAGGATCACGAGCTTGTCACCCGGACGGGGGTCGCCCGGCTTCCATTGGGGGTAGCTCGGCATGCAGGAAACCCACAACCGGCCCTTGTTGTCGAAGTTGAGCTGAACCGGCTTGGCGATGTCGGGGAATTTCGTCTCGTCGGCGAAGAGCTTGATCTCCAGGCCGGCGGGAACCGCGGTTTCCTTGATGAACTGGTCCGGAGTGAGGTAGCGGAGCGATTCGGCCTCGGAATACTTCTGCCGGGGCTCCCCGAAGCGGGTGGGAGGCACGAACAGCTCGCCGGTGCCCGAGTCATCGGGCTTGGCGCCGACGGTTTTCCCCTGGGCGATGTCGTGGCAGTAGCGGTCGCGCACCGCCGCCATGGCCCGGATCTTGGAGTATTCCTTGGGGAAGGTTTCCTTGTCGAAGGTCCTGCGGCCGCCGTAGACATACCATCCGTTCACCATGCGGTAGTCCTGGGAGTGAACCCAGGACTTGTCGTTCACCGCGGCGCGCAGCTTCTCGTAGTTGGGGCTGCCCGCCGCCGGCAACGAGGACTGGGCCGAGCCAAGCATGGCTTCCATCAGGTGCTCGGCGACCAGCCTGTCACCGGAATCGTTCAGGTGGCATCCATTGATCGTGTGCTGCATTCCGGGCTTGGAGTCGAAGGCGGCCCGGGTGGGTTCGAAGATGTCCACCACGGGCAGCTTGCGCTTGGCGGCCACTTCGGCGGTGGCCTTGGCGTAAAGCTTCAAGTTGGCGTTTTCGGTCTCACCCTTGGGCAGGTAGGTACTGCCGGTGGGTTCGAAGGCGATGGGGGCCACCAGCACGAAGCGGGGCGCCGCCTTGGAGGCGCCGCTCGCGTACTTGCCCGTGTATTCGTCGAGGAACTTCTCATAGTCGGCCTTGTACTTGGCCAAGCCTCCCTGCCCGGCGAACGACTCGTTGAAGCCGAAGAAACAGATGAAGGTGTCGGGAGCGAAGGCGGCGAGCGGATCGTCGATCTTGGTGTAGTCGGCCGACCTTTGCCTGATGCCCACCTCATCGGCGGGCCTCCCGAAGTTGCGGATCACGAGTTCCTTGTCGGCGTGCTTCAGGTGGATCATCGTTTCCAGATGGCCGAACAGGTTCATGCGCTCGGCGGTGCTGCTGCCCACCAAGGCGATCTTTTCACCCTTGGCGAACTGGAGCGGCAAGGTGGCTGGCGGCGGTTGGACGGCCTTGGCTTCCTGGGCGCCAGTAAGCCTGGATCCGATCACCACAACAGCGGCCAGGGCGGCAAGGATGGCGGCCGTCTGGATCGCCGGCGAGGTAAGGGAAAATCGCTTCATGGGAGAGGCACTCGCGAAAACTAATGGTTCGGGTCAGCAGCAACCGGGTGGGCAGCAGGCGTTGTCGTTCACTCCGCACAGGTCGGGCGCGAGGCAGCCAGCGTGCTTGCCGCCGAGGCGCAGGATCCATCCGCGATCACCTATCGTCGCGGTCTCCAGCCCGTACAGGGACAAGGCCTCGCCCTCGTATTCCACCTCAACGGGAAGGTCTTGTCCACCGAACAGGGGTTCGGACAGGGTGAGAATCCCCGAGAGCTTGCCGGCCGCCAGGCGGTGGCCCAAGTCGTTGGCAACCCATACCTGGAGCACGCAGGCGGCCACGGAGCGCCTCGTGCCGCCGCAGTCGATGAAATCCTTGCGGACATGCCCCACTTCAGTGATGTGGAAGTGGGCCGGAACCATGGTTTCGTCGGGCAGGACGAACCGCATCGTCGCGTCGGGGTGCCCGGCAAGCGCGTCACGCAATTGCGACATCAACATGGGCACCATCCCTCTCAGCCCGCCAGGACGGCCCGAACCTCGGCCTCGGGCACGCCCTCATGCAGGACAACCTCGCCCATCCTGCGGGGCAGGATGAACCGGGTCCGGCCATCTCGGTTCTTCTTGTCGCGGCGCATCACGGCGAGCAACTCGTCCGCCGGCGCCTCGGGCGGCGAAACCGGCAGCCGCAGGGCTTCCAGGAGTTTTTCCTGCCGCGCGCAAAAGGCGTCGTCCACCCAGCCGAGGCGGCGCGCCAGGCGTCCGGCGCACACCATGCCGGCGGAAACGGCCTCCCCATGCAGCCAGGCGCCATAGCCAAGCACGGTCTCGAAGGCGTGGGCGAAGGTATGGCCGTAATTCAGGATGGCGCGCATTCCCGTCTCCTCGCGCTCGTCCTGCCTCACGACCTCGGCCTTGAGCTCGCACGACCTGGCCACCACGCGGGAGACCGCGGCCTCGTTGCGGTCGAGAAGATGCCGGGCATGGGATTCGACGAAATCAAAGAGACCGGGGTCGAGGATCACGCCGTACTTCACGACCTCGGCGAGCCCGCTGCGGTATTCCCTTCCGGGCAGTGATTCGAGGGCGCCAAGGTCGATGTACACGAGAGCCGGCTGGTGGAAGCTGCCGACGAGGTTCTTGCCCTCGGGCAGGTTGATGCCGGTCTTGCCACCGACCGAGCTGTCGACCATGGCCAGAAGGGTGGTCGGCAGCATCACCAGCGGAATGCCGCGGTTGAAGGTGGCGGCGGCGAATCCGGCGAGGTCGCCGATGACACCGCCGCCGATGGCGATCACCGCGGTGTGACGGTCGGCGGGCAGGCGGGCCAGGGCCGAATAAAGCTGGGCCAACGCCGGCACCGACTTGGTTCCCTCGCCGGGAGGCAGCACCTCGGCCTCGGCGCGCCAGCCGGCGTCGGCAAGCCGCTCCATCACCGACCTTGTCCGCGGGGCGACATTCGAATCGGCCACCACCAGGGCCCGTCGCGTCGCCAGCCGGGAGGTGAGCTGGTGGGTGATGTCGTCCAGGCCGGTGGTGATGGCGATGGGATAGCTGCGTGGCCCGAGGTCGACCTGGACCACGCGGCGGACCGGGTCGACTGTCATGGTGTCACTCCGCGGGGATCAGCGTGGATCCGATCTGGTCGCGGTTCATGCGGGCGATGAAGTCGGCCGAGATCGCCTTGGGGCATACCGCCTCGCACTCGTACTGGTTCGTGCAGTTGCCGAAGCCTTCCTCGTCCATCTTCGCCACCATCGCCAGCACGCGGCGCGACCTTTCCGGCTGGCCCTGGGGAAGCAGGCCCAGGTGCGAGACCTTGGCGGCGACAAACAGCATGGCGCTGGCGTTCTTGCAGGCGGCGACGCAGGCCCCGCAGCCGATGCACTGGGCGGCGTCCATCGCCTTCTCGGCGTTGTCCTTGGGCACGGGAAGGCAGTTGCCGTCGGGAGCGCCGCCCGTGTTCACCGAGACATAGCCTCCGGCCTGCTGGATGCGGTCGAAGGCCGATCGGTCGACCACGAGGTCGCACATCACCGGGAAGGCGCGGGCCCGCCATGGTTCGATCACAACGGTCTGGCCGTCGGTGAAGTTGCGCATGTAGGTCTGGCAGGTGGTGCCACGCGTCGGGCCATGGGCCCTTCCGTTGATCATCATCGAGCATGAGCCGCAGATGCCCTCGCGGCAATCGTGGTCGAACGCGATGGTCGGCTTGCCCTGGGCCAGCAACTTGTTATTGAGGACATCGAGCATCTCGAGGAACGACATGTCGGGGGTCACGCCCTCGACGGTGTGGTTCTCGAACCTTCCGGCGTCCTGCGGGCCGGCCTGCCGCCAGACCTTGAGGTGGAGTTTCATCACTTGTAGCTCCGCACGCTGGGCTTCACGAATTCATACTTGAGGTGCTCGCGGTGCAAGACGGGGGCGTTGCCCTCGCCGCCGTTCTGCCATGCCGAGACAAAGCTGTACTCGGCGTCGTTGCGGGCCGCCTCGCCATCCTCGGTCTGGTATTCCTCGCGGAAGTGGGCGCCGCACGATTCCTCGCGCGTGAGGGCGTCGGTGGCCAGGACCTCGGCGAAATCGATGAGGTCGGCGACGCGCCCGGCGTATTCGAGGCCCTGGTTCATGCCGCCCGCGGTCGCCGGCACGGAGACATCCTTCCAGAAGCGCTCGCGGATATCGGGGATGGCGCGGAGCAGTTTCTCGAGGCTGGCGCGGCTGCGGGCCATGCCGCATTCGTCCCAAACCATCTTGCCCAGTTCGCGGTGGAACACCTGCGCCGAGGTCTTTCCCCGGGCATCCTGCAGGCGCTTCATGATGCCGCCGACCTTGGCCTCGGCCTCGGCGAACTCGGGCAGGTCGGTGCCGGCTCCGGGCTTCACGCCGGCAAGGTAGTCAGTGATCGTGTAGGGCGCCACGAAATAGCCGTCGGCCAGGCCCTGCATCAGCGCGCTGGCGCCAAGGCGGTTGGCGCCGTGGTCGGAGAAGTTGGCCTCTCCCAGCACGAAGAGGCCCGGGATGTTGCTCATGAGCCGGTAATCGACCCACAGCCCGCCCATGCAGTAGTGCACCGCGGGGTAGATGCGCATCGGCACCTTGTAGGGGTTCTCGCCCGTGATGTGCTCGTACATCTCGAACAGGTTGCCGTAGCGTTCCCGGATGGTCGGCTCGCCGAGGCGGCGGATGGCGTCGGCGAAGTCGAGGTAAACGCCGCGGCCGCCATCGCCCACGCCGAGGCCGGCGTCGCAGGCCTCCTTGGCGGCGCGGGAGGAGATGTCGCGCGGGGCGAGGTTGCCGTAGCTGGGATATTTACGCTCGAGGAAGTAGTCGCGTTCGCCCTCGGGGATGGCGTCGGGCCGGCGCTTGTCGGCGGGGGTCTTGGGAACCCAGATGCGCCCGTCGTTGCGCAGCGACTCGCTCATGAGCGTCAGCTTCGACTGGTAATCCCCGGTGACGGGGATGCAGGTGGGGTGGATCTGCGTGAAGCACGGGTTGGCGAAGAGGGCGCCCCGGCGGTAGGCGCGGAAGGTCGCGGTGACATTGCAGCCCTTGGCGTTGGTGGACAGGTAGAAAACCGGGCCGTAGCCCCCCGTCGCCAGCACCACCGCGTCGCCTGAGTGCCGCTCGATTTGCCCGGTGACCATGTCGCGGACGATGATGCCCCTGGCGACGCCGTTGACCATGACGAGGTCGAGCATCTCGTGGCGGGGGTGCGACTTCACGCGGCCCTGCGCGATCTGCCTGTTCAGCGACGAGTAGGCCCCCAAGAGGAGCTGCTGGCCTGTTTGGCCGCGGCAGTAGAAGGTGCGCGACACCTGGGCGCCGCCGAAGCTGCGGTTGTCGAGCTGGCCTCCGTATTCCCGGGCGAACGGCACGCCCTGCGCCACGCACTGGTCGATGATGTTCCGGCTGACCTGGGCCAAGCGGTAGACATTGGCCTCGCGGGATCGGTAGTCGCCGCCCTTGATCGTGTCGAGGAACAGGCGCTCCACCGAGTCGCCGTCGTTGCGGTAGTTCTTGGCGGCGTTGATGCCGCCCTGCGCGGCGATCGAGTGGGCCCGGCGCGGGGAGTCCTGGTAGCAGAAAACCGACACATTGTAGCCCAGCTCGGCGAGGGAGGCCGCGCATGAGCCGCCCGCCAGCCCCGTTCCCACCACCAGCACATGGTATTTCCGCTTGTTGGCCGGGTTGACCAGCTTCATTTCCATCTTGCAGCGGTCCCACTTCTCGGCGAGCGGACCTGTCGGCGCACGGGATTCAAGCTGCATGGGCCACCACCTCGTCGTCACAAGACTCGTTGATCAATGGCCGGGAACGGCCTTGTTGATGTCGCTGGCTCCCGGCACCGGCATCGGTGGCTTGGGGCCCTTCTCGGCCTCTATCGCCGCCTTGGCCGAGATGAGGTCGATCCTCGCGGGAATGCGGCCGGCTTGGATGGCCAGGGGAATGGAGCAGTTTCCCGCGACCACGACAACGGCGACCACGGGCCCCACACATGCGGTGAACGCGCGCCACGGCCCCCGGTTGATGCCCAGCGACTGGAACAGGCTCGATCCGCCGTGCCAGAGGTGAAGCCCCAGGACCACCTGGCACAGGATGTAGAACGACGCGATGTAGGGATCGCGGAAACCATAGACCACCATCGAATGCACATCCACATAATGCGGCCGGGATGGCCCCTCCACCAGCGTGCGCCATCTGGCGCTGCTGTCGGTGAGCCCCAGCGTGAAATGCAAGATGTGGTAGATCAAGAACAGGAAGACCACGATCCCGGTGAGGAGCATGTGCCGGGAGGCCCAGCCGCTGACCTGCGGATCGTGCGCGGCGTACCCGATGGGCCGGGCCTTCTTGTTCTCGTACTTCAGGGCGATCGTCACCCCGAGGTGGACCGCGAACAGGAGAATGAGACCCGCCCGCGCCACCCAGATCAGGGTGCCATGGCCGGCCTCATGCAGGAACTCGGCATAACCGTTGATCGCCTCGGGCGGCAGGAAGATGAGCAGGTTGCCCGCCATGTGCCCGAGGACAAACAAGATAAGGAGGCCGCCGGTGACCCCGACGACTCCCTTGCGGACAATGGAGGAACAGAGCGGATGAGCGCGGGTCATCATCCAGAACCTCGGGCCGGTGTGCCAGATTCGTAACCATAAAGACCATGTTCTTTTATGAACTGCTCAACGGCCCGTGGAATCAGGAACCGGACGGAACGGCCTGAGGCGATCGCGCTCCTGAGCCAGGTGCTGCTTATTTCAAGTATTGGCATGTCGGCCAGAACCCTGGTGCTGGTGCCAATTCGGGCATCCTGCCGATTCGCATCCACATGGTTAACCGGCGATCCGGGCCGGGGCATCACCACAATGGATTCAAGCATTTCAGCGAGTTCCAGCGATTTATGCCAGTTGGGAAAATCGTGGAGGGTGTCCGAACCCATGACAAGTGAAAATCGGTGGTCCGGATGCCGTTCGCGGAGGGCCTTGACGGTTTGGAGGGTGTAGCTGGGAGGGTTGAGCGACGATTCAATCGGTTCCGGCCGCAGGGTTTCATGCCCGGCCAGCGCCAGTTGCAGCATGTCGAGCCGGTAATGGAAACCCGCCAGGCTCGCTCCGGGCTTGTGGGGTGGATGGGCCGCCGGAACCATCCAGACCTGGTCGAAACCGGCCCGGTCGCGCGCCAACTCCGCCATGGCCAAATGGCCGACATGCACCGGGTCGAACGATCCGCCCAGGAGGCCGACGCGCATTAAGTCTGCCTCCCCCCGCCGCCGGCGCGACATCCGATTCCAACATCCTGTAACTTACACCATTCAGGCTAGGCGCACCGGCGATCCCGAAAAGGGTCCGGCGCGCGGAGGGTTCTGGTTCGTGGCGATTTTGGTCACCGGGGCGACCGGCTTGCTGGGAAGCCATGTGGTGGAGCGCTTGGCCCGCCGGGGCGAATCCGTGGTGGCCCTCGCCCGAAAATCAAGCGACACCGGATTCCTCGAATCGCTCGGGGTGCCCGTCCGCCGGGGCGACCTCCTGGAGCCATCATCCCTCGACGCGGCGCTCAAGGGCGTCAGCCGGGTCATTCACTGCGCCGCGAAGGTGGGTGAATGGGGGCCCCCGGCGGAAATCAGGGCGCAAATCGAGGGCGCCAGCGCCAACCTTCGCGCCGCATGCCAGGACTCGGGTATCGGCCGGGTGGTTCATGTCAGTTCGGTCATGGTTTATGGCTATCCCCGTTTCGGCCCGGGTGAATTCAACGAGGACCAACCCCTGGGCCAGCGGGTGAACGCGGGCAACCACTACTGCCTCGCGAAAATCGCCGCGGAAAAGGTCTGGGCCGGTTTCCCCGGCGAGGTGGTGATCGTCAGGCCAAGCTGGCTTTACGGCGAACGCGACCGGGTCACCCTGCCCAGGGTGATCAACGCATTCACCTCGAACATGGTGGCCACGGTGGGGGATGGCAGCAATCCCCTCAACCTCATCTATGCCGGCGATGTCGCCGAGGGATGCGTGCTGGCGCTGCTCAAGGGCAAGCCGGGAAGCGCCTACAACCTCACCAGCCCGGGGCAGGCGACCCTGAGGCAATTCCTCGACATCGTGGCCGACGAACTCGGCTGCCCGCGCGTGAAAACCCGGCTTCCCGTCTGGTTCGCCTGGTGGCTGGGATGGTACAGCGAGGTGATGGGCAAGCTATTGGGCATGAAGCGGCCGCCGCATCTTACCCGGTACAATGTCGGCCTCGTCACCCGTTCGTGCCGCTATTCCATCCGCAGGGCCGCCGAGGAGTTGGACTGGCGTCCCGAAATGCCGTTGGCCGAGGGCGTCGAGCGGACGCTGCGCTGGCACATCGCCGATCTTCCTTCCTCTGCCCGCCTGCGCCGCCAAGCCGCCGGAGAATCAACACCATGAGTTTCGGTGCCCGCCTCACTGCCGCGGTTCGGGGCAAGCGCACTCCCTTGTGCGTCGGATTGGATCCGCGCTGGGAAAGCCTTCCCTTGGACCTCCGGCTTCGTCATGGGGATGGGTCGAGACCCCATGGGTTGGCGGGGGTGGCCGCAGCGTACCGCGAGTTCTGCCTGACGGTTCTGGAACTGGTGGCGCCCCACACCGGAGTCGTGAAACCGCAAATGGCGTTTTTCGAGGGATGCGGACCGGCGGGGCTTGAGGCGGTGGCCGCCATCATCAGCCGCGCCCGGGAGATGGGGCTGCTGGTGATCCTCGATGCCAAGCGAGGCGACATCGCCAGCACGGCCACCGCCTACGCCGAGGCGGCGTTTTCCGGCAGCCGTTTCGGCCCGGAGACGCTGCCCGTCTGGGCCGCCGACGCCCTGACGGTGAATCCCTACCTGGGGGAGGATGCGGTGGCCCCGTTTGTCGCCGAGGCTCGCAAGGCGGGCGCTGGCCTGTTTGTCCTGGTGCGCACCAGCAACCCGGGCGCCGGGTTGTTCCAGAACCTTCTTTGCGACGGCCAACCGTTGTGGCGGCATGTGGCCAGGCGCGTGGCCGAGTGGAACGAGCCCGGCGTGGACGAGTCCGGCTGGGGCGATGTGGGTGCCGTGGTGGGAGCGACCTACCCGGAGGAACTGGCATCCATCCGCCAGGCCTGCCCCGAGGTGCCGCTGTTGATTCCCGGTTATGGCGCCCAGGGAGGCGCTGCCGAAAGCCTGAAGTCCGGCTTCCGGGCCGATGGCACCGGCGCCGTCATCAACAGTTCCCGCGGCGTCACCTTCCCCGGCCCGGCCGATGCTCCGGACTGGAAGGACCGCATTGTGGCCGCGGCGAAAAAGTCGGCGCTCGAACTTGCCGCGGTCGCCGGGTTGGCGTGATGGCGAACCGGTTATCGACCGGGCTCGGAATGGTGAGCCGAGAGCGGCAGCTTGGTGAGCCTTGGAAACCAAAAAGTGGCAGGCTAACGAAATTGATGGGGCCGCCGAGTTAAGAATACTGGGGCCTAACGATAAAGCCTGTAATACTTGAAGGCCTTCGGCCTCTCCTCCCTCGGTCGGAAGGCTATGGCGACTTACGCCCCATTGAGGGCCGATTCAGCCAAAACTACCCGCCCCTCAAATGACTTTGCCGACTCGAACTCGGTGTCGGTGACTCTGCACACAACCTTGTAGAACGGACCGGTCAGCCACGCCGTGATTTCGGGGTCGTCGCGAAACTTGAGGTAGCAGGTTAGCGATGCATGTGCAGCAGCGAGAATGGCGAACCCGGCAGGAACAGACTCCTTTACGAGGATGTACATCTTCATGAGCTTAAGCACTCCGCCGTTGAACGACTGGGTCATCTATCCGGCGACCGTGGTTGGATATGCGGAGTGAATCGTATAAATACACCGGGATGCCGTACTAGGAAGAAGAAGCCAATAGGGCTCTGGAGTATGAGCCGAAAGGCGTTTGATTGAACTGGTGAATGAGCCTTTTCAGACGCTTTCGGCTCGTTAAACAGCGAAACACTTTGATGCTGATCAAGCGAGAGTTATTCTTTGAAACGGCCGGTTATTGTTTTCCTGATCATCGCTTGTGCGATGTGAGCCCGCTTGAATCCTCCGTGACCTCGACCACATGGGAAGCCCAGAAAGTCGGTACGCACCAGTCTGGTTCAAAGCTTGTGACCCGCACTCCCAACCCTTCCATCTGTCGGGCGCTGACATCAAGAATGAGCAATCCGGATGCGTTGGGGATGCCGCGGGTCAGTTCAACTTCCTGGGGTGCGAAGAACCTCAGCCTCCGTTTCACACTATCCCGAGCCAGCACCAGGTCGATGAACGACTGACTCCGATCAAAGGCGTCGCGGTGGTAGGAAAACTCGACTAAATCCCACAAAAAAGAATTCTCCAAGATTGGATGGATCGGGTCATCTTCGGAGTTAACCATTAGGTCCATCCTCAATAATTGTGTATGTGTGGCCAACTAGATCGCTACCCTGCAATCTTAAATCGCCAGAATGGTTTGTTACCGATATTACTTGAGCTTAATAAAAATCAATGAACTGAAGCCGAAACATGGCTTGATTGAACTTGGCCAAGGCCGGTTGAGACGCTCTCGGCTCGTAACATCCAAAACATATTATTTGTTGGCTCAACTTGCGGTGGCAAACCGTTGTGATGGCGAACCAGTTGCCGGCCGGATAAATTCACGGGATTCCCGGAGACTTTCCCATGACAGTTGCCCTTTCCCTGTTGGCCTTGTTGGCGGTGCCCGCCGCGGCGGACCGGCCCAATGTGCTGGTGGTTCTCTGCGACGACTTGCGCTGGGACTGCATGGGCTGCGCCGGCCATCCCCACCTCAAAACCCCCAACATCGACCGCCTGGCCCGTGAGGGCGTGCGGTTCGCCAACGCCTTTTGCACCACCTCACTCTGCTCCCCCAGCCGGGCCACCCTGCTTTCGGGAAGGTACGCCCACAAGCACGGGGTGCGCGACAACTTCACCGAACTGCCCGCCGACCTTCCCACCTTTCCCAAGGCGCTCCAGGCCCATGGCTACACCACCGCCTATTTCGGCAAGTGGCACATGGGCGAGAACAACGACGAAAAGCGCCCCGGCTTCGATTCCTTCGCCACCCACAAGGGACAAGGCAAGTATTTCGACACCGAATGGAACCTGGACGGCGTCCGCAAGGTCGTGCCAGGCTACTACACAACCGTGGTCACCGACATGGCGCTCGACTGGCTGGCCAAGGGAAAAAAGCCCGGAAAACCCTGGATGCTCATGGTGGGCCACAAGGCCCCCCACAGCTTTTACACACCGGAGCCCAAGCACGAACACGCGTTCGATTCCGTTCAGGTCGCCTACCCCGACACCGCGTTCAAGCTCGATGACAAGCCCGAATGGATCCGCCAGCGCCTCGACACCTGGCATGGCATCTACGGCCCGCTGTTCGAGTTCCGCAAGAAGTTCCCCGACCGCTCCCCCGCCGCCGTGCGCGACTTCCAGGCCATGACGCGTTCTTATTGGGGCACCATCCTGAGCGTCGATGACAGCCTCGGCCGGATGCTGCGGCATCTGGAAACCTCCGGCGAACTCGACAACACCGCGGTGGTGTTCCTGGGGGACAACGGCCTGCTCAATGGCGAGCATGGCATGGTGGACAAGCGCACCATGCATGAGCCTTCCATCCGCATCCCGCTGATCGCTCGGCACAAGGGTTTCCGCCCCGGCCATGTGGAAAACCGCATGGTGTTGACCACCGACCTGGCCCCCTCGCTGCTGGAGCTGTGCGGCGCAAGCGGCCTGCCCGGCACCCAGGGCAAGTCGTGGGCGCCCCTGGCGCGCGGAAGCGAAACACCCTGGCGCGACTCGTATGTGTACATTTACGATTATGAAAAGCAGTTTCCCTACACGCCGAATGTGAGGGGCGTGCGCACCGAAACGCACAAGTGGGTGCGCTACCCGCATGGCGATGGCTCGCCCGACCGGCACAAGCCCGAGCTTTACGACCTCGCCGCCGACCCCGAAGAACGGGTGAACCGCGCCCTCGACCCCGCCTTTGCCATGATCCGCGCGGCCCTCGACAAGCGCCTCGATGAACTCAAGGCCGAGGTCGGGTTGGTGCCCGACCGCATGCCGCTGGATGGCGGCATCGGCACCGCCCTTCCGGATGCCAAGATCAGGTAACAACGGAGACCACCCATGCACCGACGAGACGCCATCGCCCTTTCCGCGGGGGCCTGCTTGGCCGCGGGCGCGGTCCAGCCAGCCCCCGGCAAGCCGAAGTTGCGGCATTCCGTGGTGGGCTGGTGCTTCCGCTCGCACGGCGAGAAGTGGGACATCGACACCCTGTGCAAGAAGGCCAAGGCGGCGGGGTGCGCCTCGGTGGAACTGGTGGGCCCCGACGACTGGCCCACCCTGGCGAAGAACGGCATGGCGTGCGCGATCGGCCCCTCGGGAACCTCCCAGTCGTTCATGCGCGCCTGGAACAACAAGGCGCTCCATGCCGAGTTGCTGGCCAAGTCCGCGGCCATGCTCGACAAGTGCGCCGCGGAAGGGATCAAGTCATCGATCGGATTTGTCGGCTTCCAGTACCGCGACACCTCGGATCCCAAGAGCGGAACGATTCCACGGGACGAGGCCGCCCGGTCGTGCGTGGAGGGGTGGAAAATGCTGGCGCGCCATGCCGAAAAAGCCGGCGTGACGGTCTGCATCGAGCACCTTAACTCGCGGGTTTCCGATCATCCGATGAAGGGCCACCCCGGCTACCAGGGCGACGACATCGACTGGGTGGCGTCGCTGGTGCGCGAGGTGGGATCGCCACGGCTCAAGATCCTGTTCGATGTCTACCATGTGCAGGTCATGCACGGGGATGTGGTGCGTCGGCTGGAGGCGCTCAAGGATGTCATCGGCCATGTCCACACGGCGGGCAATCCGGGCCGGGGTGAACTCGATTCCAACCAGGAAATCGGATATGCCGCCATCGGCCGGGCGCTCGACCGGCTTGGCTACCCGGGATGGGTGGGCCACGAGTTCATTCCCACCCGCGACCCCGCCGCCGGCTTGGCCGAGGCCGTGCGGGCGCTGGAATCCTAGGTCTCCCGGGAGGATCTTGCCGTGCTGCTGCTCGCGTCGTTGCTCGCCCTGGCGGCCGAACCGATTTCGGAAGCCGGCATCAAGGAACTCAAGGCGCTGGAGGGGGATTGGCACCTTGAGCGCCTCGACGCCGAGGGACAGATGACCCTCATCAGCCCCAACGATCCCGCGAACAGGCCCGTGGTCGCCATCAAGGGAACGAAGTGGAAGATCGCCAACAACGACAAGCCCGTGGTTGTCACGCTCATCGATCCGTCGGTGACACCGAAATTGATCGACCTCGATTTGCCCAACGGCGACGGGAAGCCCAACTCGCGCGAGGGCATCTACCGCATCGAGGGCGACAGGCTGTTCATTTGCATCCATGTGGGCGGGGGCAAGGAACGGCCCGCCGGGTTCGAGAAGGCGGGTTCCGAGCAGACGGTGCAGGCGGTGCTCATCCGCAGGAAGGACTAGGCCGCCTCGGCGCGCGCGGGGCGCTTCCCTTGCCGCCTCAAGCGTTCAAACCCTCAGTCGCGACGCGTCAGCCCGCCTGCTTGCCCGAATCCTCGGCGGGGTCGGGAAGGGGCTTGTGGCCAAGCCTTGTTTCAACGACCTCCACGACCTGGCACAAGCGCCCCAACACGCGGGCGTGCAGGTTCGCGAAGTAGTCCACGATCTTCTCGGCGGCCGAGTGGATCTCCCCGGCCTCATCCTCGGCGGGCAATTCCTTCACGAGGTATTCGCCAACGGAAAGGTTCTTGTTGGCGTGGTCGAACGGGTAGGGATGGGCCTTGAACGCCTCATGGATGGCGGAAATTTTCCCGCGCATCACCTCCATGATTTCCTTGAACCGGGGGACCAGCTTGTCGTTGGAATTGGCGTGATTCTCGAGGAAGGAGGCGAGCCTTTCGAGGGCCAGCTTGTCGTCCCGCAGCGACAGGAGGTTCGGCAAAGCCTCGGATATTTCCACCAGCAGTCCGGCCAGCCTCGATATTTCATCACCCTTGAAACCGGCCGATGCCACATCGGACGCGTATTCGGGGGTTTGCGCCAGGCGAACCGCCGAATAGAGCCTGGCGGCGTTGGCCGTCTCGAACGGCGACATCTGGGCCGCCAGGTTTTCACGGTCGGCCGTCGCCTTGGACTGTTCCTCGGTGACCGCCTTCCTGGTGGACAGGTTGCGCTTGAAGTCGCCCTTGCCAACGGGCAGTCCCACATCCAGCAACACGCCGGCGATTCCCGCCTCGATGAGGATGTCGTCGGATTGGTCGAAGGTCTCGCGAACCGCCGAGTACGCCGGAACATGCCTGAGGGCCAGGGCGCGCGCCTTGCCCAGGCGGTCGGCCACCGCCGCCGCGTCGGTCACCGGCCTTGATATCTCGCGCGGTTTGGGAAGTTGCCGGTACAACAGCGGCATCGATTGGTGGAACCTCTTGAGCGCCTTGATCGATTCCTGCTCGGCTTTCTGCCGGTCCATGAGTTCACTGACGGGATGGATGTCCGATTCATTGAGATTGTCGCCCAAAACCTGCCTGTAGAAGTCGAGCGTCACCTCCCTGGCGCGGGCGCTGAAATCCCTGAACAGGAGCTTGGCGGGCCATTCCAGCCGGAAGATGCCTTCCGCCTCCTCCCGCTCGGCATTGGCGATGCGGGCGCTGTCGGCGGGGTGGGTGTCAAAGAATCCTGTCCGGGACTCCTCGATTTCCTTGTCGATGCCCTCCTTCACGGTGGCTGGCAACTGGCCGGCGTTGTGCATGATGAGGGTGGGCATGTCGTCGCACAGGCGGCCTTCCCGGTAAAAGCCAGCCAGGTCGGACATGGCGCCGCCGTTGGCGATTCCGAGCAATCTCAGTTGCCGGGCCGTCGAGGCGAAGGTATCGCTGCCGGCAAACCGGGCCTCATGGCGGTCGGCGTCGAATTCCATCTGGCGCATCAGCATGCCGCTGAAAAAATGCCCGACCATCATCAGCAGCCACAGCACCCCTCTCGACAGCCACACGCAGGCCCTGGCCACATAAAGAACCCAGCCGATGCGGATATCGAGGGACGACGACCACGCCAGCAACCATTCATCCCACTCATCGCGCTCATGGACCACCCGCTGGAACCAGAAGTTGACGGAGCGGATGACGAAAGTGAGGCGCATGCCCGCGCCTTGGGAGAAATGGCCGAATTCATGGGCCAGCACCCCGCCGAACTGCCGCATGGTGAGGCCGGCGGCCAGCGGCATGCCGACCGTCAGGACGAGGTCGTTGCCGAAGAAGCTGAGCCAACCGCTGCGGAAACTGGCCGAGGCGTTGACCTCGTTGTCGATGTCGATGCGCCTGGGCTTGGGGGAACCCACGGCGGCGCAGATGCGTTCGACGAAGTCGAACAGGACCGGTTCCTCGCCGTCCTTGAGCGACCGCCATCCCGGCTTGGGCGCGGCCCGCGCGAACAGCGGCTTGAGCATGAAGAGAATCATGATCCCGCCGGCGACCATCGGGGTGATGTAGAGCAGCAGGCTGAAGATAACCGCCTTGCCGCTGTTGCGGGTGCCGCCCACGCCGGCGCCGAGGAGCCAGGTGTTGGATGTTGTGTGCCACCACACCAGGCCCGCGACGGCGACGATCATCGCCAGGTAGATGAGCGGCAGCAACACCATCAGGAAGGCAACAACCAGGGCGGACAACCTGTATCCCAGCGATTGCCTGACCGGTTCGATTTTCGCGGCGGTGAAGGCCGAGCCGATCCGGGCGGGCACATCCTCTCGGCGCGGGGGGGCACCCCCTCCAGAAGCCTTGCTCGCCGATTGGCTGGCCCGGGGCGGGACCGCCGGTGGGCTCGCCACCACTTCCAGCCCCTCATCAATCACCTCGAGCGCCTCGGGAATCAAAAGGGGCTGCTGGCAACCGGGACACTTGGCCCGCTTTCCAGCCATCGAATCGGGCGCGTTGAGCTTTTTTCCACAATCGCAACTGACGGGGATGGGCATGACCGGTTCACCTTCGAGTTGGCTCTCCTTGGCGAATTTTTCCACTAGTTTAGCAAGCAATCATGAGGTTGTCATGATGGGAACGATGGTTGTCCCGGGGCTGGAGTGCCATCCCATTCGGCCAACATGATCACTGGTCTGGTGCGCCGGTTCCCTCCATTGGCCAACCGGCAAGCCTCCCCCGCGCGCCCCAACCCCGCGATGCCGGATGCCAAAGCCCGGCAGGCCGCGATTCGGGTGGACTTTTGGCTTCCGGCTTGGTTATGGCCACCGCAGAACCACGGAAATGGGGTGGCCGGTCCATGGATCCGCAGCCGTTCATTGAACTTGTGACCGAGGACGAGGGACTCACCGGAGACCTCGACGAGGAAGGCGCCTCGAGCCTGGTCAGCGAGTTGACAGACGCGGTGCGGCGCATCGTTTCCGCCTGCTCGACGCCGAACCAGGCGGAAACGCGCGTGGCGGCGGCGCGCAACAGCGGCAGGGCCTTGGCGCGCATCGCGGCCAAGCTGCAGGATGGCGACCCCGACGCGGCGCGCGCGATGGCCCAGGCCCGGGGATGGGCTTGGCCGGCCGGGGGCGCGGCGTCGGCGGCGGACCTGATCGGCAAGCTCAAGGACCAGCTTTCCGGCTGAACAAACCGGGTTGGCCAACGCAAGGGCAGGGAGGCCCCATGGCACGCAGGAAGAGAAAGGGAATGTTCGGCTGGATCTGGTCGCTGGTGGCCCTGGGCGCCGGTGGCACCGGGTACCTCTCGAGCGAGCAGATCCAGTGGCTCGTCTGGGGCGCCAAGCAGGTGCAGAAGGAAGTCGCGGTGCTGCAGGGCGAGGCGGGGTTGGGCCAGGCGGCCGACAACCAGAACGACCAGCCCGTGCGCGTGTACTTCACCAAGCCCGAGAACAACGGGCCCGCCGCGGGCGACCCCGCCAGCATGCTCTGCGGCTACATCGACGCGGCGCAGCAGACCATCGATGTCTGCTGCTTCGAGCTCGACAACAAGGTGATCACCGCGGCGCTCACCAAGGCCGTGCAGCGCGGCGTGAAGGTCAGGCTGGTCACCGAGACCGACTACATCGGCGAGAGCGGCGTCCTGGCCCTCAGGGCCGTCAATGTCCCGGTGGTGGACGACCAGCGACCCAGCGCGCTCATGCACAACAAGTTCATGGTGTTCGACGGCAAGGCCGTCTGGACCGGGTCGATGAACTTCACCGAGAACTGCGCCTACCGCAACAACAACAATGGCATCTACATCCAGAACTCCCGCATGGCTGACAACTACTCCACCAAGTTCAAGTGGATGTTCGAGCAGAGGAAGTTCGGAAGCGCGCCCCTGTTCGGGCAGATTCCCAACCCCACGGTGCAGGTGAAGGGCGACTTCCCCATCGAGAACTACTTCTCCACGCACGACAAGGGCGCCTCCCATGTCGTCGAGACGGTGAAGAAGGCGACGAAGTCCATCCACTTCCTGGCGTTCAGCTTCACGCATCCGGGAATCGGCCAGGCGATGCTCGACAAGTCGCGCGCCGGGGTTCATGTGGCGGGAGTGTTCGAGAAGAGCCAGACCACGAGCGGGCACACGGAGTACCAGCGGATGAAGGAGGCCGGCCTGCCGGTGTTCCTCGACGCCAACCCGCGCAACATGCACCACAAGGTGATCATCGTGGACGGCGAGGTCGTGGTTGCGGGTTCGTTCAACTTCAGCAACAACGCCGACCGCACCAACGACGAGAACATGGTGATCATGCACAACGCCGACATCGCGTCGAAGTTCGAGGGCGAGTTCCAGAAGGTGGCGGGCCTGGCGGGCTACACGCCGCCGGGCGGCGCGCCCGCCGCTCCCAAGCCGGAGTCGGGCTTCCCGTTCAACCTGACGAGTTTCCCGAAGATTCCCGGCAGCAAGTAAGGCCCCAGGAAAACCGCCCATGTCGCAATTCCTGCTGGCCGCTTGGATCACGCTCGGCTGGGTAATGGCGCAGGCGCCGGCACCCGGAGCCAGCCCGCCCACCGCGCTGTTTCCCGCCGACCTGTCGACCCCGCGCTCGGCGCTGGAAAGCTTCGCGTTCGCAGGCGAGGGCATCCGCCGCAATGTGCGCGGTTCCATGATCGCCGCGATCACGATGTGCGACTTCCCCGAGGGCGCCAGGCCCGACGAGGTGCGCACCCTGGTCGCCATGCTCATCGAGTCGCTCGACATCATCTCACCCGCCTTCGTCAGGGCCACCACCGGCACCACGGGCGACACTTCGCTGATTTACTCGAAGGACGGCCAACGCGTCTCGCTTTCCAGGGGCGCCGACGGGAAATGGCGGTTCGACCGCGCCACGATGAACGGGGTCCCCGCGCTGCACCAGGAATTGATCCGCTTCTGGAAGCAGTCGGAGGCCGATCGCGCGAAACTGGTCGAGGGCCTTGGAGACCCGACCCAACTCTTCGAGACCTTCCTCAAGCGCCTGCTGGCGCAGGACTACGAATCCGCCGCGCAGTGCCTCGACCTTTCGGCCCTGCCTCCCGAGCACCGCAAGGCTGATGGAACCCGCCTGGCCTGGATGCTCGGCCTGGCCATCCAGAGGCTGGGGTTTGTCTTCTCGCAGGATCTTCCGGTCGAACCGTCGAGGCCGCCTTACCTCTGGTATGGGGGACTGGAGGGCTTCGTTGTCGCCGAGCGGGTGGAGTTGGAGGGCCAGCAGGACCGCTGGGCCTTCAACGCGATCTGCGTTAGCCAGATTGAGGAGATGTACGCGAAGGTGAAGGACAGGCCGGTTGATCCTCGCTGGACAACCCTCGGCATGGTGATCGCCCCCTTGGAAAAGACCGCCAACCAGAAGGCCCCGCCCGAGCTCGACAGGAATGTCTCCTCCCCGCGATATCTCCTGCAGGCGTTCCTGCGCGCCATCGACGAGGCCGAGCACGACGACACCTACCTCGAGAAGGCGGCGGAGATGCTCGACCTTTCCTACCTGCCGGCCGACGAGGCCAGGCGGGTGGGGCCCCGGCTCGCCGAGAAAATCGAGGTGCTGCTGCGCAAGATCAAGCCGGTGCTCGCCGACATCGACGACAGGTGGTCATCCCCGCCGGTGACGCTGGCCGACAAGCAGTTGAGGGTCCGGCTTTCCAAGAGGCCCGACGGGCGCTGGTGCTTCGACCGGGAATCGGTGCTGCGCATCCAGGCGATGTACGACTCCCTGACCTCGGCTGAACGGGGCCCGGCGGAATTGAGCGCGGGCCGCTCGTCCCCCCGGGAGACATTCGTCACCTTCCTGCGGGCGATGAACAACAACCACCTATCGGCGGCGGCGCAGTGCCTCGACCTGAGCGACATCCCGGTTTCGGCGCGCGCCAACCTCGGCCCGGTATTGGCCGCCAAGCTCAAGCTCGTCATCGACCGCGTCGGCCGGGTTTACTTCCACGAGATTCCCTCGGAAACCGATGGCCCGCGCTACCTGTGGCACCGCGGCCCGCTCGGGCGCATCGCCCTCTCGCGGCGCGCCGACCAGCTTGACGCCGGCTGGCGGTTCACCGACGGCACCGTCGCGGGACTCGACCAGGCGATCGCCCTGATGCAGGACATGGCCACGCCCGACGACCTCGAGGACAGCCCCAACCGCAAGCCGAACTTCCTCCTCACCCCCGGCCTGTGGATCCGGTCGCACATGCCCGTGTCGCTGCGCTGGCAGCCCGGCGTGTGGATCCGCTGGCACATGCCCGAGTCGATCCGCTGGCAGCCCGACTACCTGGCCATGTGGCAGGTGATCGGCATCGCCATGGCGCTCGGCGCGCTTTGGCTCGCCTATGTGGTGATGCACTACCTCGTCGACCCCATCGCCGCTTGGTTGGGAAACCTCAGCACCAGGGCGGACCGGCAGCGCGTCAGGCGGGGCCTGCGCGGCCTCAGGTTCTTCATCATCGTCCTGCTCGGATACCTCATGCTGCCCATGCTCGACCTGCCGGTGAGGGCGGCGGGCGCCATCTACACCTTCGACAAGTTCCTGCTGGCGTTCGCCATCATCTGGGCCGGCATCGGATTGGCCGATTTCATCAGGCTCGCCGCGGCCCGTCGCACCGAATCGAGCCGCCGCAAGGGCTTCCAGGACCTGATCATTCCGTTCATATGCCGCCTGTTCAAGATCGTGCTGATCGTCGGCACGCTGATCTACCTCATCTCCTGCTTCGACGAGGGCGCCCTGATGGGACGGTTCCTCGCCGGCCTCGGCGTGGTCGGCCTGGCCGTCTCGCTGGCCGCGCAGGACTCGATCAAGAACCTGTTCGCCACCATGCTGCTGTTCGCGGACAAGAGCTTCGCCGTGGGCGACAAGGTCTCCATCGGCAACCACGAGGGCACGGTGGAGGAGGTTGGTTTCCGCAGCACCCGGCTGCGGACGCGCGACGACTCGGTGCTGATCCTGCCAAACTCCACCGTCGCCGGCGGGGTGATCGACAACCAGGCGATCCGGTCGCACCGGCGGGTGGCGATCCAGATGCACCTGGATCCGGAATCGGAGCCGGCGAGCCTGCTGGAGATGCAGCGGCGGGCCAATTCGCTGCTTTCCGGTCAGGCGAATGTGGATGTGAAGCGGCTGGAGGTGGGCCTGCAGGGGATTTCCGACAAGGGAGTGGAGTTGCGCGCCATCGCCTATGTGCGCGGCAAGGGCGAGGCGGCGCGCTCGTTCAGGCAGGAGGCCACGCTGGCAATGCTGTCATTGGCCCGGGAACTCGGGCTGAAAATCATGACCGAGGCCTGAGGACCGTCGGCCGTCAGGATCGAGCCGACGACGCGAGTCGGCGGGTGACACCGGAAAACGCGGACCCGGCGCCTGACGGCGCTCGGCTCCACAATCGGGGCATCAAGAGCCGAGCGCCGTCAGGCGCCGGGTCTCGCTCACAGGCTTGCCGTTGCGGATGCCACGCACGGGCACCTCGTCGGCCGACGCCTGGAAGATTGCCCAGTCGGCGGGGGCCATGCTGGCGATGCTGTCATTGGCCCGGGAACTCGGGCTGAAAATCATGACCGAGGCGGGTGACACCGGAAAACGCGGACCCGGCGCCTGACGGCGCTCGGCTCCACAATCGGGACATCAGGAGCCGAGCGCCGTCAGGGCCCGGGTCTCGCTCACAGGCTTGCCGTTGCGGATGCCGCGCACGGGCACCTCGTCGGCCGACGCCTGAAAGATTACCCAGTCGGCGGGGGCCATGCTGGCGATGCTGTCATTGGCCCGGGAACTCAGGCTGAAAATCATGACCGGGGCGGGTGACACCGGAAAACGCGGACCCGGCGCCTGACGGCGCTCGGCTCCACAATCGGGACATCAGGAGCCGAGCGCCGTCAGGGCCCGGGTCCATCCTCACGGCGCCAGGCTCGTGTGCTCGGCGGCCAGTTGCCAGCGGCCGTCTCGGCGCACCCAGACATCGGTGTACCGCTGGGTCTCGCTCACAGGCTTGCCGTTGCGGATGCCGCGCACCCGCACCCGCCCCGTCTCGATGGCCAAATCACCGGTGATGGCGCGCTTCACCTGGTCGGACTCCACCGATTCGTAGCGGGTGTCGGGTGATGCCAGCATGGCCAGCACCGCCTTCTTGTCCATCACCCGGCCCGTGGCCGTGGTGAACACCACGGAGGGCGACAGCAGGGCGTCCAGCGCGCGGATGTCGGCCTTGGAGACCGCGGCGTCGTAGGCCTTGGAGGCGGCTTCCAGTTCCGCCGCCGGGTCGGCCCGCAGGCACAGGCCCAGCACCAGACCGAGCATCATAGCCTCATCCCGCCTTTCTCACAGTTTCAGGGGGGGAATGTTCGGATTGAAGAACCGGTCGAGCGCCTTCTTCTCGGCGTCGCCCGTCCTGAGGCCCTCGGTGAACCACTTGAGCCTCTGCTCCGAGGTGCCATGGTTGAAGCTCTCGGGATTCACCCAGCCGCGGGCGTTTTTCTGCAGGCGGTCGTCGCCGATCGCCTTGGCCGTGGTGATCGCCGATTCCACATCCCCCGGCTCGATGATCGACCGTTCCCTCTCGACCCGGTTCCAGCAGACCCCGGCAAGGTAGTCGGCCTGAAGCTCGAGGCGGATGCCGGCATTTTCCCCCTCACGGCGGCGGTATTGCTCGACCAGCTTGTTGTAGCCCAGCAGGTTCTGCACATTGTGGCCGACCTCGTGGGCGATCACATAGGCCTTGGAGAAGTCGGCCTTCGAGCCCTTGAGCCGGCTTTCCAACTCCTCGAAGAAGCTCGGGTCCACGAACACCTTCCGGCTGGCGGGGCAGTAAAACGGGCCCACCGACGAAGGCGCCACGCCGCAACCCTCGCTGTCCACCCGGTCGGTGAACAGCACGAGGGTTGGTTTTTCGTACCGCTTGCCGTGGATGGCGAACACATCGGCCCAGGCGCTGTCGGTGTAGCCCATGATTTTTTTCGAGAAGTCGAGCATGCGGTCGTTGACGCCGGCCTTGCCCTGCCCGGGGTTGCGGGGAGGGACGGCCTTGTTCACGACGGGGCCGACGCGGTCGGCGATGAACTTCGCCTGGCGCAGGTCGCCGGTCATGTAAAACGCCACGGCCATCACGATGAGGCCGATGATGCCGCCGCCCATGCCCCGGCGGTCCTCGACATTGCCGCTGGCGTCACCATCTTCCCACTTCATCGCCGCTTCCCGCCTCACAACCGTCGCGACCCGACCACCGGACTCGCATTCCTTTTGTCATCTTAAAGGTTCGCCTCAAGTCGTGTGGCAGAATCGAGAGTCGCGCCCATCCATGAATCGGGAAAACCACACATGAGCACGGGATTGGTGTTGTTGGCCTGCGGCCTGCTGTCTGGCGCCGGATCCCCCGCGGTTCGCGACCTGACGCGGGCCGATGCCTCCCAACTGGAGGCGATGTTCCGGCAGGCGGCGCCGATGGACTGGTTCCCCGCCGGAGACTGGAACGGCCGCGTGCTGCCGTCACCGGGCCGGCGTGGCAACGGCCTGAAGGGCGCGCTGATCGGCATGGGATGGCTCGGCAAGCGTTTCGATACCTCCAAGGCGGTCATGACCAACCGCCTGCCCTTGGGCACCGCCGTGCCGGCGCGGATGCTGATTGGTTCCTCGTCGTTGGACGGGCGGGATTGCCTGGTGCTGGATTACGCCGGTGTGCAGGGCAGGCTCACCAAGTGGGCCGAACCGGTGCACGACGAGGTGCGCGAGATCGCCCCGGGCGTGCTGCTGGGATTCATGTCCAACTCGGCCAAGCCGAACGATCCCCCCCTGTGGTTTGTGCTGGAGAAGGGGAAGCGGTGAGGCGGGTTTAGTTGATCGGGTTGATCCGAAGGCTCAAAAAAGAGCCGTCAGCGGAGCCGAAGGCGGAGTGAGGGGTCAAACAGTCAAGGATCGGTTTTTATTGAATGGGAGAGCGCCCCGTTCCCTTGGCTCCAGCGCCTTTGCCCAGGGAATTGAAGCAAATCCCGCCTCGTCGAGCCGTGTCGACAAACAAAAACCCGGCGGTTGCCGGGTTTTTGAATCATCACGGTTCAACAGGGAAGCGAGGATGGCGGGACTCGAACCCGTAACCTCCGCCGTGACAGGGCGGCGCTCTAACCGATTGAGCTACATCCCCACGGAACGGCGCGGCACCGAGGCCTCGCTGTTCCGCTAAGATCATAACACGAACGACCTTTTTGACAAGTCACCGACGGCACCGGCGTCCCTGACGGTGGTCGGGTTATGCGGGGAGGCAGGCTGGTGGCCGCGGCAAACAACCAAGGGGGGCGCTGGCTCCTCCTGTTATCCATCGGGCTCAACGGGCTGTTCCTGGGAGGCACCTTGGTGCTTGCCGGGTTGGCTTGGTTGTCGGAACCCCTTTGGGCGGGTCTGGTTGCGGGCACCGAACTCACGGAGGTCTCCAGGCCCGAAAGCGGCAGGGGCGCCGACAAGGTTGCCATTGTCCGGGTGGAGGGAGTGCTCGCCGAGGGTCTTTTGGGCTACGCGCACAAGCAGGTGGAGCAGGCCGCGGCCGACAAGTCCGTCAAGGCCGTGGTGCTGCGGGTGAACAGCCCCGGCGGAACCATCACCAGTTCCGACGACCTCCACCGCCGCCTCACCACCCTCATTTCCGGGGACGAGGCGAGGAAGCGCGATCCCAAGCCGCTGGTGGCCTCGTTCGGCTCACTCGCGGCCTCCGGCGGCTACTACATCTCGGCTCCGGCCGCCACGATCTTCTGCGACCGCTCGTGCCTGACGGGCTCCATCGGCGTGTTCGCCGGCCTGCCCAGCATCGAGGGGTTTTCCAAGCAGCACGGCGTGGGCATGACAGTCATCAAGCAGGGTGAGATCAAGGATTCGGGCTCCATGTTCCGTTCGATGACCCCCAAGGAACGGCAGGTGTGGCAGGACCTCATCGACACCAGCTACAACCGGTTCGTGGCCGTGGTGGAGGAGGGACGCGGCAAGCGCCTCAAGCGCAAGCTGCTGGAACCGTTCGCCGTGGCGCCCGTTCGCGCCGGGCCCAACCCGCCCGAGGCATTGCCCTACCAAAGGTACCTGGCCGATGGCGGCATCTATACCGCCGAGAAGGCGCTCGAACACGGCCTCGTGGATTCCATCGGCACCCTCGACGACGCGGTGGCCGAGGCCCGCAAGCTGGCGCAGCTTGATGAAAGCTCAAGGGTGGTGGAATACGACCGGCCGCGCTCCCCGTCGGAACTGGCCTTGGGCGTGAGGCTTCCCGCGACTCTTTCCGCCGCGTTCGGCCCCCGGCTTTGGGCGCTGGCCCCCGGCCATGAGGCCGAGGCCTGGCTGGCCCTGGCGGAAGCCCGGGCCCGATAAACGGCTTGCCAAGCAAGCTTGGTGATTTTTCATCGCGATGCTTTTGGAGACCGGTTTCATGAAGACAATCGCGGCCTGCCTGTTGGCCTGGTCCTCGCTGGTTCAACCGCCCAAGGAACCCACCAACGCCGCCGAGGCGGCGCGCAAGGCCGCCGTGGAAGCCGAGGTGGACAGAAAATACCGCGAACTGGTGGCCAAGCTCACCCCCGGGGAGCAGGCATGGGAGAAAACCCTGCAGGACCATTTGGGATCGTTTTACCTGCCCCTGCACAAGCGCGACAAAATCGCGGAAAAATCAAACGCCTGGGATTTCGTCAAGGATGATCCCAACCTGCCAAGGGTGCTGCTCATCGGCGACTCGGTTTCGCGCGGCTACACGCAGGCGGCGCGCAAGGCCCTCGCCGGCAAGGCGAATCTCCACCGGGCACCGGCCAACTGCGGGCCCACGGCCAGCGGCATCAAGAACCTCGACGCCTGGATTGGCGAGGGCCGGTGGGATCTCATCCATTTCAACTTCGGCATCCACGACCGTGGCACGCCATTGGCCGATTACACCGGCAGGCTCGAGCAACTGGTGGCGCGGATGAAAAAGACGGGCGCGAAACTCGTATGGGCCAGCACCACGCCGATTCCCGACCCGGCTGATGGCAAGCAGAAGGCGGCCTCCATCGTGGAGCGCAACGCGGCCGCCGCCAAGGTGATGGCCGCGCAAGGCGTGCCCACCGACGACCTCTTTGCCGCCGTCACCCCGCACCTGGCGGAAATGCAAAACCCGAACGATGTCCATTTCAACGGCAAGGGACACGACTTCCTGGGCCAAAAGGTGGCCGAGTCGATCGCAAAGGCACTCGAGGGGAAATAGCCCCGATCAGGGCTTGCGCAGCACCCTCACGCGGTGGTTCTCGCTGTCGCCGATGTACACGGCGCCGTCGGCGTCGACGAACACGCCATGGGGGCGGGCAAGCCGGCACTTGAGCGGATCGCCGTCGGGGCCGTCGGCCTTCTTGCCGTCGCCCACCAGCAGTTCCAAGGTTCCCTTGGCCACATCCACCATCCGGATCGAGTGCGACTCGGTGTCGGCAAGGTAGACATTGCCCTTGGCGTCGGTGCTGGCTCCCTTGGGGCCGGAAAGGGTGGCGGCCAGCGCAGGCCCGCCGTTGCCCGTGAAGCCGGGCTTGCCGGTGCCCGCGACGCGCCTGAAGGTTCCGGCCCTCGTGTCGATTTTCAACAGGGCATTGCCTTCGCGCAGGGCCAGCCACAGGGTTCCATCGGGCCCAAAGGCCAGGGCGCGCGGTCCGTGCACGCTGGATGAACCAACCACGGTTCCGTCGGGTGATGTCTTCTTCTCGCCGTTGCCGGCATAGGTGGAAATGTTGCCGGTTTTCATGTCCACCTTGCGAACGCGGTGGTTGAGGATGTCGCAGACAAGGATGTCGCCTTGGGAATCGATGACGAGGCTGTGGGGGGCGCTCATCTGAGCCTTGTTGGCCGGCCCGCCGTCGCCCGAGAAGCCGGCCTTGCCGGTGCCGGCGACGGTGGAGATGACTCCCGACCTGGCGTCGACCTTGCGGACGACATGGTTGCCGATCTCGACGAAATACAGGTTGCCCGCCTTGTCCCAGGCGAGTTCGTAAGGCTGGTTGAGCGAAGCCCCGGTGGCCTGGCCGCCGTCGCCCGCGTAGGCCTTCTTGCCGTTGCCGGCGAAGGTGGAGATGACGCCATCCTTGCCCACGCGGCGCACGCGGTGATTGTCGACATCGCAGATATACATGAAGCCGTCGGGCCCGCGGGCGATGGCGAACGGGTTGTTGAGAAGCGCCTTGGAAGCGGGTCCGCCGTCGCCGGCGAAGCCTTTCTGGCCGGTGCCGGCGAAGGTGGAAACGGATTGGGCGGCGGCCTGGGCGGCGGCCAAGGCGAGGGCCATGAGGGCGGCGAGGCGCATCGAATCTTCTCCTGTTCCGGATAAATGCCATCCGGCCGCGGGGGGCGGGGTTCGTCGAGGGGGATCAGCCCTTCAGCAACTGCCTGAGAACATAGGGGAGGATGCCGCCGTGGCGGTAGTACTGGGCCTCCTGCGGCGTGTCGATGCGGACGATGGCCTGCAATGTCTTGTCGCCGGCGACCACGGTCACCTTCTGCCCGGGGGTGATGCCCTTGTCGAGCAGGGCTGAGAGGCCCTCGACGGCGAAGGTTTCCTCGCCGGTGATTCCGAGGGCGGCCACCGATTGCCCCGGCAGGAACTCCAGCGGCAGGATGCCCATGCCGACCAGGTTGCTGCGGTGGATGCGCTCGAAGCTCTCGGCGAGCACGACGCGGATGCCGAGCAGCTTGGGCCCCTTGGCGGCCCAGTCGCGCGAGCTACCCGAGCCGTATTCCTTGCCCGCGAGGATCATCAGGGGAACGCCTTCCTTCGCGTAGCGTTCGCTGGCGTCGAAGATCGACATGATCTCGCCTGTGCCGAGGTGGCGGGTGACTCCCCCCTCGGTTCCGGGCGCCAACTGGTTGCGGAGGCGGATGTTGGCGAAGGTGCCCCGCACCATCACCTCGTGGTTGCCGCGGCGCGCGCCATAGCTGTTGAACTCGGAGACGGGAACTCCCTTTTCCAGGAGGTACTTGCCGGCGGGCCCGTCCTTCTTGATGTTGCCGGCGGGCGAGATGTGGTCGGTCGTGATGCTGTCGCCCAGAACGGCCAGCACCCTCAGGCCCTTGGGGTCGGAAACCTTGGCCGGTTCCATGCCCATCCCCTCGAAGTACGGGGGATGCTTCACATAGGTGCTGGAGGCGTCCCACGCGTAGCGGTTGCCCACGGGCACGGGCAGTTCGCGCCACGCCGGGTCGCCCTCGTACACCGCGCCGTATTCCTTGGCGAACATTTCCGACTTCACGCAGGTATCCACCGCCTTGGCCACCTCGGCCTGGGTGGGCCAGATATCCTTCAGGAAAACGGGCTGGCCCTTGGGGTCGGTGCCCAGGGGTTCCTTTGCGAAGTCGATGTCCACCCGGCCGGCCAGGGCGTAAGCCACCACCAGGGGAGGCGAGGCGAGGTAGTTCGCCTTCACCTCGGCGTGCACGCGGCCCTCGAAGTTGCGGTTGCCCGAAAGCACCGAGGCGGCAACGAGTTGCCCCTGGTCGATGGCGGCGCTAACAGGCGCCGGAAGCGGCCCCGAGTTGCCGATGCAGGTGGTGCAACCGTAGCCGACCAGGTTGAAGCGCAGTTCGTCGAGCGCCTTGTCCACGCCGGCTTCATGCAGGTAGTCGGTCACCACCTTGCTGCCGGGGGCCAGCGATGTCTTCACCCAGGGCTTGGTCTTCAAGCCGCGCTCGGCGGCCTTCTTCGCCACCAGGCCGGCGGCGAGCATCACCGACGGGTTGGAGGTGTTGGTGCAGCTTGTGATGGCGGCGATCACGACGGCGCCGTGGCCAAGCGTGTGGCTGCCGCCGTCGATCGTCGCGGTGCCCGTCGAGGCTTCCGTCGGCGCGGCCGCTCCGGCCTTGGGCTTGGAGCGCTTGAGGATCTCAGGAAGTGTCGACTTGAACGAGGCCGGCACATCCACCATCCGCACCCGGTCCTGGGGCCGGCTGGGGCCGGCAAGACTCGGCTCGACGGTGGCGAGGTCGAGAGACAGCGTGTCGGTGTAGCGCGCCGGGGGCGTCGACTTGTCGACCCAAAGGCCTTGCGCCTTGGCGTAGGCCTCCACGAGTTCGGCCTGCGCGGCGCTTCTGCCGGAAAACTTCAGGAAGCGGATTGTCTCCGCGTCGATCGGGAAGATGCCGCAGGTGGCGCCATATTCGGGCGCCATGTTGGCGATGGTGGCGCGGTCGGCAAGCGGCAGGTCGGCGAGGCCGGCGCCGTGGAACTCGACAAACTTGCCCACCACGCCCTTCTTGCGCAGCATTTGAGTGACTGTCAGCACCAGGTCGGTGGCCGTGGCTCCCTCAGGCAGCCTGCCGTTGAGCTCGAAGCCCACCACCTCGGGAATGAGCATCGAGACGGGTTGGCCCAACATCGCCGCCTCGGCTTCGATGCCGCCCACGCCCCAGCCCAGCACGCCCAGGCCATTGATCATGGTGGTGTGGCTGTCGGTGCCCACCAGGGTGTCGGGGTAGGCCCAGGCCTCCCCCTTGATCTCCCGGGTGAAGACCACGCGGGCGAGGTATTCCAGGTTCACCTGGTGCACGATGCCCGTCTCGGGAGGCACCACGGCGAAATCGCGGAAGGCGGTCTGGCCCCAGCGCAGGAAGATGTAGCGTTCGCGATTGCGCTGGAACTCGAGTTCGGCGTTGTTCTTGAAGGCCAGGCCGCTGCCGAAGTCGTCCACCTGCACGGAGTGGTCGATCACCAACTCGGCCGGGCAAAGCGGGTTGATCTTCTGGGGGTCTCCTCCGAGCTTGGCCATGGCGTCGCGCATGGCGGCGAGGTCCACCACCGCCGGCACGCCGGTGAAGTCCTGCAGCAGCACGCGGGCGGGAGTGAAGGCGATCTCGTTTTCCGATTTCGATGCCGGGTTCCACTGGGCCAGCGCCTCGATCTCCTTGCGGGTGACGGTGGCGCCGTCTTCACCGCGGACCAGGTTCTCGAGCAGGATCTTCAGCGAAAAAGGCAGAGTCCGGGCTTGGGGAAACGCCTTGTAGACCGGTTCCAGGGCATGGATGTGGTAGTTGGAACCGGCCGCGGTGAGCGTGGAACGGGAACTGAAACTGTTCATGGCGATGAAGTCCCATGGGAATCGCGGTGAGAGTGTCATTATCTTGTCAGCAGCGGTTGACGCTGGCAACGCTCGAGCCCGGCGGGGTTTGTATTTGAGGAGGGCTTCTTTTCATGAGAGCGATACCCGGCGTCCTGTTCCTGTCATTGGTTCTCACCCAGGCCACGGCCCGGGCGCAGGATGCCTGGCCCGGCTTCAGGGGTCTCGGCATGGCCGGACTCGGCGGCCCCGTTCCCGGGCTCGATAGCAAGGCCACCTCCGACCTCGTGCGCTGGCGCGCCCCCGTGCCCGGGCGCGGCTGGTCGAGCCCCGTGGTCCATTCGGGCAAGGTTTTCCTGACCACATCCACAAGCGAGATTCCCGGGCCGGAACAGCGCAAGGGCCTCTACATCCTCGACTTGCAGGGAAAGGCCCAGCCCGGCGAACGCGCCTGGGAAGTGCTGGCGTTCGACGCGTCGACCGGCAAGGCCCTGTGGCGGACTCCCGTGTTCTCAGGGGAGGCTCGCGGCACCATCCACATCAAGAACTCGTTCGCCTCGGAAACCCCGTGCGCCGACGACAAGCGGGTGATCGCGATGTTCGGCAACCGCGGCATCGCCGCGCTCGACCACGCCGGCAAGGTGCTGTGGAAGTTCGACCTGCCGGTGCGCAAAACAGAAATGGGCTGGGGGCCCGCAGCGTCACCCGTGCTGCATGAGGGTGTTGTGTATCTGGCCATGGATTCGGAGGAGGAATCGCTCGTCTGGGCCATCAACGCCAACACCGGCGACACCCTGTGGAAAAGGATCAGGGCCGAAAAGAGCAACTGGGCCACCCCGTTTGTCTGGGCGCATCCGGCCGGCACCGAGGTCATCACGCCGGGCAAAGGCAAGGTGCGCTCCTACGACACCAAGGGCGAACTTCTCTGGGAACTCGGCGGCATGTCGATGATTTCCATACCCACCCCCAGCGCCGGCACCATCGGCGGCAAGCCGCTGCTTTTTGTCTCGTCGGGCTATGTGATGGACATCCGCAAGCCTGTGTTCGCCATCCGCCCGGGTTCACGCGGCGACATTTCGCTCAAGTTGGGGGAGAACGCCAACTCCTATGTCGCCTGGCGAAATGGCGGCGCGGGGCCGTATCATCCTTCCCCCGTGCTCGCCGGCGACAGGCTTCATGTCCTGCTCGACCGTGGCTTCCTCACCACGCTCGACGCCTCAACGGGCAAGGCCCTGCTCGACAAGGCCGGCCTGGGCAGGTCGCTGCAATTCACCGCCTCGCCCGTCATGGCGGGCGACCGGCTCGTGGCCGTCACCGAGGATGCCGAGGTGCTGGTGCTGGACCCGGCGACTCCGGGCAAGCCCCTGGCCCGGCATGCCCTGGGGGGAATGGCCTTGGCCACGCCGGCGGTCAGCGGCGGGGCCCTCTTCGTGCGTACGCAGAACGAATTGGTGCAGCTGAAGTCGCGCTAGGCCGGGTGGAAGGCCCGGAGTCGCCAGAAGCGGCGCAACACCGCCCCAAACCGCGCCCGCCATGTGTGGAACCGATGAAGCGGGGGTCCACCGCTTGAATGGACAGTTGTCCAAACTAAGATGCCTTATGAATTGGAGTTCCGTGGATTCGCCCCCCGGTTCCGGTCCGCGAACCTCCTGACAATGCCGGCCGTAGAGTCCGGATTGGCCTATTGTCTTCATACCTGTCACGCTGGAAGGCCTTCGCATGAGCAACAAGGTGGTGGAGACCCGGAAGCTCACCAAAATTTTCCTTGATTTCTGGGGACGCAAGAAGAAGACCGCGCTCCGCGCGCTCGACATCCATGTCGAGGAAGGCGAGATCTTCGGCCTGCTCGGGCCCAACGGTTCGGGCAAGACAACCACGATCAAGCTGCTGCTGGGCCTTCTCTACCCCACCGAGGGCGAGGCCCTGGTGCTCGGCAAGCCGACCACGGATGTGCGCAAGAACGAATTCATCGGCTACCTTCCGGAAGAGTCGTACCTGTACCGTTTCCTCACCGCGGAGGAGACGCTCGACTTCTACGGGCGTCTCTTCGACATCGAGGGGGCTGAACGGCGTCGCCGGGCCGCGGAACTGATTGAGCGCGTGGGCCTGCAGCGCGACCGCAAGAGGCAACTGCGCGAGTACAGCAAGGGCATGCGGCAAAGGATCGGCCTGGCCCAGGCCCTTATCAACAATCCCAAGCTTGTGATCCTCGACGAACCGACCTCGGGGCTCGACCCCCTGGGCGCCTACTGGATGAAAGACCTCATCCGCCAGCTGCGCGATGAGGGAAAGACGGTCATCATGTGCAGCCACCGGCTGGAGGATGTCCAGGACATCTGCGACCGCATCGCCATTCTCCACGAGGGAGACCTGCAGGCTTATGGCAAGGTCAGCACCCTGCTGGAAGATGCCGACCGCCTCGAACTTCGGGCCAGCGACATCAAGCTCACCGCCGAACTCAAGGCCGAATTGGCCGAGGTTATCCGGAAACACGGCGGCAAGCTCGACAGCTTCGGACACCCCACGACCACCTTGGAGGATTACTTCCTCAAGGTGGTGGCGGAATCCAAGGCCAGGCCGGGACGACGCTTCCTGGCCGACGACAAGGCGCCACAGGCCAGGTGAGCACCATGACCACCATTCTTCCATGGGCGGCCCTGTCGCTGGAGCGCGACCCCCTCGAACTGGCGCAGATCGTCAGTTTGCCCACTGTCTCCAACTACCTGCTCACCGTGGGCGCCCTGTGCTCGCTGTGCGTGTTCCTGTGGCTGCTTCGCGGCGGGTTTGGCTCGGTCGGCAGGCTCTTCGGCGGAGCAAGGTCGATGGTGCTGGCCCTGTTGGCGTTGGCCTTGCCCATGTTCCTGCTCGACATCGCCAGTATCTTCGCGCTGTTCCGGCCGCTGTTCCTGCCGGCTGACGCGGTCATCAGCGCCAACGCGCCACTGGTTCCCCGGCCCGAGTGGACGAACATCCCCCTCGCCATTTCCGGGCTTGCCTCCATCCTTCTCGTCGCCGCTCCTTTCGTCGCCAATCTGCCGCGGCTAAGCCTGAGGCGGATCCTGGCGATCGCCAATTTGAGCTTCAAGGAGGCGATCCGCAAACGCGTCCTCTACGCCTTCACAGGCCTTCTGCTCATCGTGCTGTTCGGTTCGTGGTTCATCCCGTCCAAGCCGACCGACGAGCTGCGCACCTATGTTTCGGTGGTCTTTTACGCGATGACGGTGGTCCTGATGCTGGTTGGCGCGCTGCTCGCCGCCTCGGGCCTGCCGGCCGACATCCGCACCCAGTCGCTCTACCTCATCGTGACCAAGCCCGTGGAGCGGGTGGAGATACTGCTGGGCCGGCTGACCGGAACGATGGCGCTGATGACGCTGGTGCTGCTGGCGCTCACCGGGGCCGGGTTGCTCTACATCATCCGCGGCGTTTCGCCCGACGCGGCCGAGGAGAGCCTCAAGGCGCGCGAGCCGCTGTTCGGGATCCTCGCGTTCAAGAACACCTCGAGCGAGGCCAAGGGTGACAATGTCGGCCGGGAATGGGAATACCGCGGCTACATTTCGGGCCCAACCCAGGGTCCCTCGGGCCTGGTCACGCCGCAGGCCTCGTGGACCTACGCGACGGTCCCGGCCTACCTCGGCTCCCGGGACAAGGTGCAGGCCGAGTTCACATTCGACATCTACCGCACCACCAAGGGCTTCGAGAACCGGGGCGTCGGCATCGGCCTGGTGATCACGACCCGCAACCACGACCCCGAGGAACTTCGCAAGGCCCGGGAGAAAAATCCAGGCCTGACACCGGAACAGGTCGCCACCGATCACGGCTTCTTCCAGCCCGCCGGCTCGGTGACATTCTTCGACTACTCCACAGGGTCGGTCGCGGTGCCCGGCGGCCTGTTCGCCAACGCCCAGAAGGGTGATCCGCAGAAGCCGGCCCTCACCGTGACGGTGACCTGCAAGGAATCGACCCAGTATGTCGGCATGGCTCGCTACGACTTCTACTTCCGCGCCGATGACGCCCGCGCCGGCGCGCAGCCCCTCCGCTTCGCCGGGAACTTCCTGCTGGCCTCGTTCGCGCTGTGGCTGCGCCTGTTGCTGGTGATCAGCGTGACCCTCGTCATGTCGACGGAACTCAGCACCGTGATCTCGCTGCTGATGGGCATGGTCCTCATGATGCTGGCCCATGTGCAGGAATTCGTGCGGGAACTGGTGGAGGGCAAGTCCGCCGGCGGCGGCCCGCTCGAGAACATCAAGCGCATCATCGACAACTCGGTCGCGGCCAAGCCCCTGGAAGACACCGCGCTCAACACGCTGATCCAGCAGAGCGACAAGGTCGTGCGCGAGGTGCTGGGCGGCCTGGCGCGGTTCCTGCCCGAGGTCGACCGCCTCGCGTACTACCCGGAATATGTCGGCAACGGCTTCGCCATCGGCGGCGGCGACCTTGCTGGCAACGCGATCGTTACGGTGTTTTACATCCTTCCCTGGCTGCTGCTGGGGTACCACCTGCTGCGCTGGCGCGAGGTCGCCGGACCCACCTGATCCGGATAGGGGCGCGCGGCGCGGGGAGGACGAGCGATGCTGAGGCGAGAGGCGATCTACCTGGTGGCGATGCTGGCGCTGCTGAGCGTGGCTTGGCTGTGGCGCGAGGGCGTCGTCAAGCCGCAGGCCCGCAAGCTCGCCTTGCTCGAGGAGGAGATCGGCAATGTCGAGGTCGCGGGGCGGGCGCTCGAACTGGCGCTGACCGGCTCGCGCGGCCTGGCCGTGAGCTACATCTGGTTCAATGTCACCGAGCTGCAGAAGAAGAACCGCTGGAACGAGATGGAGCTGCTCACCCGGTCGCTGACCAAGCTCCAGCCGCACTTCATCACCCCGTGGCTCTTCCAGAGCTGGAACTTCGCTTACAATGTGTATGCCGAACTCGACCGCCCCCGGGAAAAGCTTTATTATCTCTCCCTCGGATGCCAAATGCTCGCGGAGGGGGAGAAGCGCAACCGCTTCAACCCCGACCTGCGCTACAACCTCGGTTTCTACCTGCAGCACAAGATCAACCAGTCCGATGAAACCAATGTGAACCGCAGCCTGTTCCAGTTGGCCAACATCCACCCGGCGGAACGCGACCCCCTGCGCCTGCAGGTGTTCGACGACAAGGGGGACGAGGTGCGCTGGACGCGCTTCGAGGAGGTGAGGCAGCAGCAGAGGCTCAAGCGCCCCGAGGCGGAGTGGCTGCTGCGTTTCCGCCTGGCCTCCCAGGTGGGGCATGACACCATCCTGAAGCTGTCGGAAACCCAGGGAGCCGCCGAGAAGCCCGCGGTGCCCGACGACCTTCCCGTCACGCCGCTTGAAATCACCCTGGCGTGGATGGACCAGACCGAGCAGGGTTCCACCGGCCTGCCGCTGATCACGGGCCCCGGCGCCTGGAACAGCCTCGCCGTGGCTCCGCTCCTGATGAACCGTCATGTCGCGACCCCTGATGGCAGGCTGGTTCCCGAGGCTGAATTCGCGCGTTTCCGCTCCGAACGCGATGCCCAGGCCGATGCCGCCATCGCCGGGTTCCGTCGGGCCAAGGGCGCCGACATTGCCAGGTTCCTGGCCCTGCCCGTCGCCGCCACCCGCGAGGCGCAGGCGGCCCGCCAGGCCAGGCTCGACGCGCAAGCCCCCTCAAGCGCCGAGGAAAAACTGCTGGCCCGGATCGACCGCGCCGAGAAGGAACTTGTGGCCTTCTGCGAGAAATACCCGGCACTCGCCAGGCGGCTGAGGGAAGGGTTGCGTCCCGAATTCGTGCCTTCCAACCAAGGGGGTGGCCGCGGCCGACGGACCATCAGGCGCACCCAGTTCACCTGCGAGAACGCCGACTCCCTCGTGAAGTTCCTTTCCGACAGCCTTTCCATTCCGACCGTCTACGACCTCCGCCGCCATGTCAGGCCATCGCCCAACGAATGGCGCATGCCGGAGAACCCGCTGGCTGACATCCTCACCAATCCCATCGACCGGTTCCCGCTGCTTCCGGTGAACCCCGACCGCTCGACCGACAAGCTGGCCGATGGCAGCCCCGTGAACAAGGAATGGGATCCGGGCGCCCAGAAACGCTACGCCGACATCCGGGATCTGGGCGAGGAATTCGACGCGTGGGCCGCGGCGATGGCCTGGTACCGTTACGCCCTGGAACCGGTGCCGCCTCCGGGAGAGTTTCCCGGCGAGACACGGCCCATCGAGAACCGCGTGGCCCAGCGGCGGCCCAAGAACCTGGCCACGCTGCTGTTCCGCACGCAACCGGGCCTGATGCAGGCCAGCATCGTCAAGCGCCTCCAGCAGGAGGGTTGGTATGATGCCGACCCGGGAGACACCGACCCGGTTCGCGAGGGAACGAGCCTGGCCATGGGCGGCGGGTATGTCCTGTCGGACTGGATTCCCGGCCGCCGCCTCACCATCGGCAAGGATATCGCGTGGATGCAGCCGGCCCTGGTGGAAACCGACCGCGTCTGGCGCAAGATCGCGCAGGAAAATCATCTGCAGGTCGACCCCGTCGAGGAGATCAACCTCGACAGGAAGGCGGCCCTGTACCGCACCACCTACCTCGTCGGCGACGAGATGGAAAAGCCGGACACTCCCGAGAGGCAAAGGGCCTTCGAGCGCGCCCTGCGTGGCGCCCAATCCAAGCACGCCCAGCCCGAGGAGGGCTGGAGCGACGAGATGAAGGCCTCGTGGAAGGCCCACATGTTCCTCAAGGAATTCGACATCTACCGCCAGATGAGCAACTTCCCCAGCCACTATGCCCGGGCGCTCGGTGAGATCAACCCGGCGGCGCGCATCGCCCGCAAGCGCTTTTACGAGGCCGACACGCTGGCGCGCTTCCAGCCGTTGGCCAACGAACGCGACGCCCTGCGAATCTACCGCAGGCCCGACGCCTTCGTGGCCTGGCGCGAAAAGGTGCTGCTGCGAGAGGCGCCAAGGCGGGGATGGTTCTCCGACAGCACCCTCAGGGTGCTGTCGGACTACGGCAAGGACGAATCACTCCAGGAGGAGTGCTACACGATCGACACGCGCTATCGCCAACTGGCCGCCGAGCAGGAGGAATCGTCACACGCCGAGGCACGCCGCGACCTGGGAACCCGACTGGCCGACCTTCAACTGGCCTCGGCGCTTTTGGGCGCCACGGGAGGGGGCACGGGTTACGCGGCGGGCGAATGGGGCCTGGCCCTGGCCCTGCGCCGCCAATTCGCCAACCCGAGGGAACCCTCGCCTTTCGGCAAGCTCTCCCTTGTTCCACCCTTCCTCGACTACCTCGACGAGACGGATTATCCCGAGCCCCAGCCGCTCATCTCCGAAAGCGCCAAGAATTCGGTGGAAGGCCGCAACGGTTCGGTCAACAGCAACCGCCCCAAACCCGGACCCCTTCCACCCCGATGACAACCCAGCGACCGGTCGTCCTGAGCCTCCTGGCCCATCCGGACGACGCGGAAATCCTGTGCGCCGGCACCATGCTGCGGTTGATCAACTCCGGCTGGGAGGCCCATGTCGCCACCTTCACGCCCGGCGACTGCGGGTCGATGGAATTGCCTCCCGAGGCGATCGCCCGGGTCCGCAGGGGCGAGGCGCTCGCGGCGGCGCGATTGGCGGGCGCCCGTTATCACTGCCTCGAGGAACGCGACCTCCTGTTGTTTTACGCGCCCGAACCTCTCAGGAAGACGGTGGCCCTGCTGCGTTCCATCCGCCCCGACATCGTGCTGGCCCACTCCCCCGCCGATTACATGCCCGACCACGAGGTGGCCAGCCTGCTGGCGCGCGCCGCGTGCTTCAACGCCGCGGTTCCCAACCTGTTTCCCGATTGCGGCGCCCCCGCCATACCCCATATTCCGCACCTGTATTATTGTGATTCCATCGAGGGCAAGGATCCCCTGGGCCGCCCGGTCGAACCCTCCCTGCTTGTGGACATCTCGGCGGAACTGGACCGCAAGGCCGCCGTGCTGGCCCTGCACGCCTCGCAGCGCGACTGGCTGGCCCGCCAGCACGGGATGGACCAGTACATCGAGTCGATGAAGGCGTGGGCGCGTCACCGGGGAACCGCCCTGGGAGTTCCGGCCGCCGAGGGATTCCGCCAGCACCTGGGTCACGGATTCCCGCAGGATGACAGGCTTTCCGCCTCGTTGCGATAGGCCTTTCCGCTTGCGACTCCATCGCCGGCGCATCAAACTAAAATGATTAGGGAGTTCTCCGCGCACCGCGGCCCCCGCTCCCCTGTTTGGTTCCACCGCAAGGACGAGACAACATGCCGTCGCGCCTGATCGTGGCCCTTGTTTGCATTGGCTTGGCGCCGCTCGCCCAGGCCGCCGACATATCGTTCAACCGGGATATCCGGCCGATCCTTTCGGAATACTGCCTGGCGTGCCATGGCCCCGGCAAGCAGGTCGCCAGGCTCAGGCTCGACCAGGCCGACGCCGCGCTGAAGGGCGGAAAGTCGGGCGCCCCGGCCGTCGTTCCCGGCAAGCCGGCCATGTCGGAACTTGTGAAGCGCCTTCACACCGGCACCGAATCGGAGCGCATGCCCCCGGCCAGCACCCGCAAGGCTCCCTCGCCCCGCGAGGTGAAATTGCTCGAGGATTGGATCGCCTCGGGAGCCACCTACGAGGGACACTGGGCGTTTGAACCCCTCGCGGCGGTTCCCGTGCCCGCCGGCGAGGGCGCCGTCATCGACCGCTTCCTGCAGGCCACGCTGCGGGACAAGGGAATGGCCATGCGGCCCGAGGCGCCCCGCGAGGCGCTCATCAGGCGGGTCTCCTTCACCCTCACCGGCTTGCCTCCCACGGTGGCCGAGGTCGACCAGTTCCTGGCCGACAAGGCTCCCGGCGCGTATGAGCGCATGGTCGACCGCTATTTCGCCTCTCCCCGGCACGGCGAGGAAATGGCGCGGCACTGGCTCGACATCGCCCGCTACGCCGACACGCACGGCCTGCACCTCGACAACGAACGGCAGATGTGGGCCTACCGCGACTGGGTGGTGAACGCGTTCAACCGCAACATGCCGTTCGACCAGTTCACCATCGACCAGTTGGCCGGCGACCTGGTTCCTAACCCCTCGCTCGACCAGCAGGTGGCCACGGGCTTTTCCCGCTGCAATGTCACCACCGGGGAGGGAGGTTCGATTTCCGAGGAATGGGTTTACCGCAACGCCGTCGAGCGCGCGTCCACCGTGTTCACCACCTGGCTGGGGCTCACCGGGGCCTGCGCCCAATGCCACGACCACAAGTTCGACCCGATCAGCGCCCGCGACTTCTACTCGATGTACGCCTTCTTCCATTCCGCCGCCGACCCGCCCCTGGACGGCAACGCCCTGCTGACGGCGCCCACGGTCCGGCTGGAAACCGCCGAGGTGAAGGCGCGCCGCGACAAGCTCAACGCGAGGCTCGCGGAAACAGCGGCAAGCCTCGTCGCCCTGGCGCGCGCCGCCGACTATTCCGATCCCGCCAAGGCCATGGACAAGCCCGCCCCGGTGACCAGGGAGGAAGCCTGGTTCGACGACGCGTTCCCGGCCGGGGGACGGGTGTTCGCCAGCCCGGGGCATCCCACCCAGTATGTCGATGCCTCAAGCGGGAAGGTGTTCTCCGGCTCCAAGGCGCTCCGGCGGACCGACTCCGGACTCGCCCAGGATGTGATCGAGGGGATGCCGGCCAAGTCGATACCCAAGGGCGCCAAGCTTTTCGCTCATGTGTACATCGACCCGGCGAACAAGCCCAAGACGCTGATGCTCCAATATTTCAAGGGCGGCTGGCTCCACCGCGCGGCATGGGGCGACTATGACGCCATCCCCTGGGGCAAGGCCGGCACGACCGAGAGGGTGAACGCAGGCCCGCTTCCCGAATCCGGCAAGTGGGTCCGCCTGGAAATCGAGGCGTCAAAGCTCGGGCTTGTCGCCGGTGACCAGGTCACGGGTTTCGCCATGACGCAGTTCGGCGGCCTCGTCTATTGGGACAAGGCCGGCGTTTCCGGCAGCGCCGACCCCGCGGCCGACCCGGCGCTTTCGCTCGAGGCCTGGTGGCGGTCGCAGCGCGGCAAGAACCAGACCGGCGTGGCCGAACCGCTGGCGGGCTGGATCAAGGCGGGACCTTCGGCGCGCAAGGTTGCCTCCGAGATCTCCCAGGTGCGCGACCACTTCATCGCCACCGCCTGGGACGGCGCCTCCAAGGAAATCAAGTCGCTCCGGGCGGGCCGGGAGGCCATCCTCACCGAATTGGGCAGCTTCGATTCCAACGCCCCCGGGACATTCGTGTACAGGGACCTCGATAAGCCCCGCGAAAGCTTCGTGATGATGCGAGGACAGTACGACAAGCCGGGCGAGAAGGTCGAACCGGCGGCCCCGGCGGTTTTGGGGACGATCGGCGTGAAGGACCGTCGGGCCAACCGCCTCGACCTGGCCCGATGGCTGGTTTCGCCGACGCAATCCCTCGCGCCGCGTGTCATTGCCAACAGGTTCTGGCAGCAGGTGTTCGGCGTCGGCCTCGTGAAAAGCAGCGGCGACTTCGGAACCCAGGGCGACCTGCCTTCCCATCCGGCCCTCCTCGACTGGCTGGCGCGGGATTTCCGCGACCGTGGCTGGAATGTCCGCGACCTGATCCGGTCGATGGTGCTTTCGCGGGCCTTCAGGCAGGATTCGGCGGCCCCGCCGCCGGAATGGGCGAAGGATCCCGAAAACAGGCTGCTGGGCCGGGGGCCGCGCATCCGCCTCGACGCCGAGCAGGTTCGCGACAACGCCCTCTTCGTGGGCGGCCTGGCCAAGCTCGACATGGGCGGCAGGGGAACCATGCCCTACCAGCCGCCCAACATCTGGGAACCCGTCGGCTTCACCGGGTCGAACACACGGATTTACCAGCAATCCAAGGGTGACAGCCTCTATCGCCGCAGCCTGTATGTGTTCCTCAAGCGGACGGCGCCGGCGCCGTTCATGAGCAATTTCGACGCGCCCAACCGCGAGACGCCTTGCTCGCGCCGCGAGCGCAGCAACACGCCGCTCCAAGCCCTGCAACTGATGAACGACACGCAGCATGTGGAGGCGGCGCGCGGGCTGGCGGCGCGGCTGGCGCGCGAGGCGCCCGATTCCGCCGCCCGGGTGAGGCTGGCCTGGCGGGTCGTGGTCTCGAGGCTGCCCGAACCCGATGAGGAGAAATCGGCCGTGGCGTTCCTCGAGCGCATGCTCGCCCGCTACGGCGCCGACAAGGAGGCCGCCGGCAAGCTGGTGCGCGCGGGCGAGTCTCCCGTTCCCGCGGGAATTCCCGAGCCCGACCTTGCGGCCTGCACCATGCTCGCCAACCTGGTCCTCAACCTCGACGAGACGATCAACCGCAACTAAGACAAATTCTTAAGGAGATATCCTATGTCTGCGTTCAAGCTCGCTCCCGATGAGCCGACACGACGCTCCTTCTTCGAGGGGGCCGGCCTGCGCGCCGGGTCCGTCGCCCTGGGACTGTTGGCCACCTTCCGCGCCTCCGCCGCGCCGGGCCGGGTCCATCCACCCGTTCCCGGGCTTCCCCACCACAAGCCGACCGCCAAGGCGCTCATCTACCTCCACATGAACGGGGCCCCCTCCCAGATCGACACCTGGGACCACAAGCCCGTCCTCAAGGAGTATTTCAACAAGGACCTGCCCCAATCGGTCCGCGGCGGGCAGCGCCTCTCCACCATGACCTCCGGGCAGCAGCGATTCCCCGTGGCACCCAGCAAGTTCACCTTCCAGCGGATGGGCAAGTGCGGCACCTGGGCCAACACCGACATCCTCCCCTATACCGCCCGCATCGTCGACGACATCGCCGTCATCAAGACCGTGCACACCAACGCCATCAACCATGACCCGGCCTGCACCTTCGTGATGACCGGCAGCGAGGTGCCGGGCAAGGCGTCGATCGGATCGTGGCTCGCCTACGGCCTCGGAAGCGAAAGCAACAACCTGCCTGCCTTCGTCGTCTTCACGCCGAGGTTTCCCGACGGCAGCAACGGGCAGGCCCTGTTCACCCGGATGTGGTCGAGCGGGTTCCTGCCCACCGCTTTCAACGGGGTGGCCCTTCGCGGCGCGGGCGATCCCGTGCTTTATCTGCGCAATCCCGAAGGCGTCACCCCCGCCGACCGCCGCGCCATGCTCGACGCTTTGGGCGGGCTCAATTCCATCTCCTCGGCCCGCTACCACGATCCGGAAATCCAGAACCGCATCAGCCAGTACGAGATGGCCTACCGCATGCAGTCAAGCGTGCCGGAACTCACCGACCTCTCGGGAGAACCGCGCCACATCCTCGAGATGTACGGCCCGGCCGTCACCAATCCCGGCAGCTTCGCCCACAGCGCCATCATGGCCCGCAGGCTTGTGGAGCGCGGCGTGCGCGTCGTCCAGCTTCTCCATCGCGGCTGGGACCAGCATGGCAACCTGCCCCGTGAGCTTGGCAACCAGTGCCGCGACACCGACCAGCCCACCGCTGCACTCGTCACCGACCTGAAGCAGCGCGGCCTGCTCGACGAGACGCTCGTCGTGTGGGGCGGCGAATTCGGCCGCACCGTCTATTCCCAGGGCACCCTCACCCCCGAAACCTACGGCCGCGACCACCACCCCCGCAACTTCTGCATGTGGATGGCCGGGGGCGGCGTCCGCGGCGGGCAGGTTTTCGGCGAGACCGACGACTTCAGCTACAACATCACCAAGGATCCGGTTCATGTGAACGACCTGAACGCGACCATCCTCCATTGCCTAGGCATCGACCACGAACGCTTCACCTTCAAGTTCCAGGGACTCGACCAGCGCCTCACCGGCGTCGAACCCCAGAAGGTGATCAACGGCCTGCTGGCCTGAGGACTCATCCATGCTGCTCGCCGCCCTGCTCGCCATGGCCCAGGCGCCGGCGGCGCCGGCCGCCTCCAACCAGGTGGTGATCGGCCCCCACCGCTTCACCCTGCCTCCCGGCTTCATCGTCCGCCGCGTCGCCGGGCCCGAACTCGTCGAGAGGCCCATCAGCGCCGTATTCGACTCCAAGGGGAGGCTGTTCGTCACCGAGTCGTCGGGTTCGAATGAGCCGTCGGCCATCCAGGCCCAAAAAGCCCCCCACCGCGTCCTCAGGCTGGCCGACACCGACGGCGACGGCGTGTTCGACAAGCGCACCGTCTTCGCCGACAACCTCATGCTGCCCCAGGGGATCGCGATGGTCGGTGGCGAGGTCTGGGTGGGCGCGCCGCCCCGGATCATCCGGCTCATCGATGCCGACGACGACGGCGTGTCCGAGAAGCGCGAGACCTGGCACGACGGCGGCACCCTCACCGGTTGCATGAACGACCTGCACGGCCCGCTCGAGGGCCCCGACGGCCTGGTCTACTGGACCAAGGGCGCCTTCGCCCGCCAAACCCACAAGACGCTCGATGGCGAGCTTTCCACTCGCGCCAGCCATGTCTTCCGCGCCCGCCGCGACGGCACCGCCCTCGAATCGGTCATGGCCGGCGGCATGGACAATCCCGTCGGCATCGCCTTCACCGACACCGGTGATCTTCTTCTTTCCTGCACCTTCGTCCATCATCCCGGCGGTGGACTTCGCGACGGCGTCCTCCACGCCGTGCCCGGGGCGCTTTTCGGCAAGGACCACCCGCCGATCCGCGAACCGGCGCACCTGTGGACCGCTCCGACCCTGATGCCGGTTCTTGTCGACCTCGGCCCCGCCGCCCCCTGCGGCCTTTCCGTGGCGCGCTCCGAAAGACTCGGTTTGCGCGACCGGGCCCTTTCCTGCCAGTTCAACTTGCGCCGCGTGCAGGCCCACTCCCTGAAGCCCGCGGGTTCGGCCCTCGCCGCGGAAACCACCGACCTGATCGCCTCCGACTTCCAGGACTTCCACCCCACCGACGCCGTCGAGGATGCCGACGGCTCCATCCTGGTGGTGGACACCGGCGGCTGGTACAAGCTCTGCTGCCCGTCGTCGCAGATGGTGAAGGCCGAGTCGCTGGGAGCCATCTACCGCGTCAGCCGCAAGGATGCCCCGGCGCTTTCCGATCCGCGGGGCCTCAGGCTCGACTGGTCGGCCCCCAGTCCCGAATTGGCCCGGTTGCTGTCCGATACCCGCCATGCCGTCGCGGCGCGCGCGGCGCGGGCCCTGGCATCGCGCGGCGCCGTGGACGAGCTTGTCAAGGTGGTCAACCTGGCCGGAACCCCGCGCCCCGGCCGACTCGGGGCGGTGTGGGCCGTGGCCCGGGCTGATGTCGCCGAGGCCGGCCCCGCGCTTGCCGGGATGTGCCACCATTCGGATCCGCTGGTGCGGGTGGCCGCCCTGAGGGCGCTGGCTTCGCGGGGCGGGGAAACCGGTGCCGATGCCGCCGCCAGCCTGGCCTGCACCGATCCCGACGCCACGGTCCGTCGCGCCGCCGTGGAACGCCTCGCGGCGCGGCGCTCAACCGCCGCCACCGGGGCCATCCTCAAGGCCATGTCGGCTCCCGGGGCCCCGACCGACCGCCATTGGCGGCACGCCGTGGTTCGCGCGCTGGTCATGTGCAAGGCATCCGGCCCTGATCTTGAAGGCCCGTGGAAGGCGGGCGTCCACAGGGACCTGCTGCTGACGGCGCTCGACCAGGCCGGGTTGTTGAAATCGCCCGAAAAAGCGTTGTCGCTCGCCGCCTCCCCTGATTCAGGCGAGGCTGCCGTGGGCCGTTGGGTGCTTTCGCGCCACGCCGATTGGGACAGGGAATTGGCTGATGCCCTTGGCGCCGTGGCCGAACTGCCGCGCTGGCTGGATGCCGAGTTGCTGGGCCGCATGGCCGCGCTGCCCGAGGGAAGGGTGCTTGTGGCCAGGTGGCTTGCCGACCCGACAAGGCGGGAGTTGGCCCTCGAGGCCGCCACCAAGGTCGCGGGAGCGTTTCCATCGGAGTGGGTCCAACCCGTCGGCGCGCTGTTTTCAGAGCCGGCTGGAAAGATTCGGAGCCAGGCGCTGGTTCTCGCGGTCTCGCTGGCCCGGCGCAAGGCGTTGCCTGGGGCGTGGACCGGGGCGCTTGAAAAACTCGCCGCGGACAAGTCCGCTCCACCCGCCGACAGGCTGGCGGCCATGGCATCGTCCCCATCGCCACCGGTGGTGGAACTGGCGACGGCGCTGCACCGCGACCGTCCGCAGGCCGAGCGCCAACAGGCCCTTGAGGCGTTGGCGCGCGCCAAGCCCTCAGCCGGCGAATGGGATGCCATCGCCGGCGCGCTGGCCACCGCCAGCCCCACCGACACGGGCCGCATCCTGGAACTTCTGGGCGCCAAGGCGGGCCCCGAGGCGGGAATGGCGCTGGCGCGCGCGCTGGGCAGGCCCGAGGTGTCGCAAACCGTGCCGGTGGCCGCGGCACGCCAGGCCTTGGCCGGCCACGGGGCGGGGGTTCGCGCCGTCGCCGACCCCGTGCTCGCGCGGATCGATCCGGGGGCCGACGGGGAACGCAAGCGCGTCATCCGCCTGATGGCCGAACTGCCGGCTGGCGACGCCAAGCGCGGCCACGCCGTCTTCAACAGCGCCAAGGCAGCCTGTTCGGCATGCCACAAGATCGGCTATGTCGGTGGCGACGCGGGGCCCGACCTCAGCCGCATCGGCCAGATCCGCTCCCGACAGGACCTCATCGAGGCGATCGTGGCGCCGAGCGTGAGCTTTGTCCGAAGCTACGAACCCGTGGTGGCCACGATGCATTCGGGAAAGCTGGTGGCCGGCGTGCTCAAGTCCGAAACCGACGCCGAGGTGGCGATCCAGACTGGCCCTTCCATGGTTGAAAGGCTGGCCCGCAAGGATGTGGAATCGATCAGCCCGGGTTCCGTTTCGCTGATGCCCGCAAGCCTCGACAAGCAGATGACTCCGCTGGAACTGGCCGACCTCGTGGCCTTCCTGCTGGAGCGCCGGTGAAACCACGCCTCATTTTGGCAAGGAGCGACAACCTCCATGACCCGCATGGCGCCCAGCCTTTCCATGGGCTACCTCCTGATTTGCGCCTGCTTACCGCCCGGCTGGCCGGCGGGTCCGGGTCGCGCCTCCGCCCAAACCCCCGCCGAATCAGCGCTCTCGCGGCCATGGCTCTGGTCGAAGGCCCACGCGGTGCCCCCCGAGACCACGAGCGAGCAGAGCGGGTATTTCTCCATCGTCGAGGGGCGTGACGGCAGGATTTACATCGGCACGGCCAAGTACGGCGACAACGCCTTCCTGGTCGAGTTCAATCCGCCCACCGGCACGATGCGGATTGTCGTCGATGCCGAGAGGGAGATCGGGATCGACCGCAAGGGCTTCGCCGCCCAGGCCAAGTTCCACACCCGCAACAATGTCGGTCCCAGCGGGAAAATCTACCTCGGCACCAAGCAGGGATATCCCAAGGCCGGGGAAAAGGTTGCCGATTACCTCGGCGGCCATCCGATGGTCTACGATCCCAAGACCGGCAAGACCCGGGTCTACGATATCCCCGTGCCCCACCAGGGAATCATCAGCATCACCCCCGATGAATCCCGGGGCGTCGCGTACATCTCGACATGCTCGGACGAGCGGCCCGTCGAAAGCACGCACTTCATGATCCTCGACCTCGCCACCGGAAAGTACCGCGACCTTCTCGACTGCCGGCACATGTACGCCTTCATCGTGCTCGACCACCTCGGCCGCGCCTACCATCCCGTGCTGGGGGGCGAGATCGCGCGCTACGACCCCCGCTCCGGCAAGCTCGACCGGCTCAAGCAGACGATCGACGGGGCGGCGCCATCCCCCGACTCGCTTCTCGCCCATCCCCAGAGCCATCCCATCAACTGGGAAGTCTCGCCCGACGGCAAAACCCTGTACTCCGTGGCCATGAGCGGCAACCAGTTGTTCGCCTACGACCTGGCGGCGGATGGCCAGTCGCTTCGGGGCAGGAGCCTGGGCAAGCTCATTCCCGAGGCCTCCAGGACCGATTGCAGGGCCTTGTGCGTCGCTCCCGACGGCACGGTTTGGGCCGGCATCAACGCCTCGTTCAAGGGACGGGAAGACCGCCTCCACCTCTGCAGCTACCGGCCGGGAGATCCCGCGCCACTCGACCGCGGCCCGATCGCGATCGCCAACCCCGACTATTCGCGATTCACCGACGCCGCGGGCAAGCCGCTTTCCCACCACCACGGCGTCCATAAGCTGCCTGACGGCACCATGCTGCCACGCTATGTCGTCATGGGAATCTGCGCCGCCGCCGATGGCACCGTTTATGTCACGACGCTTTACCCGTTCACGCTGCATGCCATCCGGTTCCCGAGGGTCGCGGCACTGACGACCACCTACTACCACAACTCCCACGCCGACATGCTTCTGACGAGGCTCGCGCGCACCGACACGCTCGACGGACGCGGAACGCGCCTTCCCATGTCGATGGCCTCCCTGTATTCCGAGCAGAATCCCAAGGCCGACATGGCGCCGGCGATCGCCGCGGAAGCAGGCATCAAGCGCCACGCCTCGATATCGTCGGCGCTCAACCCCGGCGGGAACAGGCTCGCGGTGGACGGCGTCCTGATGATCGCCGAGCACGGCAACTATCCGGAGTCCGACACCGGGCAGTTCATCTTTCCCAAGCGGCGCTGGTTCGCCGAGGTCGCGCGCGAAATGGAGCGGGCCGGCCGGGTGGCGCCGGTGTTCTTCGACAAGCATCTCGCCGACAACTTCGAGGACGCCCATTGGATTCATGGCGAGGCGAAAAGGCTCAAGATTCCGCTGATGGCCGGCTCGTCGGTTCCCCTGGCGTGGCGATACCCGCCAATTGATACAACAAGGGGGAAAAAGCTCTCGCAAATCGTCGTCACCAGCCATGGCAGGCTCGACAGCTACGGCATCCACGCGCTCGAGGCGGCGCAAGCCCTGGCGGAACGCCGCGCTGGCGGCGAGACCGGCGTCGCGCGGGTTCGGTTCATCGAGGGCGCCGATGTCTGGAAACAGGCCGGATCGGGACTTTACGACCGCGCCCTGCTCGATGCCGCGCTGTCGCGCCAGCGTGATCCGGTCAATCCGGGCCGGAAGTTGGAGGAGGTCGTGGCGCGACCGGGTCTTATGGTTGTCGACTACCGCGACGGGCTCAGGGTATGCGTCTTCAACCTCGAGGGCGCAGTCAGGGAATGGGCCGCCGCCTGGAAGGATGGCGACGGGACGGTCGCATCGACGGTGTTCTGGACCCAGGAACTTCGCCCGTTTTACCACTTCACCTTCCAGCTTGCCGGCGTGTCTCGTTTCATGAGTAGAGGGGTGCCGCCATGGCCGCTGGAAAGAACCCTGCTCACCACGGGAATCCTCGATGCCGTGCTCGTTTCCCGGCGCGACAAGGGCAAGGTGGTCGAGACTCCCCGGCTTGGCATCGCCTACCAGTCGGATTGGAATTGGCAGCAGCCGCCTCCCCCGCCTCCCGGCAGGCCCATCACCGGCCCGTGACCGGCCCGGGCAGGCATCGGCAGCATGGCCGGTGATGACGAAATCATCCTGTCCGCCGGGGTCCCGGGAGATTAGCTTGGTGTCGGGAAAGCCGTCGTCATGGGGGAGTTGTTGGGATGAGCCGCCAGCGTATTCTTGCCAAGCCCGTGGTCTGGGTGATCGCCGTGGTTCTTGTCACGGGACTCGTCGCGCATGCCGACGACTGGCCCCAGTTCCGCGGCCCCGGGCGCGACGGCATTTCCAAGGAGACCGGATGGCTGGCCCGGTGGCCCGACTCGGGGCTCAAGACGCTGTGGAAGCACCAGGTGGGCCGGGGCTACTCATGCGTGGCGGTGTCGGCAGGCAGGGTCTACACCCTCGGGTTGCTTCCCCAAGCCGGCGCCGACCCCAAGGGACCGGTGCAGGAAACCGTCAGTTGCCTCGAGGAATCATCGGGAAAAACGCTCTGGCAGTTCGGGATTCCCGGAACGGTTGAAAAGGCGTTTCCCGGATCACGCTCCACGCCCACCATCGAGGGCAATCGGGCGTTTGTCTATGGACAAGCCGGCGGGCTTTACTGCCTTGAAACCGCCACCGGCAAGGTCGTGTGGCAGAAGTCGATGATGCGCGACCTAGGGGCGCAAAAGGTGGTCTACGGATACGCCGCCTCCCCGCTCATCGTGGGCGAACTCGTGCTGGCGCCGGCGAGGATCATCGCGAACATGCCGCCCAAGGACTCTCCCGTAAAGCCCGGGGAGAACGCCCTGCTCCTCGCCTTCAACAAGAAAACCGGCGATGAGGTTTGGAGGACATACCACGAGTCGTTCCACCTGGGCGGCGGATACTACGCCTGCCCGACGGCGTGCGTGATCGGCGGGAAACCCTGCCTGGCCTACCACACCGGCAACGCCTGCCTGGGCCTCGACCCCGCGACCGGAAAGATCCTCTGGAAGCACGCGTTCTCCGACGACGACCTCAAGCGCGCCGCCGGCCGCCACGGAATCACGGCCCAGGAACCGGTCGTGCTGGGCAACCGCGTCCTCTGCTGCATCCATCCCGACAATTCCAACGGCCTGGGCGTGTGCCTCGAGGTCGAGGGCGACAGGGTCAGGGAAGTCTGGCGCGACATCCTGCTCGACAACTACACCTGTTCCTACATCCTTTGGAAAGGCCATGTGTTCGGGATCACGCACAACGACACCGCCAGCCGGGTCGGTCCGATGTACTGCTTCGATGTCATGTCGGGCCGCAAGAAATGGGAACAGAAGGATGCCGGCGGCTCCATGATCCTGGTCGATGGCAAGTTCCTCACCTTCACGGGGAACCGGCTTGTTTTGATCGAGGCGAGCACGGAAGGATACAAGGAACTCGCCCGCAGCCGGGAACTTTTCCTGCCCGGGGAAAACACCGCCCGTGACAGCGACCGCATCAACCCGGTGCTCAGCAATGGCCGCATCTACTGCCGCAGCCAAACCGGAATGCTTTTGTGCCTCGACGCCTCGGGCGGCTAGTGAAGCCCAAAAGGGCGCAAGCGGTCTCCCGGGGCGGCGCTCCCTCCGCCCGAGTGACGCGCATCTTCCGGCCGGTGGGTTGATTTTCCGTGGCGAAACCGCATTGGCTCACGGTTGGAAGCTGGTGTAAAATAGGTAATCCCGCCCGAGCCAACCCATGATTTCGCTGCTGACCAGCCTTGTTCTTGCCGCTGCCCCGGCCCCCGCCGAGGTGGTTCAGTCGTTTGTCGCCACCCATTGCAAGTCGTGCCATTCGGGCGCCAAGCCCAAGGGCAGCCTCAGCCTCGAGAAACACGACGCCGCCTCCATCGCCAAGGACCGCAAGGCCTGGATCCAGGTGCTTGAGCGCACGCGGGGAGGCGACATGCCGCCCGAAAAGCAACCTCGGCCTGCCCCCTCCCAGGTCGAGGCGTTCGCCGCGGCGCTTGAATCCATCTGGGATGCCGCCGACAGGGCGGCGCCCCGCGACCCCGGCAAGGTGACGGCGCGCAGGCTCAACCGCATGGAATACGCCAACACGGTCAGGGACCTTGTCGGCGTCGACTTCAACCCGGCCGAGGACTTCCCCGCCGATGACATCGGCCACGGTTTCGACAACATCGGCGATGTTCTGAGCCTGCCGCCCCTCTTGCTGGAACGGTATCTCGCCGCCGCGGAGGGCATCGCCGAGCGGGCGATCGCCGTCACCATCCCTCCGGTGCCGCGCCGCTACCTCGCGGGCCGGTTCCTGCATCCCTACCCGAACGACCTGCCAGGAACCGGCGGCCGGTTCAGGCCGATGCGTCCGCTCGACGCCAACCCGATCTATTCAGGCCCGTTCGCCGCGGGCACCGACTACCTCAAGTTCTCAAGCAAGGACGACTTCTTCCTCAGGGTGAGGCTTTACGCCGAGCCCAAGGGCAAGTCGCCCGTGAAGGTGGTGCTGTTCCTGTCGGGCCCCAAGGTGAAAAACCCGTCGCCCGACGCCGAGGTCGACAAGCTCATGGGTGCCGGCCTCAAGGCGATCAAGCCGATCGAGATCCTCAAGACCTTCGAGATCACCGCCCGGGACCACAAGAAACCGCAGGAGATCGAGTTTCCGGTCAACCGCCGCGACGACGCCCAGCGCGCCGGCGTGGCCCTGCTCAAGCCGCCCGCCGGCGAGGATCCGCCCCTGCTTTTCGTTGAGAACATCTGGTCGGAAGGCCCGATGGACACCCGGCCGAAAAGCCATGTGATGATTCTCGCCTGTTCGCCAGGCAAGCCGGTCGCCGCGCAAACCCGCGAGGTGGTCGGCCGGTTCATCGCCCGCGCCTTCCGCCGGCCCGTGACAAACGAGGAGATCGAAAGCTATTCGGCCTTCGTCGACAAGGCGGTGGCCGCGGGCCAGAAGTGGGAGGCGGGAGTCCGAATCGCCATCCAGGCGGCGCTTGTCTCGCCCCACTTCCTGTTCCGGATCGAACGCGGCGGGCGCCCCGGCGGGACCGATCCCCGCCCGGTTTCCGACATCAACCTCGCCAGCAGGCTTTCCTACTTCCTGTGGAGCTCGATGCCCGATGACGCGCTTCTGGCCCTTGCCACGAAGGGCCAGCTTTCCGCCAACCTCGAGTCCCAGGTGCGCCGCATGCTCGCCGATCCCAAGGCCGACGCCCTGGTCGACAATTTCTTCCCCCAGTGGCTTCAACTGCGCCGCCTCGATTCCTTCTCCCCCGACGCCGCCCGGTTTCCCGCCTTCAACGAGCCGCTCCGCAAGTCGATGCGCGAGGAGGCGATGATGCTTTTCCGCGAGATCGTGAGGCAGGATCGTCCCGCCACGGAGCTTGTCACGGCCAACTACACCTTCCTGAACCAGAAGCTTGCGGCCCTTTACGGTATCGCCGACACCGCCGGCAATCCGATGAAGATGAAGGCGTCCAAGCCGGGAGGCAAGCCGATCCCGGCTGATGAATTCGTGAAGGTCGATGTCAGCGGATGGCCCAGGGGAGGGGTGACCAACATGGCCGCGGTGCTGGCGGTGACCTCCAACCCCACGCGCACCTCACCCGTGAAGCGGGGTAAGTGGGTGCTGGAACAGCTGCTCGGCGCTCCCCCGCCGCCTCCGCCTCCCAATGTGCCCGAACTCAAGGAGGGCGGCGAGGCCCTCAAGGGCACCCTCAAGCAGCGCATGGAACAGCACAGGGCCAACCCCGCCTGCGCCTCCTGCCACTTCAAGATGGATGCCCTCGGCTTCGCCTTCGAATCGTTCAACGCCATCGGCGCCTGGCGCGACAAGGACGAGGAACAGCCGATCGACGCCACCGGCGAACTGCCCGGCGGCATCAAGCTGGACGGCCCCCGGGCGGTGAAGGATTACCTTGCCGCCAACCGCGACAAGTTCATGCGCTGCCTGGCTGAAAAGCTGCTCACCTACGCCACCGGCCGCGGCCTGGAACCTTACGACCGCCGGGCCGTCGACGCTATCCTGAAGCGCGCGGGCGCGAAGCAGGACAAGTTCTCGGAGTTGGTTCTGGCGATCGTGGAAAGCGACCCGTTCCGCCTTAGGCGCGGCCGGGAACCCGAGGAAAGCGCCCGATAAGGCGTCTGGAGGAAGCGACCATGAACGAGCTGATGGCAAGCAGGCGGCGGATCCTCACAGGCATGGGCGCCGTGGTGGCCCTGCCCTGGCTCGAAAGCATGGGCCGGGCGCTCGCTCCCGCCTCGCCGCCCAGGCGCATGGCGTTCATCTATGTGCCCAACGGAATCCACATGGCCGATTGGCGGCCGGGCAATCCCGGCGCCCTTTCGGCCCTGCCCCCCGTGCTCCAACCACTCGAGAAGCTCAGGGAACAACTCGTCGTCCTCACCGGCCTCACCGCCGACAAGGCCCGGCCCCACGGCGACGGCGGCGGCGACCACGCCCGCGCCCTCGCCGCCTTCCTCACCGGCTGCCAGGCCCGCAAGACCGACGGCACCGACATCCGCGCGGGCGTCTCCGTCGACCAGCTCGCCGCCTCGCGCATCGGCCACCTCACCCGGCTCGGCTCGCTCGAGATCGGCGCCGAGGCCGGCGCCATGGCCGGCAACTGCGACTCCGGCTACAGCTGTGTTTATTCATCCACCATGTCCTGGAAGTCGGCCACCCAGCCGCTTCCCAAGGATGTCGATCCCCGCCTCGTCTTCGACAGGCTCTTCGGCCAGTCCAGCGATCCCAAGGCCAAGGACCGCGACCGCGTCCGCAAGAGCGTGCTCGACCATGTCCTCGCCGAGTCGAAGTCCCTCGCAGGCGAGCTTCCCCCCTCCGACCGCCGCAAGCTCGACGAGTACTTCAACTCCGTGCGCGAGATCGAGGAACGCATCGCCCGCGCCGAAAAGCTTCCCCCCGCCCCCAAGCCCGAGTTCGGACGACCCGCCGGCGTGCCGGCCAGCCTGCCCGATCACCTCAAGCTGCTCTCCGACCTGCTCGTCCTCGCCTTCCAGACCGACAGCACCCGCGTCGCCACCTTCGTGATGGCCAACGAGGGTTCCAACCGCCCCTATCCGTTCGCCCAGGTCTCCGAGGGCCACCACGACCTCTCCCACCATGGCAACAACAAGGCCAAGCAGGAGAAGATCAGCCTCATCAACCGGTTCCACACCACCCAGTTGGCCTACCTCGCTGAAAAGATGAAGGCGGTGCGCGAGGGTGAGGGCACCCTCCTCGACAACTGCCTCATCGCGTACGGCTCGGGCAACTCCGACGGCAACGCCCACAACCACGACGACCTGCCCATCGCCCTGCTGGGCGGCAAGGCCGCAGGCATCAAGGGCGGCCGGCACCTCGTCTTCCCCAAGGAAACCCCGCTCGCCAACCTCTGGCTCGCCATGCTCGACCGCGCCGGCCTTTCCGCCAACCGCCTCGGCGACAGCACCGGCGTGCTGGAAGGCCTGGTTGGCTGACCCCACCCCACGCGGCGGAACCCGGCCATGTCGAGCCTGATCATCTGGGCCCTGGCGCTTTCCCCGGCGGCGGGGCCCATCTCATTTTCCCGAGACATCCTCCCCATTTTGTCCGACAAGTGCCTGGCCTGCCACGGGCCCGACGCCGCGGCGCGCAAGGCCGGCCTGCGACTCGACGACTCCGGATCGGCCCGGGCCAACGGGGCCGTGGTGCCCGGAAAGCCCGCCGAAAGCGAACTGCTCTCTCGCATCGCCTCGCGCGATCCTGACGAGGTCATGCCGCCCCCGAAATTCGGCAAGCAACTCTCCGACCGCGACAAGGCCCTGCTGCGCGACTGGATCGCCTCGGGCGCCCGATACGAGCGTCACTGGGCCTTCACGCCCCCCTCAAGGCCGAAGGTGCCCGCCGTCGCCAACGGTTCTTCCGTTCGCAACCCCGTGGACGCCTTCATTCTCCACCGCCTGGCCCGGGAAAACCTTTCCCCCTCGCCGATGGCGCCTCCGCATGTCCTGGCACGCAGGCTGGCGCTCGACCTCACCGGCCTGCCGCCCAAGGAAACCCTCTTGCGAAGCCTGGCGGCTGATTCATCCGGCCCCGCCATGGTGGCCGCCGCCAACACCCTCATGGACTCCGGTGCCTTCGCCGAACGCATGGCGTGGGACTGGCTCGACGCCGCCCGCTACGCCGACACCGACGGCTTCCAGGGAGACGCCGAGCGCACCAACTGGCCCTGGCGCGACTGGGTGGTCGGGGCGTATCGCTCGAACATGCCGTTCGACCGCTTCACCCTGGAGCAGTTCGCCGGCGACCTGCTGCCCGGCGCCACGCCCGAGCAGGTTCTCGCCACCGCCTTCCACCGCCACCACATGACCAACGGGGAGGGAGGCCGCGACCCCGAGGAATCGCGCGTCGATTATGTCATCGACCGCGTCAACACCGTCGGCACCGCCTGGCTGGGGCTCACCCTCGGCTGCAGCCAATGCCACGACCACAAGTACGACCCGGTCTCCCAGGCCGACTATTACCGCCTCTCGGCGTTCTTCGACTCGATCGACGAGGACGGCAGGGCGGGACGCGGCGCCAAGCCGTATCTCAAATACGAATCACCCTTCGCCGCGAGGGCCCTCGCCGCCGCCGAGGAACTGGTGAGGGAACGCAAGGCCGGCGAGGCATCCGCCCGCGCCGCCGCCTCGGCGCCGTTTGCCGCCTGGCTGTCGGCCCTGAGGGAAAGTGTCGCCGGGGGCAAGCGGGCGTGGGAACCGGCGCGCCCCCTCGCCGCCGAGTCGGTGGAAGGCACCATGCTCGCCATCAAGGATGATGTGGTGGAGGCGGGCGGCCCCTCCCTCCGGCAGGACGACTACAAGGTGTCGTTCCGCCCCGCCGCGTTGCCGCTCACGGGCTTCAGGCTTGAGGTGCTGCCCGGCGCCGGCGGATTGGGCCGCGGACCCGACGGCCATGTCATCCTCACCGATGTCAAGCTCACGGTCCGTTCCGACGGCGCCCAACAGGCCCGCGATGTGGTTATCGCTTCCGCCGTCGCCGACTTCCAGCCCGACTCGAAAAAGCACGGCGGGTACGGCAATGTCCGCGACACCCTCGACGACGACCCCCGCAACGGCTGGGCCAGCTTCGAACGCGACCACAAGGCTCCGCGCGCCTTGGTGTTCGCCCTGGCCGATCCTCTGGCCCTTTCGCCGGGCGAACGCGTCGTGGTGGAACTCAGGCACCGCTCCACCGAGGGCCACCGCAGCATGGCCAAGTTCCGCATCCTCGCCACCGACCAGGCCGGCGAGGCGCCGCGCTCCATCGGCGCCGCTCCCGTCGACGAATTGGCCAAGCTTGGCGCCGGCGAGGTGCCCGGGGTGTTGAACGAGCGCCTGTTCGAGCAGTTCCTGGCCGGACACGCCCCTTACCTCGCCGCCCGCGACGCGCTGGCCCGCGCTGAAAAGCAGCGCTCCGAGGCCAAGGCGGCGAAGTTGGTCGATGTGATGGTGCTGGCCGAGCGCAAGCAACCCCGTTCCACGCATGTGTTGGTGCGCGGCGCCTGGGACAAGAAGGGCGCCAAGGTGGAACGCGACGGCATCGCCGGCCTGGCCCGCTGGCCCGAGGGCGCCCCGCGTGACCGCGCCGGCCTGGCACGCTGGCTGGTGGGCCGCGACAACCCCCTCACCGCCCGCGTGGCGGTCAACCGCCTCTGGCAGCAGTGCTTCGGCGCCGGCCTCGTGCGCACCCCCGAGGACTTCGGCCTCCAGGGTGAACCGCCCACCCACCCCGAACTGCTCGACTGGCTCGCCTGCGAGTTCATCGATTCGGGCTGGGACCAGCGCCATGTGCTGCGCCTGATCGTCGGCAGCGCCGCGTACGCCCAAGCGTCGGCGGTCACGCCCGCCCTGCTGGCCCGCGACCCGGAAAACCGCCTGCTGGCCCGGCAGGCCCGCTTCCGGATGCCGAGTTGGATGATCCGCGATGTCGCCTTGGCCGTTTCCGGCCTGCTGAACCCCGCTGTGGGCGGCCCGCCCGTGCGCCCGCCCCAGCCCCCCGGCGTGTGGGAGGACATTTCCATGGGCCGCAACAGGTACGAGGTCACCGACGGCCCCGAAAGGCACCGCCGCACCCTCTACGCGTTCTGGCGCCGCGCCGCCGCCCCGGCGTTCCTGTTCGACAACGCCCAAAGGCGGGTATGCGAGGTGCGCGCACCGCGCACCAACACCCCCATGCAGGCCCTCGCCCTCAGGAACGATCCCGGCCGGCTTGAAGCCGCCCGCGCCATGGCGGCCAAGGCCTCGGAACCCGCTGCCATGTTCCGCCGCGTGCTCTCGCGCGACCCGTACCCCGCCGAGGCCGAGGTGCTCCACCGCGAACTGGACCGCGCCCGCCGCGCCTTCTCGGCGAATCCGGCCGACGCGGATCGCTACCTGAAGGCGTGTGGCGACCCGGTCGAAAATCCGCCCGATCCGGTGGCCTGGGCCTCGCGCACCGTGCTGGCCGGCCTCATCCTCAACCTCGACGAGGCGATCAGCCGTGAATGACCTCGCCGACGCCTTGCTCATGCCCACCCGCCGGCACTTCCTCGGCCGGGGCGCGGGGATCAGCCTGGGCGCCATGGCGCTTCACGAACTGGCGTCGCGATCGGCCCGCGCGGATACCGCCGTTCCGGCCGCCCCCGCCAAGGCGAAGCGCGTGATCTTCCTCACCCAGTCGGGCGGGCCTTCGCAGATCGAGCTTTACGACCACAAGCCGGATCTGGAAAAGCTCGCCGGCACCGAGCTTCCACCCTCGGTGCGCATGGGCCAGCGCCTCACCGGCATGACGGCCAACCAGAAGCAGGTTGTCATGCCCAGCCGGGCGAGGTTTTCCCGCCATGGCCGGTCGGGAGCCACCGTGGGCGAATGGCTGCCCCACATCGGCCGCGTCGCCGACGATATCTGCTTCATCAAGTCGATGACCACGGAACACATCAACCATGCCCCGGCGATGACCTTCCTGCAAACCGGCCACCAGTTGCCGGGCAGGCCGAGCATCGGCGCCTGGGTCAGTTACGGGCTGGGTTCGCCCAACCGCAACCTGCCCGACTTCGTGGTGCTGGTCTCGAGGATGCAAAGGCCCAGCGACCAACCGCTGTACGACTATTACTGGGGCTCCGGATTCCTGCCGGGCCGGTACCAGGGTGCGCGGTTCAGCAACGCCGCCGAACCGGTGCTCTACCTGCGCGACCCCGCCGGCTTGCCTCCCGAACTGGCCCGCGCCACCCTGGGCGGGCTTGGGGAACTCAACGCCCTGCACCAGGCGCGTACCGGCGACCCCGAGACGCTGGCCCGGGTGCGCCAGCACGAACTCGCCTACCGCATGCAGGCGAGCGTGCCGGAACTCACCGATTTCTCAACCGAGCCGGCGGAAACCTTCGAGCTGTACGGGCCCGACAGCCGCAGGCCGGGAAGCTACGCGGCCAACTGCGTGCTGGCGCGCCGGTTGGCGGAAAGGGGGGTGAGGTTCATCCAGTTGTTCCATCCCGATTGGGATCATCATAGCCGGCTGCCATCGTGGTGCGTGGCCCGCTGCCGCGACACCGACCAGCCCACCGCCGCCCTGCTGACCGACCTCAAGAGGCGCGGCCTGCTCGACGATACGCTCGTGGTGTGGGGGGGCGAGTTCGGCCGGGGCGTGGCGGGCCAGGGAGACTGGAAAAGCATCGAGGCGGGCCGCGACCACCATCCCCGCTGCTTCACGATGTGGCTGGCGGGCGCCGGGGTGAGGGCGGGACACACGCACGGCGCCACCGACGACTTCAGCTACAATGTGGCAACCGACCCGGTCACGGTGCACGACCTGCAGGCCACAATCCTGCACCTGCTGGGCGTGGATCACCTCAAGCTCACCTACCGCTTCCAGGGCCGCGACTTCCGCCTCACCGATGTCCATGGCGAGGTGGTGAGGGGGGTGCTGGGGTGA
>Ga0194134_10000324_pt1 | contig 73023 bp, 71 predicted proteins | sample TA2KigOff0mmetaG_FD_148602 | JGI IMG/M metagenome (GOLD analysis project Ga0194134, IMG submission 148602) | Freshwater microbial communities from Lake Tanganyika, Tanzania - TA2015056 Kigoma Offshore 0m | ecosystem: Environmental > Aquatic > Freshwater > Lake | place: Tanzania: Lake Tanganyika...
ACGGGCAAGCTGCGCTTGGCCTTGACCGCTGCGCGCCTTGGGCAAAGCAACCTTATATCGAGGCGAAGGGCTTAACTGAAGGTCGAGATACTATGAATCCGCTGGACGAAGTTTGGACGTCTTGACAAGGGGTATCAGTATCTGAAGCTCGGCAAGACGGTGGGCGAACCAACTGCAGGCTGGATTATCTTTACGTGGAATCTACCTTTGTTTGATGGATCGCAGGTGCGGCTGCCGCGCAGTGCGATCACCGATATGCGGGGCAAGAACATGGAGCTTGCGCCGAGGCCGGTGGATATCGCAGTCGAAAGACCGCTGGGCGAGACGGGCGATAGCCAGATCGCGCGCGCTGTGACGGAGTTGCTCGCGCAGATCCGCTAGCGAGTTTGGCAGCGGGGGCAGAAGGTGGTGCCACGCTGGGTGACCAGCATGCGTTGGAGTACTGTGCCGCAGATTGGGCAGGGCTGGCCGTGCTTGCCGTAGACCTGATGGCGCAGTTGATAGCCGCCCTTTTCCCCGCGTGCATCGACGTAGTCGGAGATCGATGAGCCGCCAGCGGCGATGGCCTCGCGCAGGATTTCACGCGTGCATTGATGTAAGGTGGCGAGACGGGCGCGGGAGAGTTTTGCGGCGGAGGCGCAAGGGTGAATCTTCGCGTGGAATAGAGCTTCGTCGGTGTAAATGTTGCCCATGCCGCGGAGGGCTGATTGGTCGAGCAGGAGTGCTTTGATGCGCGTCTTGCGGCGCTTGGCGAGGGCGATGAATTCTTCGGGCGTTAGTTCAAGCGGGTCGGGGCCACGCTTGGGGTAATGTGTGTCCCAAAACATTTTGCCGAATTTGCGGATGTCGTCGTAGCGCACGGTGGCGCCTTCGAAAAGCAGGCGGCCGCGAGTGAACTTGCTGGTGTCGCTTGAGACCATCAACTGACCTGTCATGCCGAGGTGGATGAACAGCATGCCATCCGAGAAATCGAGAATGATGAATTTGCCGTAGCGGCGCACGGATTGGACTTGCTTGCCCACCGCTTCCATGGGAGCGATGCCTTCGACGGCAGTGACCTTGAGGCCGGGGAGGACTTGAGCCATGCCGCGCACCACGGTTTCGACTTCAGGCAGTTCAGGCAAGGATGTAGATCAGTCCTTCTTTGACCTTGACGGGAAACTTCTTGAGTTTCACGTCGGGGTTGCGGTCGTACTCGCCGGTGACGCAACTGAATTCCCAGCCGTGATAGGGGCAGATCAGCATGCCGTCGGCGTAGTTGCCGGCTCCGAGGGGTCCATTGCGATGAGGGCAAATTCCGTCGAGAGCGTGCAGGGTGCCTTCGTGGTTGCAGACCACGTAGGTATCGACGCCCACGATGACTTCGGTGCTGGTCCCGGGGGGTAGATCCTCTACGCGGGCCACCTCTAGAAGCGGCATATGATGAGGCTATCATGCGCTTCCTGCTTTTCTTGCTCATTGTGCTGCTCGCCAGCTGCAACAAGCCTGCTGTGCCGAAGATCGGTGTGATTCCGAAGGGGGCGAGCCATCAGTTCTGGTTGACCGTGCAGGCCGGTGCAATTGAGGCAGGTCGTGAATTTGGTTATGAGATTGAGTGGAATGCGCCAGCGCTTGAGATCGATGCCTCGCGGCAGATCGACATCATGCAGTCGATGGTGACGCGGCAGCTTGCGGGTGTTGCGATTGCGCCGGTGGATAAGCAGGCGCTGGCGGCGGTGATTGAGAAGGCAACGAAGCAGGGGGTTCCGGTTGCGGTTTATGACAGCGATGTGGATACGCGAAATCGGCTTACGTATATCGCGACCGATAACAAGGAAGCGGGGCGGATGGCGGCGCGCCGCATGGGCGAAGTGTTGAACGGCAAGGGCAAGGTGCTGGTGGTTGGGTTTATGCCTGGTAGTGCTTCGACGATGGAGCGCGAGGCGGGTTTTCTGGAGGAAGCGAAGGCGAAGTTTCCGAATCTTGAGGTGCTTGAGGTGCAGTTTGGGATGGCGAACCGGTCGAAGGCGATGGCAGTGACGGAGAATGCGATCACGGCGCACAAGGATCTGGCTGGAGTGTTCGCTGATAACGAGTCATCACTGGCGGGTGCGGTGCAGGCGCTGAAGCCGCGCGGGTTGAAGCAGATTCGGCTTGTTGGGATTGATGCCAGCGAGCAGTTGATTGCGGATCTGCGGGAGGATTGGATCGATTCGCTGATCGTTCAGGATCCTTTTCGGATGGGGTATCTGAGTGTGAAGGCGATTGCGGATAAGCGGAAGGGGAATGCTGTGACCGATCGAACCGATTTAGCTGCGAAGTTGATTTTGAAGGCAGATTTGGCGAATCCAGCGATCCAGGATTTGTTGTTTCCGAAACTTGAGAAGTGGTTGAAGGGTGCGTCCCCACAGCACTAAATTGGGATGCTAAACTTGAGAAATCGGGCCACCCTAGCTCAGTTGGTAGAGCGACTGATTCGTAATCAGTAGGTCGCCGGTTCAATTCCGGCGGGTGGCTCCATAAAATTCAGTTGTTTAGGGGCCCGCGCGTTGCGGGCCTCTGCCTTTTGACCCCAACGCTGACCCCAACTGGCTTCAGGATCGCATCCATCTTCTCGGCAGCATCACGCCGGATCTCATCCACCAAATGCGTGTATCGCTCCAACATTGCGCCTTGGTCCCAACCTAAAATCTGCTGAATCGCGCGCGGGTGGACCCCTTGAACCAATAAAAGTGTGGCGGCGCTGTGGCGTAGATCGTGGAACCGATGCCGAGGTAATCCGCACTCGGCAAGGATGCGCTGGAAGCGCTTCGTCACATTGCGGCTTTCGAGCGGGGTGCCGGTGGTGGTGCGAAAGACCAAATCAACCTCAACGGGCTTGCCTTCGTGCTCCACAATCGCAGCTTCCCATCGCTGACCGGCAAATGACCGTTCCATTTCCTGCTGCTGCCGGTGGGCGGCAAGGGCGGTGAGCGCCATGGCTGGCAGCGACACCGTGCGCGCCGCCTTGCGTGTCTTAGGGGTGTCCAGTAAAATCTTGCCTCCAACGCGGACTAAAGCATGGCGGACGTGCAGCACTCGGGCCTCAAAATCAACGTCTGACCATTGCAGAGCAAAGCATTCACCTTGCCGGAGGCCGAGGCCGACGGCGACGGTGATAAGCGCTTCCAGTCGATCCCCTGCGATGGCTGCAAGCAAGGTGCGGACCTGATCGGGGGCGAGTACTTCAACCGGCTTGGCTTGTGCGCGTGGGGCCTTTACCAGCGTGGCGACGTTGCGAGCGATGAGGCCATCGCGCAAGGTGTCGGCAAGGGCCTTGCGAATGACAGCGTGAAGGTATTGGACGGTCCTGCTGCTGAGGTCGTTTGTTTTCTGGGTGAGGAACTTGCGGAGTACTTGCGGATCGAGCTTGGTGAGTTGCCAGTGTCCGAGGCCGGGGGGTGATGTGCTTGGCGACCAACTGCCGGTATGAGGTAAGGGTCTTAGGCTTCAGCGCTGGCGCGGCAACATGCTCCAGCCAACCTGCAAGATAGCGGCCAAGAGTCAAACGGTCGTCGCTGGGCTGGATGCCGTGGGCTTGCTGCTGGCGGGCTTCTCTCAGCTTGTCGGTAACTTCTCGCTGAGTGTGTCCGAAAAGGCTCTTGCGGCGGGCAATGCCCTTCGAGTCACGGTAGCTGAAGCGGGCTTCCCATCGGCCATCGGTACGCTGCCGGATCGAGCCTTCAGAATTGGCACGTTTGCCTGTCTTCTTCATTGCCATGGCTGGTTTCTATTCTCCCTCTTGAGTGGATGACGTGCTGTGCCTTAGTGATAGACCAGAGCATTCAGTGTGAATCGGTGATAGAGGAATCGGGCTTTTCGGCCTAAGCGTGCCGCCGCGCCGAAACATAGGGGGCGGCACGTTGGCACGCATTGATGAAACCTTGTCACTGCAGGCCATCGCGTCCCTTGGGTTGCTTTGGCTTATTGGCACGTTTGGGGGTTCGCGTCTTCTTGTCTTCGGCGCGAACAGTTCGTTTGTGGAACCTAGACCTGCACGAATCCGAACAGAACCTTGATTGGTACCTGCTCGACAAGTAATCTTTCCCGCATGGGCAGGTGAGAATCCGTTGGCCGTCCGCTTGGTCTCTCACCAGCATCCAACCGAGATAGGAAAGGAGCGAAGCATAGGATCGGGTTATCACCGCCGGAGTTTGGCGCTTATGGCTTTTCATGCGCGATGGCTCAACCCAATCGCTTGAGGCGGAAAGAAGATAGTTGAGGTGACCTGAACTTCCATCGACTGCATCGCCAAGTCGGTTGTAGACCGATTCGACTAACCACTCAAGTGGTTCCCGATAATACCTAAGGCAATCTGGATCTGAGGGTTGAAAAGATAGATCCCTTGGCGGCTTCGTGAAGAACTCATTCAAAAAAGTTTTGCACGGCACCACCTTCGCCTCTGGATGAACTTCATATCCCCCAATCGAATTCATTACCAGCACTCCTTTCTTCGACGGTGATAACCCTCCATTTGCCCGCTTTAGCCCATTTGCCTGCCATCTGCCTCCCACGCGAGACCATGACCGGGCGACAACATCCTCAAAGGCATCCTCTCGTTGGATTGTGGAGGGTTCCTGAAGGTAAACGGTATCGTGCCAGAACAGTCCTATAAGGCCAAACTTCTGCACCCAACGCACCAGGGGTTCCGGCTTCACTTCTTCGCCGCAATGAATTTGCCTTGCGATCTCACCGGCTACTTGTAGAAAGCTGAGATAGGGACGGCTTCCCCGATTACTGCTTGATTCCACGATGAAGTCTTCCCACGGATCATAAGAGATCATGACCGCGTCGCGAGTCGGCTGGATATACCCATCAATCAGTTCGTATTCACTAAATTTCCACCACATTGGGGTGTTTCCTTATACTTCAAAATGTCCACGCATGTTCCATGCATTGAGTGGACAATTCCAAGGTACAACAACTTCATGGACGTTACTCAAATTCAAACTACGACAACCAAACGAGTTCTATACACTGCCGCCGAAGTTGCCGCGATGACCGGACTTTCGCGCGGGTTTATCTACGGCGCGATGCAGCGGGGCGAACTTCCCACGATAAGGCTTGGGCGTGCCGTTCGGGTTCATGTCGATGCGCTAACGCGCTGGATTGAGGTCGGTGCAAATGCCTAACGTGGCGGACGTGATCCGCGATTTAGGCGGACCGGAACTCATCCACAGGCGCTGCCGTGCATTCTGGCGCAGCGGCGCAAGCATGAGGATGCAGACCTGCGACGTGTTGAGCACATGGAGGCCGAATGAGCCTTGAACTGCAGCGAGTCGAAGCTAGTGTTGCGCTACGAGAAGTCGGCTTCAGTGATGGCGCTGTCTTTCGCCCTTACAAACGATTTCGAGAAGTTCTTGTCATCCCGCAAAGACTTGCAGCGCACAGTGGTTTCTCTCCGGGGGCGAAGCTAGTGTACGGGGTTTTGAGTAAGCATGCAGGGGAGCGAGGAGCGTGCTTCCCATCCATGCAAACAATCGGCAAATCCATTGGAGTAACTGAGCGGTGGGCAGCTAAGCTCGTCGGCGAGCTTGTAACGGGGGGCTTGCTAGTCAAGACTCGCGGGGGTAAGGGCAGGTCGAACCGCTATCACTTCGTTTGGCGATCTTGGTTGGATCTGCCAAACAGGATCGAGGATCCATACCAAAACGATTCTCAAAATGGCGATGACCTGAACGATCCTTCGTGTGTTGACCTGAACGCTAGTTCTGATCTCAGGGGAACGATACTTCCGCCTAAAAGGTTCAAGAAAGAGAATAATCTTGAAAAGAAAGACTTAGACTACCCGCTTCGCGGGCCTGAGTTTGATGTTGGGCAATCAGCAAGCAAAGAAGAAGCGGAGTTAGGACCCGGCAACGAACTAAGAGATGTAGTGACTCGCATGTTCAGGGAGCCATCGCGAGACGAAATCCGACGAATTGTTGCACGCACCCCAAATCTTAAGTCTGAGGAAGCTCTTGAGGCTATCCGGTCGGCTGACTTTCGGGGTTACAACTCGGAACACAAGCACGCACCCGGTTCTATCAGCTGGTTTGAGTCGGTCGTGACGGACCATTTCGAACAGAAGGTTCGGCGATGCAGCCCACCGATGAGTAATCTCGTTTTGGGCAAGGCAGACGAAGAGAACGAGGCTACTGTAAGGCTAACGCCCCAGCAATCACTGTGGTTCGAAGAGTTTTGGCAGATGTACTGGCGGACAGAGCAGAAGTTGAAAGCAGCGAAAGCTTTTGCCGAACAAATCACCAACGAAGAACTTTGGGAGGGGTGCAAACTCTACTTACAACATGAGATGGACGCAATGCTTGATCGAGACGAGGAGTTTAGACCTTACGCGGCCAAATGGTTGCGCGGCGAGGATTTTCTGGATGAGTTACACCCTGCGAGATTCACTGACGTCGAGGAGCGTGCCGCATGACCCCGCACTCGCCGGAGCTACCCGGCGACATCACCCGTTGGCCGGGCTACCCGTTGGAATACCTGATCTGCCAAAACAGATCGCAGCGAGCGGCGGCGGTGGAAGTCGGCAACATCATGCGATTCGCTGAAATCTCGCAGGAGCGTACGCGCATCTGGTGGCGAGTCTCGATGGCTCGCGAATGGCCGACTGGCGGCAAGTGGGCAGAAGCTAAGAGGGCTGGCATTGAACCCGCATTGCTGGCCTTGCAGCGGCTCAAGGCGCGTCTGAAAGTCACCGACGACGGCGGGGCTATCATCGCACCCTCGACGGCATCGCCTGACGAACTGGACGCGGCGCTAGGGGCGTTAGGGCTGGCGCATCTGGAACGGCGAAGCACTGAGGCCGGGGCGGTGGCAGCGTGAACGCGAAGCGCAAAGGCACCCGCAACGAACATCGCTCTATGCGCTTGCTCGAATCGGCGGGCTACTCCTGCACCCGCGCGGCGGCTAGACCGCAGCAACCTGATGGCCTTGTGTAAGCCCTGCCATAGCAGGCGGACGGCAAGGGGCGAATAAAGGCGGGCAACGGAGCTTGTAAGTCCTTTGTTTTCTATAAGTTGAAGAGGTTACCCAAGAAACCGCGCGATGAGGCACGTGCAGATCGGATGATGTTTTAGACCATTTTGGAAAAGGATTATCAATATGGGACAAAGAGGAACCATATCAGACGCAGCTCTTCGATTTGAGCAGGGCCTTGCGAAGGAAAAGCCGAGGCCACCAGCGAACATGAGCAAGGAATCCAAGCGCGAATGGGAGAGAATCACAACCTTACTCGAAACCCGTGGGCTTTTGGATCGGCTCGACGAAGCGGGGCTTCATGATTATTTGACCTGCTGGGAGCGACTCCGCGAGTGCGAGGCGCTATTGACCCGCGAGGGCTTGGTTGCAACAGCAGAAAGAGGCACCGTGAAGCACCCGGCGGCGACGTTGGCATCGCAATACAGGGCGTCTCTGCTGGCATGGTCGAAGGAGTTGGGCTTGACGTTGGCTTCTCGCTTGCGGATGCAGGTTGAGAGGAACCTGAGTCCGGAGGCGAGGGCGCATGACCCTTACGGGCTGCTCGACTGATGGCTTGGCGTTTGACAGCGGCGGGGCCGTGGCGTTATCGTCTTAGGCGAGAGGCGGCAGGACGGCAATCCTGCCGTCTCTCTAAACCACACCGAGGATACAACTCGACATGGCCTCCACCAAGTGTCCCTTATCACACACCCGCCCGTCTCGATTTGAAACGGGCAACCCAAGCCTCAACATCTTCTTTGCTCAGCACTGCTGGCAGAAGCAAGCCATCAAAATCAGCGAATAGAAATCCGTCTTTTTGCACAACCGGGCGTTTCTTTTTGGAATCCATGCCCGTATTGCTGCAAGTAGCTTGCCATTCCCAAAGTTTCCCCGTCCTGCTGCACAGCACCCACCGGGCGCGGCGGCACATAGCAAACCGACATGAAAAGGAGAACATCATGCAACACCCATTGAGCCATGCACTAAACAAGCTCGAAGCCGATCTTGCTAGCGAACACACATCACCCGAGGCGGAATTTATTCAGTGCGTCTTGAGCCTATACGACAGTGGCTTGCTCGACCCTGCAAGGGCTGAGCTTGCGCTACAAGATTGGCGCGACGAACTAGCCGCGATGCAGCACTACACACACGCGGCGGCAAGGTGTCAGCCTGAAATGCTCTGCGCCGCATTGGAGGCCGCGTAATGGCCGGGCAAATCATCAGGCGGGGTGACCGGAAATGGTGCGTGCGCGTGTTCCTTGGCAACAACGAGCATGGGAAACGTGTCTACCAAAACCGCAGCGTTTCAGGCGCAAAGAAGGACGCCGAAAAGGTGCTAGCGGAGATGCTGCGAACCCGAAGCTTAGGCCCTTCGATTCTGCGAAATGAAAGGCTTCTAGTGGATGAGCTTCTAAACGATCTCATCCGCGAATACACCATCAATGGCCGGGCGGTGGGCATACTCAAGATGAAAATCGAGAAGTACCTTCGCCCATCATTCGGGAAACTGCAAGCGTCAAAAATCAACACGGCGTCGATAGAAGGCTACGCTGATTCTCGTTTGATGAGCGGGGCAGCAGTGGCAACCGTTAACAGGGAACTTGGCTTGTTGCGTCGCGCCTTCTCTCTGGGCTACCAGTGCGAACCCCGCAAGGTGGAGCGCATACCGAGAATCAAACTTTTCAAGGAGAACAACGTCCGCAAGGGCTTCTTTGAGCATGAGCATTACAAAGCGATGCTTCAGGCACTACCGGATCACCTGAAGGCAGTTCTAGTGATGGGCTACTGGACGGGCTTAAGGCGAGGCGAGATCACTTCTCTGAAATGGGAGCAGGTTGACCTGAGAAACGGTGTACTCCGGCTTGAAGCTGGCACAACCAAGAGCGGCGAAGGGCGTATTGTTCCACTTGCGCCGGATCTCTGGGAATGCCTGAAAATGCAGCGGGAAAGATCACGGCTTGAGTATCCCGAATGCGTTCAAGTTTTCCACTACCGGGGCAAGCCGTTTAAGGACTTCCGCGATGGATGGGACACAGCGGCGGCGAAAGCTGGCCTTATCGACGAGAAGGGCAAGCCCAAACTGTTGTTTCATGATCTCCGCCGGAGCGCCGTTCGCAATCTGCTTCGTGGTGGCGTGCCTGAAAAAGTGGCGATGGCGATCAGCGGACACAAGACGAGAGCCGTATTCGACCGATACAACATTGTTGCTGAATCGGATCTTAGGACAGCAATCACGCGATTGAGCGGCTACATTTCACAGCAAGAAGGTGAGGCCGAAAAAGGCAGTATTGGCACACAAAACCAAAATCCGCACACTATTCGCACATCGGAAGCAAGTGGGGTGATAAATTGAGCTTAAAGATAGCCCGTAAATTGTTGATTCTATGGTGCGGACGAGAGGACTTGAACCTCCACGGGGTTGCCCCCGCTAGTACCTGAAACTAGTGCGTCTGCCAATTCCGCCACGTCCGCAAAAAACCAGCAGTTCTTTTATGGTCCCAAAGCCGCATCGCTGTGTCAATTCCACATCAGAACTTCAGTTCCACGCGGATTCGATCCGGGCCCTGTTTGAGCAGCAGCACCCGCTCCTTCTCAAGCCACTTCAACTCACCGCCTTCACCGCGGCCCATATGCCGCACACGCACATGGGAATTTTCGAAAAGTACTTCCTGCTTGGTCTCAACAGGCTTGGCTAAAATAGCAGGCACAATCTGGACGTGCAGCGCCTTGCCTCTGATCGTCACAGGCCCATCCAGCCAGATCACTCTCCGCCCAGCCACCAACAAGAACTCCCCCGTGGGCCTTCCATAGATTGGCGCGAAGTTCAGCTCCTTCATTCCCTTCGGTACATCCATTTCGAACACTCTCACCGCAGCGTTTTCAAGCAACAATTTACCCGCCGCCCTCGCTTCTCGATCCGCGTCGATCCTCGCACCCTCCCTCGGAAACATCTCGGGGCGCCGCTGCATCAACAGAAGCACGAGAAAAAGCGTCTTCATGCCGTCATTGTAGCCGCCAGGGCCAAGGCGGTATTCGTATGCAACGCCACAGTGTCTTCGAGCTTCACCGCGTAGCCGCCCGCCAGCGTGACAAAGATAGGAATCCCCCGGCTTCGCGCGGCGCGCATCACCAGCAGATCCCGCTCCATCATGCCCCCCATGGTCAATTGCAGGCCCCCTAATTTGTCCTGCTCATAGGGGTCGCTGCCCGCAACATAGGCGACCAGGGCCGGTTGCATTCTCGAGAACGCCTCTTCGAGGCCAGCCTGCAACGCGGAGAGGTATTCCAAATCCCCAATGCCATCGTCCAATTCGATATCCAGATCGCTCGTCTGCTTTTCGTAAGGGTAGTTGTCCCGTTGGTGAATCGACAGTGTGAACACGCTGTGGTCTCCTGCAAAGATCCCCGCCGTGCCATTCCCCTGATGCACATCCGTGTCGATCACCATCGCGGTTTTGATCGCCTTCTCTTCTTGAAGCACCCGCACCGCCACCGCAACGTCATGAATCGCACAGAACCCTTCGCCATGCCCACCAAAGGCATGATGAAACCCACCGCCGATATTGAACGCAGCACCGTCCCTCAGCGCCGCCCGCGCCGCCTCGATGCTGCCTCCGGTGTGATAAAGAAAGCCCTCCACCATCGGCCGCGAATACGGAATTTCAAGCCGCATCACCTGGTCGTAGCGGATCGTCCCATCCATGAGCGCAGCCACCCAATCCGGCGAATGCACCAGCATCACCTGTTCGCGTGTTGCCTGCACGGGCTTGAGTAAATTCGCCTCGCTCAACAATCCGCGCTTCTCCAGTTCTTCGCGAATCCGCTCGAATTTCACTGACGGAAAAACATGGTCCCCCAAGCGCAGGTTGTAGCTCGGGTGGTAGCTGAAATGAAACGGTACGTTGCCCACGGAATATACTGATAGTTTCACCCCTTGAATCGAAAGGAAGCAATGCGTAAAAAGGTAACTGTAGTCGGAGCAGGCAATGTAGGAGCCTCCTGTGCCCTCCGGATCGCAAACAAAGAACTCGCCGACGTCGTTCTCGTCGACATCATGGAGGGCGTCCCGCAGGGCAAAGCTCTCGATCTGCTCGAAAGCGGCCCGATCGAAGGCTATGACGTAAGCGTCACTGGTGCCAACGACTACGCCCCCACCGCCAACTCTGATGTTGTCGTCATCACTGCCGGCTTCCCTCGCAAGCCCGGCATGACCCGCGACGACCTTCTGATGGCCAACTACGAGATCGTCAAGGCAGCCACCGAAGGCGCCGCGAAGTATTCGCCCAACGCAATCATCGTTGTCGTCACCAATCCTCTCGACGCGATGTGCTACACGGCTCATGTGGTGTCGAAGTTCCCCAAGCACCGCGTCATCGGTATGGCCGGAGTTCTCGATACGGCGCGCTATCGTACCTTCATCGCCGAAGCGCTGAACGTTTCGATGGAGAATGTTACGGCAATGGTGCTCGGCGGCCACGGCGACACGATGGTGCCGCTCGTCCGTCTCACCAGCGTCTCCGGCATCCCGTTGACCGAGCTGCTCCCGCAGGATCAGATCGATGCCATCGTCAAGCGCACGCGCGAAGGCGGAGCCGAGATCGTGAAGTATTTGAAGACCGGCAGCGCTTTCTACGCTCCTTCGGCGGCCACCGTCGAAATGGTCGAGTCGATCCTCAAGGACAAAAAGAAAGTTCTTCCCTGCGCCGCCCTTCTCGAAGGCGAATATGGGATCAATGGTCTGTTCGTCGGCGTGCCTTGCAAACTCGGCGCGGCCGGTATCGAAAAGATCTACGAACTGAAGCTCAGCCAATCAGAAACGGCGGAACTGAATCACAGCGCCGCCGCCGTTCAAGAGCTGGTGGACGTTCTCAAGCAGAAGGGCGCATAAGAGCCCTTAAAACCGGAACCTCAGCGAAGCCTGCATCCGCCTCGGAGCCCGCGTCCCAGTCACCTCGCCAAAACGCGCATTCACTTGCGCGCCGTTTGCCTCAAAGCGAGCCGTGGTGTCTACCGCGTTGTACTGCGTGTGATTAAACGCGTTGTACATCTCCCAGCGCAGCTGCAGGCTTTTCTTTTCGCTGAATAGCGGGATGTTCTTGAAGAAGCTAATATCCCAGTTGGTAGTCCCGGGCAAGCGGAAAACATCCTTCGGGGCATTGCCGAAATCTCCTCGAGCCGGCCGCGCGAACACCGTTGGATTAAAGAACCGCGAGAAGGTTCGATCTCCTTGGGCAAGCTGTGCCTTGCCTGTCACATTGATGCGATTGCCATCTCCGCCGCCGCTCAGGTCCACTGTGTCGACTGTCGAGAAGCCCACGCCCGAAGGGAAGCCACTTGCAAATGTGGTGATGCCCGATACCTGCCAGTTGTCCAGAACCATCTTTCCCACTTTGTTCGGCACGAACTTGCTGCCCTTGGGCAGATCCCAAATGTAGTTCGTAACGAAAATGTGTGTCTGGTCGAAGCCCAGTTTGCCGTAGTTCCACACCCTCAAGTCGCGATACTGCGCGACACCATCACCATCAGAGTTCGCGTAACCCATTGCCTTCGAATACGTGTAGGCCATGCTGATCGAGAGACCCTGAGCAAAGCGACGATTCAACGTGACCTGGCCAGAGTTGTAATTCGACGTAGACGAAAACTCGTTGTAGTTGATGTTGCCCCAGCCCGGGAAGGGTCGGAAGAAATTGTCGGGGAGGGGTGTCGCCGGATTCGAAGGATCGGCGTTGGCCGTAAGATAGCGCGCACCATATGGCACTGTGTTGATGTTGCGGCTCACCTGCAGGTGACGTCCCACATTGCCGACGTAGGTCACCTCCAGCACGGTCCCTCTGCCAATGTCGCGCTGCACGCCAAACGTGAAGTTGTACATGGCCGGAGTGACAGCCTTTCTCTCAAAAGTGGATGTGTTGTTGGGAAACAGCACACCCGTTGAACTCAGGAATGAAGAAAGAGTTCCGTAGTACACGATGGGCGTCTGCTGCGTAGGCGGGTTTTGCGAAAAGCCTCTCACTCCTGGTGCCACTGTGTTATGAAAGATGCCGAAGCCGGTGCGGATTGCCGTCTTGCCATCACCGAACGGATCGTAAGCAATACCGAAACGAGGCTCGTAAAGGACTGGTGCCTGCTCGCGGAACCCACGCGGATAAGCCGTATTGGTTGCCGACACCGCACCATTAAATGGATTCCCGCTTCCCGGAACAAACGCCCCGATGAACACGGCTGGCAGAATGTCGCCGTTGCGCGGATTCACCGCGCGCCGGCCCTGCGGGGTTGAAACCGGGGCGTAGAGTGTTGGAATCTGTGCTCTGTTAAAGAGGCTGAAATCCCAGGCTGCTGCTTGCTGCCGTGCATGATACCACTGGTTGAACCAGACAAACCGCATGCCAATGTCGAGCGTCAACTTGCGATTGACCTTCCAGCTATCCTGCACAAACCAGCCCATCGTTGTCTTGCGTCCTTCGTTGGAAGGCCGCGATTGCGATTCGCTGTAGTTCGCGAAATTGCCGAGTACCGCGTTGGAATACGCGTAGTTTGAATCGAAGGGATTGTTCACGTCACGGGCAAACGCGAAGCTGCCGCCGTAAGTGCCTTGCTCGCCCTCGTAGTTGCGCGTCCTTTCAATGGCGATGCCAGCCTTGAAGGTGTGCGCTCCTCGGGCATAGGTCGTGTTGTTGCTGAGGTTGAACGCGGTGTCCGCGCCACGCAAAGGAAAGCGCCCATCATAGGTGATCGCCGCCGCACTCGGTACGCCGCCGTAGCTGGCCTGCGGAATCACGCCCAACGGATTGTTGCCCGGAAAGTATTGCCCCAACGTGCTGAGCCCACGGTTGGACCGCAACACCTTCTTCAGTTCTTCGTCGTTAAGCGGGGGGCCATCTTCAACGGAGTGCCGCGCGCCGAATGTGAACTCGTTCACAATGCGTGTTGACAGGATGCGTGCCCAGTTCATCACGATGCCGTCGTCGGTGAATGTGTACTTCTGTTTGATCAGGCCCCAATTCGATGAGCCAGCCGCTACTGCATAACCGATCGAATCGGCGAACCAGGTAGAGCCTCTGAAGTTCACCGAGTCCTTCGATGTCGGTTTGAGATCGATGCGGAACAGATGCTGGTTGCGCGGTTGTTCAAGCGCCTCCTGGAACTGGTAGTTGAAATTGCCACCCGTAATCGTGCGATTCAATTGATTGGGGAGCGGGAAGATGTTCAGCATGGCCCGGCCGTTGGCGCTGAGGCGGCTCGCTGGGATCGTGTTGTTCGGAAAGTTTGCGCCACCCTGTGGATCCCGAATCGGAATGATGCGATTTCCAAGGTCCACCGTTTGAGAGAAGTCCCCATTACGCTCAAGCGCCGTCGGTACAGTCACTTGCCTGACCGCTTGCGGATTCTTCACCCAGCTCTTCTCGAATGAATAGAAAAAGAAAGCTTTCTCTTTGAGCTTGCTGCCTAAGGGAATCGGCCCACCGAGAGTTCCTCCAATCGTGCTGTAACGATAGATCGGGCGCCTCACGCCATTCCGATTGTTGAAAAAGTCATTCGCGTTCCAGCTCTCATGCCGCTTAAACCAGTACGCGGTGCCGTGATACTCACGCGAACCCGACTTCGTAACGATGTTGATCGAGCTCGCTCCATTGCGGCCATACTCAGCCTGGTAGTTGTTCATCAGCACTTTCACTTCGCCGATGGCGTCCATGTTGATCGGGCTTGAGAACGTGCCGGGGCTACCAAGATCATTCCCTGTCACGCCATCCACCTGCAAGCTATTCCAGTTGCTGCGAGTCCCTTGAATGTTCGGCGATTGCGTGCCGAAACTGCCTCCCAAGAATTCCGTGTCGGTTTGCTGCGCCACACCGGGCAGGATCCTCAACATCGAAACCACATCGCGGCCACGAATCGAAACCTGCTCAAGCTGCCGCGCTCCGATCAGCGCCGAATGCTCCGTCGAGCTGGTTTGTACCGTCACTGCCTGCGCTTCGATCGTCACAGATTCCGAGACAGCTCCGATCGTCAACTGCAAGCTGCCGACGCTGAGTCTTTCGGCTGCGCTCAACACGTTGCCCGTCTTCTTGAGCGGTTTGAAGCCGCTCACTTCCACTGAAACCGTATAGCTGCCGGGTTGTAACGCGGGAAACACAAAGTCTCCCGTTTCGTTGGTTGTCGAGTTGCGCTCTTCGCCGGTGCGCTCGCTGATCAATTTCACCGCCGCGGCAGGAATCACATTGCCGCCTGAGTCCACAACTGTTCCGGAGATCGAGCCCGAAATGGTCTGCGCAGTGATGACATTAACACTAAATAATGCGAGTAACAGTAGGATACGAAGCATGCTGCAGGAATTTTATCTCAGATTCCTGCAGTTCGATCCGCAAACTAAGCACCCCACCACCGAAAAGTTTCCCCTGGGCATCAGACAACAAGCTTAAAGTGCCACCGCCCATCAACGCATCGCGGCAAACAAAGTTCAGCGCACCCAGGTTCGGCAGTTCAAATCGCTCCACATCCCCTTCGATTCGATCCGCGAAATGTGCCTTGACTCGTGCTGCCGTCACTTCCCTCAGCAGCACTGCATAGGCCTCCGCTTGGTAAGCGATCACTCCAATGTTGACCAGGTTGCCTTTGTCTCCAGACCTCGCGTGCGCGATTTGTCCCAACTTGACAATCATTCGATCACCTCAACTCGCAGCTCTAACGCTTCACGCGGCAGTAACGCGGGCCAGTATGCAACCACCTCGTGAACCTTGGGTCTGCCTTCGCCATACCCGGTTGCCCCCGGCGGCCCGTTCAAGACCAGTGGAATCATCTCCCGCGTCCATCGCTCCACAGGAGATTTATCCCGCGCACGCACGGCCATGCGCAGCATCGCCGACTGTGTGTCTCCAAACACTTCCGTCGCAGTGCGTTCAAACAACAAGCCAAGATCTCGGCAGCGCTCTTCGACGATTGCCGAGGCGCGCCGGCACTTTTCGTCCGCTCCTGGGCCCCCATAGACAAGCGTGCCTGCGGCCTTCCAGCCCCAGTGATACGAGATGCTCGCCTTCAACATCTCAGGTCTTAGCCGACCCTTGGCACCCGTTACTCTAACTCGATCCGAGCCATCCATGCGCAGATGAACGCTCCTGAAATCGGCGACCACATCTGGCGTGTAATAAGTCCCAGGATCCCCAACTTCATAAACCAACTGCTCCTTCACAGAACCCAGCGTCACCTTGCCGCCGCTGCCCACATGCTTTGTGATGACGCAGGTGCCATCAGCTTCGGCCTCGACAATCGGATAGCCTACCCGCGAAAGGTTCGGAATCGTCTCCCAATCCTCAAGGCAATTGCCACCGGTGCACTGCGCCCCGCATTCGACGATGTGCCCTGCGACAATCCCCGCCGCCAGCAGATCCCAATCCGTCTCGCTCCAGCCGAATTCGAAAACCATCGGTGCCAACACCAGCGCGGCATCCGCGCACCGGCCCGTTACAACGACATCGGGCTTTGCCTTCAAAGCCTCCACGATTCCGAAAGCGCCGGTATAAATGTTCGCGCTCAACACTTGCTCGATCACGGTTTCAAGCAACTCCCCCGTATCCAGATTGCGCAATGCAAAGTCACGCACCCGGCCGAGGATGTCATCTCCCAAAACGACAGCCACTCTCAAGGAAGGGCAACGCCGCCGGATCTCTGCGGCGCACGCCAGCGGATTCACACCACCGGCGTTGGCGATCACCTTCACACCTTTGCCCGCAACGCGCTCCACCAGGGCAGGGAAGTCCCGCGCGTAACCAAAAGCGGGGTTCTCCTTCTTCTGCTTCTGCAGAATCGACATGGTCACTTCAGCCAGATAGTCGAGCACCAGATAATCGAGTGGGCCATCTTCAACGAGCCGAACCGGGGCTTCGAAAGAATCTCCCCAGAAGCCTTGCCCGCAACCAATTCGGATCATCGCGCACAGACCTCAAACAGGAAGGCGAGCGTCTCCCGCGTCTTGGCGGGATCGATGATTGCATCCACATGTCCTCGGGCCGCCGCATAGCGCGCATCCAGCCATCGTTCGTAGTCCGCTCTGGTTTGGGCGATCTGGCCTGCCATTTCTGGCCCAGGCTTCGCGCTATGAATGGCCTGCACGGCCGAGTCGCCTTCCATCACTCCAATCCTTGCCGTCGGCCATGCCAGTGCAAAGTCTGGGTCGAAGCCCTGGCCCGCCATCGCGTAATAGCCGGCACCCGAGGAGTGATTCAGCGTCAACGCAATCTTCGGCACAGTGGCGCAACTCATCGCTTCCACCATCTCCGCGCCTGCCCGAATGATGCCGCTCTCTTCGGCCGCCTTCCCCACCATAAAGCCGGAGACGTCCTGCAGATACAGCAAAGGCAATCGATGCCGTTCGCAAACATCCACAAAATAAGCTGCCTTGCGAGCTGACTCCGTGTAGATGATCCCGCCGATCCGTGGCCCTGAGGCTGTTTTCAGAAAGCCCCGTCGGTTCGCTACAACACCAATCGGTCGGCCCCCCAGCCGGGCTCGTGCGCAGATCATTTCTGGCCCGTATTCGGGCTGATGCTCTTCGATCGATTCTGTATCGAGCAACGCACTCAGCACCGCATTCGTGTCGTAAGGCTGACGGTGGTCGTCGGGCAGTGTGTCGTATAAATTCAATCCTTGAGTCACTTCGCCAATATCTCGTCGCAACCCGATTTCGCGCAGCCGCGCTCGCAACATACCGATGCACTCCTCATCGTTGCGCGCCATCTGGTGCGCCACCCCACTCACTTTCGTGTGCATGGCCGCCCCGCCCAACTCCTCGGCGCCGGACGTCTCACCCGTCGCGCCCTTCACAAGGTTCGGCCCACCCAGGCCCATGAAACTCGTCCCTTCCACCATGATGATCAAGTCGCTCAAGGCTGGCAGATAAGCTCCCCCCGCAATGCACATGCCCATCACCGCCGCCAGTTGTGGCACCTTCAATTCGCGCCGCATCTTCGAGCAATAGTGAAAGATTCTAGCCGCCCCATACTGCCCGGGAAAAATTGCATCCTGCAGTGGCAGATTCACTCCGGCGCTATCCACCAGATACACGATCGGGATTCTTTGCCGCATCGCAATTTCCTGCGCCCGCAGAATCTTTGCAATCGTCTCCGGCCACCAAGCTCCTGCCTTCACGGTCGCGTCGTTGGCGACGATGACGCAAGGCCGCCCTTCCACCAATCCCACAACACAAACCACCCCGGCCCCCGGCGCTTGCCCCTCGTACCGGTCGTGGGCCACCAGCAGCCCGGTCTCGAAAGAAAAACTGCCAGCATCCAGCAAGAGCGCCACACGTTCTCTTGCGGTCAATTTACCCTGCGCGTGCTGCTTCGCAATCTTGCTAGCCCCGCCGCCGAGCCGCAACAGCTCTTCCAGCGATCGCAATTCCTCAAGCAAAGCCCGCATTCGATTCGGCATAACGCTGATCTAACTATAAGATGAGAAGACCCATGGCAATCTTCGACGAGAAGACCGCACGCGTCCTCGCCACCATTCTTGCCTTCGCCGCTTCCCTCTATGTACTCTGGGGCCTCCGCGAACTGTTCTTCCTATTGCTGATCTCGATCTTCTTTGCCTACACGGTTGAACCCATCATCAACTACATCAACCGCAACACGCCCCCGTTCATCTCGCGCCGCAAAGCGATCTTCGTCACCTACATTGCGATCTTCATTGGCATCGTCTTCGGGCTTACCATCCTCAGCCAAGTCATCGCCGACCAGGCAGCAGATCTGATCAAACAACTCCCGAACCTGGACCAAGACCCCTCGAGCGCGATTCGCCTCCCTCTGCCCGCCCGTCTGGAACCCTTCCGGGATCAGATCATGACCCACGGTCTTGAGTTTGCCCGCTCCACGGCAAACACCTTGGTCTCCAACCTTGGCAGCGTCGGCTTCCTGCTACTTGCGCCGATTTTCGCGCTGTACTACCACATAGAAGGTCCTCGATATCGCGCTTGGCTCATCCGCGCGGCCTCCCGGTGGGACTCGCAAATTGCCCTCACTGCACTTCTCGATGACCTCCGCAATCTGCTCAGCAACTACATCCGTGCGCTCTTCATTCAAAGCATTTCGGTTTTTGTCGGTTACGGCGCCTACTACGAACTCGCACAAGTTCCATATCCGATCTTGCTTGCCAGTCTGGCCGCCGCCCTTGAAGTCATCCCAGCCCTCGGATGGATCAGCGCCGCCTTGCTCAGCCTTCTGGTGGTTGCCTTCTCCGGCTACACCAATCTCTTCTGGCTCTTCATCTTCTATCTGGTCTTTCGCATCTTCCAGGATTACGTGATCACTCCGCTCGTCATGAAGAAGGGCGTACAGCTTTCTCCGATTCTCGTCCTGACCGGCGTCATCGCCGGTGAGATGCTGGGCGGCGTACGCGGTATGTTCCTGAGCATTCCAACGCTCGCCGCCGCGCGAGTGTTTTACCGGCATTGGGCCAAACGTTCTGCATTGCTGCTCTGTATCGCCGCCTCTTTGAACGCGCATTCCATCAGTGTGTCAACCAGTACGGCAACCCTCAACGGAAAGGCCCTTCGTGTTGAACTTCGAATCCCAAAATACGAAGCCGAGCACACAACTCCTGCGGCAATCGCTGGCGCGATCCGGTTCGATAAGGCGAACCTCGCTCAATCTGATTGCCAGTCAGTCGGACAGGAGCTCGTTTGCCGGATCGAGTATCAGTTTGCAGCCTTACCGGGCGAACTCATCGAAGCCAACGTCACGCTTGCCCGCGTCACCGTACCCAACCACGTTCACATCATGCGTTTCCTCCGCGGTGCCACTGCGCGCCAGGCAGTGTTTGATCGCACTTTCGAAAACGAACGCATCGACCTCCACGAAGTTGGCAAAGCCGAGCTCTGGTCCCGCGCCGCTCGCATGGGGTTTACGCAGCTTCTCTATCAACCGATCTTGATTCTGTTGCTGCTCGTCGTCTCCCGTCCAGTGCCCTACATCGCCGCTGCCGCCGCTTCCTTCTTCGTGATCTTGCCAGATACTTTCTACGCGATTCCCGGCTTCTTCGAACTCGCCACAGCAGTTTCTCTCTCCTATCTGGCGCTTGAGTACCTCTGGTTCCCCAATGCCTCCGGCAAGTGGCTGCTACTGGCTGCGATAGGCGCCCTCGAAGGCGCAGGACTCGCCATTCTCGCCCGCCCCACCGGTCCAGGTGCCGTTGCCTTTGGCACCGGTCATCTCGCGGCTTGTCTGCTGGTGAGCCTTTTGGGGGTATATTTTTCGCGGAACATTCCAGACGCCTGGATGCGTAGAATCATGTGGGCCCTCGCAGGGCTAGGAGCGATTTGGACAATATGGGTATTCGTCAAACGATTTTGATTTTTGGGCTTGCCGCCGCAACCTTTGCGCAGGACCTCACCACCAAAGCCGACGAGTTTGTCGGCGCTTACGCAAAACTAGGCAAGTTCTCGGGCACGGTTCTCATTGCCAAAGAAGGCAAGATCGTCTTTGAGAAAGCCTACGGTATGGCGAATTACGAATGGTCGATCCCGAATACGGTCGATACAAAATTCCGCCTCGGCAGCATCAGCAAGCAGTTTGGCGCAGCCGCCATTCTCAAGCTGGAAGAGATGGGAAAGCTCAAAACCACCGATAAAGCTTGCGATTACCTCCCCGCATGTCCGGAGCAGTGGAAGCCGATCACGATCCATCAACTTGCCACCCATACCTCTGGCGTCCCCAATTTCACGAATTTTCCAGACTACGCAAAGATCAAGTACCGCCCTTCTCGTTACGAGGAACAAGTCAAATTAGTCTGGGAGAAGCCGATGGATTTCGATCCAGGCACCAAATTTCAGTACTCCAACACCGGCTACGTCATTTTGGGCCAGATCATCGAGAAGGCCAGCGGCCAACCCTGGGAGCGATTTCTCGCCGAGCAAATTTTTGTACCAGCCGGGATGACGAACACGCTTGCCGATTCCAATACTGCGCTGGTACCAAAACGCGCGGCTGGCTACAGAGCCGCCGGCGGAATGCCTGTCAACGCCGAGTACATCGACATGCGGATCCCGAACGTCGCGGGCGCCTTGATCTCAACCATAGAAGACCTCTACAAATGGGATCGTGCTCTGGCCAGTGGAAAACTCCTGGGCGAAGCCGCCATGAAGAAGATGTTCATACCGGAAAAGAACAACTACGCCTATGGGTGGGTCCTCACCGACCAACAGGGCAAAGCTTTCCAGGGCCACGGCGGCGGCATCGAGGGTTTTACCACTCAGATCCAGAGATTGCCCAGTGAACAAGCTCTGCTCGTAGTCTTGTCGAACTTCGAAGATGGTCAAACTGGTCCAGTGAGCCGTGGACTCGCTCAAATCCTGAATGGCGGCAATCCGGAAATTCCGAAGGAACGCCAGGAGATCCAAATCGATTCCGCCGCCTTGGATGAGTACGTTGGCACATACCAACTCGCCCCTTCGTTCGCCTTGGTCGTCACCAAAGAAGGCAACCAACTCATCACCCAGGCCACCGGTCAGGGCAAGATCCCGATTTTCGCGGAGTCGAAAGACACCTTCTTCCCCAAGGCCATGCCGGCGACGCTTGTCTTCACAAGAGAAAACGGCAAGGTCACCGGCCTGATCCTCAAGCAGGGTGGCCGCGAGATGAAGGCGCCTCGCCTCTAAAAGTTCACGATCTTTGAGAAGCTGACGGGGTCGAGGCTCGCACCGCCGACCAAAGCCCCATCGATCTCTTCTTGCGCCATGAGTGCCGTAACGTTGTCGGGCTTAACGGAACCACCGTAGAGGATCCGCATATCCGCGCCAGCCATCTTGCGGATCACCCGGTGGGCATCAGCCGCCATTTCAGGCGTCGCTGTTTTGCCCGTGCCAATCGCCCATACGGGTTCATAGGCGATCACAATCTGTGCCTTCTCTTCAGCCGACAAGCCAGCAATGCCGCCTGCGTACTGCTTTTCAAGTACGGCCTCGGTTTCCCCCGCCTCACGCTCAGCCAGCAACTCACCAACGCAGACAATCACCTTGAGCCCGGCCTCAATCGCAGCCTTCGTGCGCTTCAAAACCGTCTCGTCAGTTTCACCAAAATACTGCCGCCGCTCCGAGTGGCCCACAATCACCCATTCGCAACCCAGCGTCTTCAACATCGGCCCTGAGATTTCACCCGTAAACGCACCCTCTTTGGCCCAATACAGATTTTGCCCACCGATCGCTACATTCGATCCCGCAGCAGCATCAATGGCTGCTGGAAGGTCCACAAACGGTGCGCAGACCGCGATCTCGCAATGCTTCGCATCCTTCACCAGCGGCAAAAAGTTCTCAAAGAAAGTCTTCGTCTCGGCCGGTGTCTTGTACATCTTCCAGTTCGCGGCCATCAATGGGGTTCGCATCTCTTTCAGTTTACCGTTCGAGCTTCACACCCAAGATCGCAGCCAGTCTTCCCGCCACACTTTCCATCGGTACCGCGGGAGTGACGCCCTTCTTCACGCCCGGCCCCCACATCACCATCGCTGCTCGGTAGTCGCTCAAACCCGGCCACCAGCCATGGTTCCCCTTCTCGTAAGGCGGTACATACAATTCAGCTCCCGGCTTCATCGCGAATCCCTCGTTTCGCTTGGGCTCAAACGCCGCCACAACATCGGCTCCCGGTTCAAACTTGCGGACCTCATCGATCGGCACCTCACGGCCCAGTAGTCCCGTGTCGCGCCACTTCGCCGCTACAGCAGCATCGCGCGTAGTCAATAACCCACCAAGCATCCCCATCTGCATCCCTTTCGCGAATACAGACAGATTCAGATCGCGGTCGACGCGTTCAAAGCCGTGATCCCCCAGCACCACGATCAATGCATTCTTCGGCGCCGCTTTCACAATCTCTCCGATGTAACCATCGGTCACTTCGAGAGTATGATTCGCTTCCTTCTCAAACGGCCCAGCTTCATGCGCCACTGCATCTAGGTCGACGAAGTGCAGCAGGATCAGATCGGGCTTCGCCTGTTTCAGAAGATAAACGCAAGCCACCTTGCGGGTCCGGTCGTCGACCCATTCCTGTCGAAAACTCGGGTCCAATTTCTCGATGTTCTCCACCAGCCCCGGCGTGGCCTTCTCAAAGACCGAGATGTAATCCATGCTCCCGCCATTTCGCCCCCGAAAGTATTCCGGCAGATTGAAATCGATATCAGCGTTAACAGTCACAGGCCACGTAATCGCCGCACTCTTGAGCCCTGCCTTCCGCGTTGCATGCCACAGTGTCTTCACCTTCAACATGTCCGCCATCCAGTAATAGTCGCCGCTCTCCTCCTTCGGCCTGCGGTTACTTAGAATCCCATGCTCCCTGGGAGCCACACCCGTAATCAGGGTCGTGTGCGAAGGCCATGTCACCGTCGGCACGGTGCCGATCAGGCCTCCCACGAATTCACCTTCCCGCATCAGCCTGCGCAACACAGGAATCTTCAGGCCCAGCTTGTCGGCATCTCGCAAATACCGGTGGTCCAATCCATCCACCGAGATCACCACGACAGGCCGCTTCTGTCCAGCCAGAGTCATCCCCAAAAGCATCAAAAGGCAAATGGCGCGCATAAATCCTATTCTCCGCCGTAACTGTTTCTCTTTGATGAGCGAATAGCAACTGATGCCTGTCAATTCTCGCCTCGTCACTTTTCATGCCGGTGATTCCGGTTTCTGGCGGATCATCTCAAACAAGCCATACGTCGGTGCGGCCTGGCCAGAAGCAAAGCGTCTGGAGGTTTCGATGGGTGAACCTCCCAATCAAAAGTCGATCTGGCAACTCACGGGGGTTACCAGCAACGAACGCTACGTCTCGCGCATCGAGAAAAATACTCTTTCCGCCAAGCAAGCTCCACTGGGCAGACCCACTGCGGATCGCGCCGCGTTGATTCCGATTCGCAAGACAGCCGCATGGTGGGCCATGACTCAGGACGAACGGCTTGCCATCTTCGCCGAAAGCCACAACGCAATCGGTCTCAAATTCCTCCCGGCCATCGCCCGCCGCCTCCACCACTGTCGCGATCTCGATACGCACCAGCCCTTCGACTTTCTCACCTGGTTCGATTATTCCGCTGCCGACGAAAACGCGTTTGAAGACCTCGTGAGCGCACTTCGTCAAACTCCGGAGTGGAAATTCGTAGACTGGGAAATTGACATTCGTCTGCGGCGTGAATGAGCATCCAAGTCTTAGCCTACGATCCAGCATGGCCCGAAGCCTATGAAAAGCTTCGCGGCGTCCTCTGGCCCGTCGTCTCGCACTTTGCGGTCAGCATCGAACACGTGGGCAGCACTTCCGTGCCAAGGCTAGCCGCCAAACCGGTGATCGACATCGACATCGTGATCCCGGACTACGCCTCGCTACCGCAGGCGATCAATGCCCTTGCCTCCCTCGGCTACACCCACCATGGGGACCAAGGCATCCCCGGCCGCGAGGTCTTTAAGCGCGTCGAATCTCCACGCACCCACCACCTCTACGTCTGCCCTCAAGACTCCATCCCCCTGCGCAACCACCTCGTTCTACGCGACTACCTACGCTCCAACACTGAAGCGCGTGACACCTACGCCCGCCTAAAGATCGACCTTGCGCAAAAGCACTTCAATGACATGGACAGCTATATCCGAGGCAAGACAGACTTCATCCTTGCAATCCTCGGCCATCAAGGATTTGACTCAAACACGCTGGACTCGATTCGCCGGTCGCAGTGACGCCTCGTTGCATTGGGTCTCAGGGCGCAGCGAGCATCCCGCAGTCGATCCGCTAAGCCGTTGCTTCTTCTGCCTTCTCTTCAATCGGCTCCAGATCTCCCGTTGGCAGATCTACACCTTCCCAGCGCGCCACCGCTGCAGTAGCCAGGCAGTTACCCAACAGGTTCACTGAAGTCCGCGCCATGTCCATGATCGTATCGACGCCCAGCAGCAGCGCAACCCCTTCCAACGGGAGGCCGAAGCTGCCCAGCGTCCCGCTCAACACCACCATTGACGCCCGTGGCACCGCCGCCACACCCTTCGACGTCAACATCAGCGTGAGCATCATCACCAGTTGCTGCCCCAGAGGCATATCCACACCCGCCGCCTGAGCCACAAAGATACTTGCCATGCTCAAATAAAGAGTCGTTCCATCGAGGTTGAAGCTATACCCGGTCGGCAACACAAAGCTCACAATATGTTTCGGCACCCCAAAACGCTCCATGTTCTCCAGCGCCTGTGGCAGCGCCGCTTCGCTTGAGGCCGTTGAGAACGCCAGAATGTAGGGATCCTTCACTGCCTGGATGAAACGCCGCAGCGGGATCTTGAAGATCACCACTACAGCCCCCAACACAACCACTACGAAGATCGCCAGCGACACAAACAAAGTCGCAATCAACTGCCCTAGGTTGAATAACACACCGATCCCTTTGGATCCGATAGTCACCGCCATGGCCGCACCAACGCCAAACGGTGCAAAGTACATCACATACTTGGTGTATTCGAACATGATCTCTGACAGGCTCTTGCACCAAGTCACTACGCTCTCGGCCTTCTTGCCAATGGAAATGCAAGCCGTACCGAAGATGAACGCGAACACTACGATCTGCAGGACCTCGCCCTTGGACATTGCCTCAATGATAGATACAGGGAAGGTGTGCTCGAGCATCCCGGAGAGCGTAACGCTCGACTGCGCAAGCTTCGCCTTCTCTGCTGGCAAGTTCACACCGATGCCGGGCTTCACCAGATTCACGGCCGCCAATCCAAGGAACAAAGCGATCGTCGTCACCACCTCGAAGTAGATGATCGCCTTCGCGCCAATCCTCCCCATCGCCTTCGCGCTTCCCGTTCCCGCGATCCCGTACACTAGCGTCGCAAATACCAGCGGCGCAATGATGCTCTTGATCAAATTCAGAAACACTTTCGACACCGGCGCCAGCTCTTTGGCGAAATCAGGTGCCACCATGCCCAGCCCAATGCCAGCCGCCATCGCGATAAAGATCCAGGAAGTCAGGGATATTTTTTTCAACGTTCGCCCCATTTCAATTTTTCTCTGAGTACATCGAAGAACAACATTCGCGGCGGCCTTACCAGCCGGATTTCATTGTCACTCAGGGCGCAATGCACTTCATCGCCCTCAAGCAATGTCTCGCCCACCTGCCCGTCGATCGTCAAATACGCGTCATGATCGCTGGCCCGGTTCACTAACCGGATCACGCTTGCACCCGGAACAATCACGGGCCGGTGCGTCAGCATGTGAGGACAAATCGGAGTGATGCTCAGTGCATCCACATTGGGGAAAATAATCGGCCCACCCGCGCTCAGCGAGTAAGCTGTCGATCCCGTCGGTGTTGACACAATCAATCCATCCGCTTTGTAGTTCGAGACAAAGTGGGAGTCAACATGGACGGCCACATCGATAATCCGCGCGAGCGACGCTTTCGTAATCACCGCATCGTTCAACGCCTCGTACGAGCATACACGATGTCCGCCACGTTGGATTTCACATCGCAGCATCCTCCGCTTGCCGACGCGAAATTCACCACTCAAACATTTTTCAAGCTCGGGGTACAACTCATCTAAAGTGATCGAAGTGAGAAATCCGAGCCCACCTAAATTCACCGCCAGCAGCGGAATATCCTGGCCACCAATCGCCCGCGCCGCGCTCAACAAAGTTCCATCCCCGCCCAGCACCACTACCAACTGCGTATCCACCGGCACGCGCTCCCGCGGCACCCATTCCTTCAAATTGCCGTAGCGCGCAGTCTCCTCGTCCACGCGGGCGCTGATCCCTCGCTCCGCAAGCCAGTCCACCAATCCGGGCACAATGCTCTGTCCTCGAGTCACATTGGGCTTCGAGATGATTCCCACGCTTCGGATTTCAATTCGCTCTTCGGGCATGTATCAGAAACTCTCGATTCCCTTTGCCGCCCAGGATCGGGCTGTCTATGATCCGTGTTTGGTAACCCAACTCACGTAAGGCAGATTCTACCTTGTCACAAGCCGCCTGGTGCAACGATTCTTCGCGCACGATTCCGCCCTTGCCCACATCACCCCGCCCCACTTCAAACTGTGGCTTGATCAGAATCACCATTTCGCTCTCACCCGCGAGTAGGGCAGGGAATCGGTCGAGCAGCAATGTGACGCTGATAAAGCTCACATCGCACACCAGCAATCGCGCCGGTTCTCCGATCACTGCGGGCTCAATCATTCTCGCGTTCTGATGCTCGTGCAACACTACGCGCGGATCTGTTTTCAGCCTCCAGGCGATCTGTGTGGCCCCGACATCCACGCAATGCACACGCGTCGCCCCATGCTGCAACAGGCAATCGGTAAAGCCCCCCGTCGACGTCCCGATATCGATACAAATCGCACCAGTCACATCGATACCAAATTCTTGCAGCGCCGCTTCCAGCTTCAGCCCACCCCGGCTCACGTAACGCAACTGCTCAAGCAACTCCACGCCGGCATCGCCGGCCACTTGCTGCCCAGCCTTATCTACCTTCTGGCCGTTCACCATTACCTGCCCAGCCAAAATGAGAGCTTTCGCCTTTTCGCGCGACTCCACCAACCCTCGTTCGACCAGCAATTGATCGAGCCGCGTCTTCAAGACTTCCGGTCCACAATCAAGTCGGCGATTTCGCGCAACCGTGTCCCATGGTTCCCAAATCGCTCGAGCGCGGCATGCGCCTTTTGCCGCTCTTCCTCGGCCATACGTTTCGATTCCGCCAGGCCATATACCGCCGGGAAGGTAATCTTCTGCTGCGCCAGATCTTTGCCCGCCGTCTTGCCCAGCGCCGCACTCGATTCTTCCATGTCGAGAATGTCATCGACGATTTGAAACGCAAGCCCTGCATGCTCGCCATATGCAGTCAAAGCCTGCATCTCGGCTGCCGAAGCTCCTGCATAAATTCCGCCCATGCGCACGCTCGCCCGCAACAAAGCTCCGGTCTTGGCGCGGTGAATCTTCTCGAGCAACTCCGCCGTCGGCGTCATTCGCTCGCCTTCGATGTCATGCACCTGCCCGCCGATCATCCCGCCAACGGTGCCGCTGGCTGAGGCCAGCTCAAGAACGAGTCGGCTCCTCTGCTCGGCTCCAATTTCACTCAGCTCGCTCAGTACTTGAAACGCCAGCGTCAACAAGGAGTCTCCCGCCAGAATTGCCATCGCCTCGCCAAATACCTTGTGATTCGTCGCCATTCCACGTCGCAGGTCATCATTATCGAGCGCCGGCAAATCGTCATGAATCAGCGAATACGTGTGAATCATTTCGAGCGTCGCCGCCGCGTCTTCGATTCCTGGTGCATCGGGATGCACAACATCAGATGCCGCCATGCAAAGGATCGGGCGAATGCGCTTTCCCCCTGCAAAAAGGCTGTATCGCATCGCCCGGTGAATGGTCTCGGGTTCGACGCTCTCCGCCGGAACCCACCGTTGCAGCGCCTGATCCACAACTTCAATACGCGCTGCCAGATATTCTTTCAATGTCATTTGCCGAATGGCTCCGCCTCGACCTTGCCGCCCCTTTTGGTCAAAATCTCAATGCGCGTTTCCGCCTCATCGATCCGCTTCTTGGCCGATTCGCTTAAAGCCACGCCCTTCTCGAACAGCGCGATCGATTCCTCGAGTCCCATCTGGTCTTTCTCAAGCTGCGCCACAATCCGTTGCAACTCATCCAACTCTTGTTCGAGGGTCTTCGATTCTGGCGCTTCAGGCTTAGTGTCCATCCCCGCCCCCCAGCGTCGTCATGTTGCCTGCAGCATCGACCGGGAAGTCATAAGGCCCGCCCACAATCGACAGATTTGGATTTGCTTCGATCTCGGACAAAAGGTTCTCGCTCATCTCAAGATCCGTCAAATGCAGAGTCGTCTTGATCCGGGCGATCGTCACCTTCGACAAGTCATGCTTGCCTACGGTTGGCAGAAAGCGTTCGATGCATTCCCGGTCGGTGTCGAAATGCACCGGTACCCGGATCGCGGCCGGTGAAGATGCCGTCAACGAATTGATCTGCGTCGGGGCCCAATCGATCTGCGGCAGAATCCGTTTGTTGATCACGTCCGCCATACCCATCCCCACTGCGCTGCCATAGGTGTTCGGCGTCAGATCTCGCACAAACACGCGATGAATCTTCGGCGGTCCTTGCCAGCAGTTGTATTCGCCATTCACGCCGCGGTTTACCACTTTGGTGTCCATCCCGGCACCAGAAATGTCCTTGCCGATCTGATCCAGAATCAGGATGTCCAATTCCTTCACCGGGACATGCCCCTGCCAGCTCTTGGCCAGTGCCAGCAGCTTCTCTTCCTGGTCTTCCATCGTCTCAACAGGCACTGCGGTCAGTTGAGCCGTCGTGTGGTTGGCGTCCTCAAGAATCGCCAGCCCGCCCAGAATCTTCCCGCTCTTTAAAACCTGCCGACCCACAGACCGAATCATCGCCCCCAACCCAATGTTGTAGGCGAACGTGTGATAGTACTGCGCCCCGGCGAACTTCCCCAGTCCGATCGCCATCATCTTATAGAGGCCGCTCTCGATCGGTCCTTCAAAATCGGTGTGCCACTTCACGCGACCCACCAGCATCACGCCATCGCTCTCAAATGCGCTCTTGTCGAGGTAAGCGGTAATTCCTGCCGGCGTTACTCCCAGCGACACGACTTCAAGCTGGCTCACGATCGGGCATCCCATCGTCTCTTCAGTGATCTTGTACTTGCCCAGGACCATTGCCTGCCCTTCGGGCGAAGCTGCGCCATGGCTACCCATTGCGGGGAACAGGTAGGGATTCATCCCCACCGCTTTCCAGTAATCCACCACTGCGCGCACAATCGTCGCAATGTTGGCAATCCCGCGGCTGCCCACGCCAATGGCTACCCTTGAGCCAGGCTTCAATTTGGATGCAAAGTCCGCCCTCCGCAATTCTGCGGCAATCGTGGCGGGAATGTCCTTTACTGCTCTGTCAGGAAACTGTTGGTGGACGCGAAGCATCCTCGGTAAGGCCATTCAGCCATTATGATTCAAACCCGTCCGACATGTCCTCACCCCACTCACGTTCCAACATCCGGGAGTACTCGCCAGAGGCATACAGAGCGAAGTCGAATTGCGTAGCCTTAATCTCTCCAAAGCTCCACAACAATTGCCGGCAGGCGAACAACTGATCGGCATACCGATAGTAGTGACGCACGAATTCGTCTGTAATCGTGTGCCGCTGCGGCACCTCGTGGAAAATTGCATTCAGACCCAGGGCACGCGAAAAGATGCTCTTGTAGTCCGCAACGCCCCAATTCTTCAACTTTTCACGAATATTCCGCGGAGGATCATCCGTTAGGATCGCCGCAAAGGACTGATAGCAAAATCCATTCCGCTTCAATTCCTCATCCCGGTCCACCACTTCCATGCACTGCTCGATCCAACGCAGCAAATCCTTGCCCACATAAAACAGCATCCGGATCTCGTAAAATCGTCCGTCCAAAAGCTTCCGGTCGAGTTCTTCCCGCGTCATTTCGCCGCTGGGTAGCAAACCTTGCAGCATCAGGCTCGCTCGCGAGCTTTCCACCAGTTTGTCCGGCCCCGCCGCTTCTGCAAAAGGATGCAGAATCAGCGGTGGTAGCTTCCAGGTTTTCGTCGTAAGGTTCATGTCGGCAGTTCTGATGGGCATGATGGGCTGTGTGCGGCTCTTCTCTAGCTAATCGGCGGGCAAGCGCCCGGACCTTAACGATTTTCTTCGCACGCCATCATACCGTCCAGATTACTTTCTCGCTTCCAGTACTACTCTAAAAGTAAGGGTCTTGCCCAAGCGTTTTACCTTAACTTCCACCGTGTCTCCTACGCCTTTTGACCTAAGCACATACGTGTAGTCTTGTAGATTCTCTACTTTTTTCCCGTCAAATTCCACCAGAAGATCACCTCCTCGGAGTCCACCCTTTTCTGCAGGGCTGCCCGCGCGGACATCGGCCAGCTTCACTCCTCCGGGAACTTCCGCAAAGTCAGGCACGCTTCCGAAGTACGGCCCGTACCCGCCTCCGCCTCCGCTTGGTCCACCTGGTGTGGCCGCTGGAGCCTGCCGCTGGTACATCGGCCGTGGCCCGTCGCCTGACAATTCCGCAATGGTCGCCGCCACCACTCGAATCAGCGAAGCATACGCCCTAAGCTCAATCTTGTCCCAGGTGTCTGAAGGCTTGTGATAATCCGAATGCAATCCGCTGAAGAAGAACAGTGCCGGGATCGATTTCGCAGCAAAGGAGGTATGATCACTACCACCGATGCTCAGGTTCTCGCTGAAGTCCGGCTTCAAATCGGCTTGTCTCCGCACCACCTCCTCAAGAATCCCCTTGAAGGTAGTCCCGGTTCCAACCCCAGCCACATAAAACTTGCCGCCCTGCATCCGCCCCACCATATCCATGTTGATCATTGCCGCACACTTCTCAAGAGCGAACGGCATCTTGCCCGCGAGATTTCCCGAGCCTAGGAGCCCGATTTCCTCACCAGAGAATGCCACGAACAAAATTCCTCTTTTCTGTTTCGGCAAAGAAGAAAAATACCTGGCCAACTCCATCACAGCCGCCGTACCGCTAGCATTATCGTCCGCCCCAGGATGAAGCTTCGGCACCTCACTCGGTGCCATCGAAAACTGCCGTCCGTATCCAAGGTGGTCATAATGTCCGCCCACCACAATGTACTCGTCCGTCACGCCCGGCAAATAACCGGCCACGTTAAAGGTCGGCCGCATCACACGCTCGACGTTCACTCGCAACGCAGCCTTCATCGTTGGCGGAAAGCGAAAGCTCTGAGGCTGCAACATACGGTCGATCGCCTTCACAATTCCCTTCACGTCATGGTTCGTTTCTGCAAACCACTTCTCGGCCACTTGCCATTTGACCTGAACCACAACAATTCCCGCGTCCATGGCCCCACTCTGGCCCCCGAACGTGTCCAGTTTCTCGGCATCTTCCGGATAAATGACGCCATTGTTCAGTACGATCAACCCGACAGCGCCATGTAGTTTTGCATTCACCGCCTTGTTCTCGAGGTTCGCGTGCTGCGTACGGTTCTTTCCGTCAAACACACTCTTCTCATCGAGGTCCTGCGGCTCGTTGCGCAACACCACAACTACCTTGCCCTTAGCATCGAGCCCGGCGTAATCGTCGTAGTGATGCTCGCTCGATGTAATGCCGTATCCCGCAAACACCATCTCTCCGCTTACATTGCCACTGGCAGAATTCACCCTTGGCATAAAGTTCTTGGCCACTGTCAGAGCCTGGCTCCCCACACTCATCTCATTCCGCTTACCCAGCTTGATATCCGTGCTCACCACAAACTTCTGCAGGTAGCTCAGCTTGCCGTTTCCTTCAACGAAAGGCGCCTTCAAGCCGGCTCTCTGATATTCCTTTGCGATCCATCGAGCCGCCTGATCCAGCTCAGGTGTCCCCGTCATCCGCCCCTTATACTTCTCACTGGATAGCACCTTGACGTCTTCGAGCATTCGCTTGCCATCAATGGCATCTGGCAGCTTGGCGCCATAGGCCAGCGTGGCAACCAACAATAAACGCCACATCTACTTCACCCCCGGCGTGGCCAGGCTCACCGAGCAACACGCGGTGTCTCCGGCGTTCTTTGCCGTTGCTTGGTACTTCACTTCGACATCGGTGATCTTCTTCAATTGATCCCAGCTCACACTGCCCGCCAGCTTGCGGCCATTGACATAAATGGTGGGCGTCGAATTCAACCCAAGAGCCTTGCCTTGCTCGATGTCTTTTTCGACATCCGCCGCCGTTTCCTTGTTGTCGAAGCACCGCATCAGCTGCAATGCATCCATCCCGTTCGCCGGTGCCCACGCCATTAGTTTCCCACGAAACGTCTCCGCTCCCAGGCCTTCCTGGTTGTCGAACACCCAATCGTGATACTTCCAATAGTTCTCCTCGCCCTGCAGCAGCGCACACCTTCCCGCAATCGAAGCCGTCTTCGCCCAGGGATGGATCTGCTCCAGCGGGAAGTCATGCACGAACAGACGTACCTCCTTCGGGTAAGTTTTGATCAGGTTCGCCCGTAACGCCCGCGCTTGCTCGCGGCAATAGGGGCACTGGTAATCGGTATACACACTCAACACAACAGGAGCACCCAAAGTCCCCAGCGATGGCGCGCCCACATTCCGGATCAGTGCATTCTCTTTCGTAAATGGATTGCCGGTGAGGTCCATCACATCGCCCTTGATCACGGTCTTGCCGTCCCCACTGACAAAGTACTTCTGCTCGGCGAATCGCTCCCCGAGCGATGCCTTTACGGTAATCTCTTCAAACCCCGGCAATAAAGCAGCGGGCTGACGATCTTTCACTTCAAAAGCGATCTCGGGCGTCCACAAATTCAGGTGCCGCAAGAACTCTTCCAGCTTCTTCACATCTAGCTTCGGCGCCGCAACCACCTCGGCCTTTTTCGCCTTCTTCTTCACGCCCTGCGCCCCAAGCGTCATTGAGAGCGAAAGCAGGCAAAACATAAAAATACGCATGCCTTCAGTTTAAGGCCGTTGCAGCATCTTCACCATTACCTCGTCTCGCTTGCGCCGCAATTCTCCTGCCGGCTCCTTCGAGCCAAGCCTCTGCCTCACCAATTCTTCTTTCTCAATGGCCACCTGATACGCTCCCAAGGCTTCTGCGCTCCGCCCAGCCTCCACCAGTAATTCGGCCTTCAGCGACAAATCCAACACATCTTCCTCATGTCCTTCGAGCCATCCATCCACCAGGCGCAGTGCCCCCTCCACATCTCCCCTTCGCCGCACTTCATACAGCTTCCAATTCCACTCTCGCCGAAACGCCGCCTCATCCGGCGCCTCGGGCCGCGCCATCACTTGCAGACGGCATACTTTGGACGATCCAGATCCAGATGCAACTCTCACCTGATACAACCCAGCCGTCATACCCGTCGTGTCCGTGCCTTCCACGATCCACTCCCCACGCCTCCCTTCGCCAGCCGCAACCACACGCCACGGCCACTCCTTCAGCTTGCCCTGTTCATCGAGCACCTCGGCCCGCAGCGGTTCGTCCGTCGGCGCAAATCCTTCCACCACCACCGGCATGCCCGGCCACACCACCGCCCTTTGCACTCCGTTCACCGAAGCATAAACATCGCCGCCCCACAGCGGCATCGAAATCAGTAACAAGCTCAAAAATGTCTTCATCGCGTCCTCCTCAACGTTTCGCTCCGTAGCGGTCATTCACACACACCCGGCTGCTGCAATTGCCATGTGTCGCTGCCCCATGCCTCGATTGCGGCGTCCGCGTCTCTTCATTCACGCCGCTACCTTCCTTCCTCCTGCACAAAGTCCCGCCCCTCGATTGATCCGCGAAGAAGTAGTAGGCATCCTGCCTGTCCTTCTGCTCATAGGCCTTGGCAAACTCGTACCGCATTAAACAGTCCTCCTGGCCGCTATGCTGGCCTCCCGGCGCACCTACAATCAGGTCGCTCATCTTGTAGCCTTCTTCCGTCGTCACAGCCCAATCAAACCAGCTCCCCTTCCCGGCATCGCGGAAGCGCAGTTCCATCTCCTCACCAAAAGCCTGCGACAGTTCCACACCCGACTCGTTGTATAGCCGGTACAGATTGTCCGTCCCCTGATTCCGAAACACGTACTTCCCACTTGGAGTTCGCTTCAGATGCATGCTGATCTTGTAATCCCGATCGCCGTGGTGCGGCACACTCACCGTGTGCATCAATTCATGCGCCACTAGCTTGTCGAAATATGGAACCGCCCCCACACTCGCCCCGCTCCCTGGCGTCGTCGAGATCCCAATCAGGTCCACTGTCATCCGAGTCCCGACCACATCCCCGTATTTCCTTGACCACGCGAGCGCACTATCCTTCACCTGATCTGTCTCCACAATCACCACGCCATGCTGATCCACCACGTGCGCTCCATCCCGGTAGTTCAGATTCACCACATGCGGCTCGGGGAATATCTGCAACTCCTCTTCCGTCAACTCGTGGTGCACCATCAACCCCGTTTCACGTGCAAACAAATCAATCCCCGCTTTCGTCTTCCCGCCCACATCGTCGCGGACAAACAAGTCCTTCCGTTCTGTATTCGTCCGCAGGTGTTTGCCGCTTCCAAAGAAACCCCGATACTCTTCAAACACGGTCAAGCCATCCCCGGGCCGTCCATCCCCTAACGGCAACTCATCGCTATCTTCAGCATCCGCTCCCTTCTCACCCGAGGCATCTCTCCATGCATCGGCCACCTTTGAGCTCGCGGGCCGCTTTGGCAGTCGAACCACGCCCTCACCCCGGTACACTCCGGTTACCACACGCCCATCTTCGAGTGTCGCGGTCACGCGAACATTCGCCCATCCGCCAAAATCAAACGACGAAACACTCACTGCGCCTTCGGTCATCCCAGCTTCTTCTCGCTCTGCCGTCAAACCCCGGTTCAGGATCCGCCATCCGGCATTTCTCGCCGCTTCAAACTGCAGGTCATTCGGCGTCGGTTTCACTTGCGCGGCGGGCAGCGGAAAGTTCATTGCCACACCCGGCTCGCGTGAAGACTCAAGCGTAAAGGTCATCTTGCGAGCCTTCACCTTCAGTGCCCCGCCACCCTTGGCCGTCAACTTCGCCTTCACCCCAATAAGGTTCCCTGCCATCGATTCGCTCATCGTCCCTTCCGCGATCTACCGCGGATAGCTCGCCTCCGGCTCCATCGTCAACTCCACTTCGTCGAGCACCTTCGCCGTCAAATCCCAACTCACTCTCCACACCACTTCAGCGGCTGGGATCATCCCGTTCAGGGTCGCATTCCGGTAAATCACCGTCGTACTCCCAATCAGATTCAGACCCTGCACCGGCGGAGCCACGGCGAACTCCTCCATCGCCGGAATCACGGGATCCGTTCGTTCGTAACTCGTCGTCACACGCCCCTGGCAATCCTTCACTTCAGCCTTTGTGGCAATGTTCAGATCCGATGCGAAAAAGTAAAAGCGGTCTTGCGAGTCAAAAGTAAGGAAAAACTTCCTTGCTTTCCCAGAGGTGTCCTTCGCCAGATCAGCAGATCCCTTCAGCGTATTCGTCACGCCGCATCCGATCTGCACCACAGTCGTGTCGTTGATCTCGCCTGGCCCGGCCACCGTCCCTTCCCAGGCTTCAGCCCTCGGGTCATAGCGATTCAGCAGCACCTGCATCCGCGCTGACCGCTTGTAGTCGTAGTTTTCCGTCATCCCACCCATGGATGCCGAACATCGCTGAGTCAACTCTACCGTCACCGTGCCTTGCCACTGTTCCACTTGCCGGAACCGCGCCGGCTGACTCCACACCGGCAATCCCACAACCAAAAGGCACCAAACCGTCTTCCTCATGCCATCCTCCACGTCACTACGCGAGGAATCTGGCTCAAACTGGCTCAGTAATTCTGCTTTTCTTCGTACGAAGGCATCCGCAGCGCATCCGAATCCGGCATTCTTACTACCCCAGCAGAAGCATTCGCGGTCTGCGGCGCTTCTAAGTCGTGACCTTCATTTCGCCATACAGAAATTCTTCGCGTTGGATTTGGCCGTTCTCCACGGTATAGACTGCGACTTCGTGCATTTGGATCCGATTGCCACTAGCCCGCTGAGTCCAATCGAATTCGATCATCATCGAGAATCGTTCCGGGCTCACAAACGGGCCGGTGACTTTGGCGCTATGTACTTCGTTGTCGGTGAACCAGCCAACATTCTTGGCTCGTACGGCCTCTTTGCCTTTCATCTCGCGGCCCATGCCGAGAAAATCCATTGCCTCGACACTCACAATGTCCTCGGCGTAAAACCGATCTACTGCGTCGAGAAATCGACCTTCCCTGCACAATGCGACAAACTCATTGGCCAAGTCTTGTGTCGTCACCCCAATCCTCCTATAGCACTGGCCCGATCCGCCAAGGCACAAACTCCTTATGCCCCAGTACCTCTGCCTTCGTCTTCTCACCCGAAGCCACACGCAGGCACAAGTCAAAGATTTCTTGACCTACCTGTTCCACGCTCGCTTCACCATCCACAATCCGTCCCGCATTGACGTCCATGTTGTCCACCATCCTGCGATAGGTGTTCGAGTTGGTCGCAATCTTCATCACGGGCACATTCGGGAATCCAATCGCGCTACCGCGCCCGGTCGTGAATGCAATCAGGTTACATCCGCCTGCCGCTAGTCCTGTGAGCGATACCGGGTCGTATCCCGGCGTGTTCATAAACACAAACCCCGGCGAGGTGACGGGCTCGGCATAATCGATCGCATCCATCATCGGGCTGGTTCCTGCCTTGGCTGACGCACCCAGGCTCTTCTCGAGAATGTTCGACAAGCCACCCTCTTTGTTTCCAGGGCTCGGGTTGTCATCAAAGCTCCCGCCGAACTGCCGCAGGTACTTCTTATAGCCATCAATGAAGCCCAAAAACTTCTCTGCCACTTCGCGATTCCGAGCCCGCTTCACCAGCAAATGTTCGGCACCGAAACACTCAGTGGTTTCAGCAAGAACGGCGGACGCGCCAATGGCTGCCAGCATGTCGCTGCAAACGCCCAGCGCCGGGTTCGCCGAGATGCCGCTAAAGCTATCGCTACCGCCGCAATTCAAACCCAGCCTGAGATGCGATGCAGGCACCGTGACACGCTTCTGCTCGGTCATCTCCTCCATGAACTCTTGAATCCGTCGCCGAGCCGCATCCACCGTGCCGCGCGTCCCGCCGCTGGTCTGCAACGTCAACCCATGCAGGCGTTTCGATCGCGGAGCATTCGGCCCCAGATAGTGATCGATCTGGTTCACCTCACACCCGAGCCCGATAATCAATGCTGCTCCGATGTTCGGATGATTCAGCACGCCAGCGAGCGTCCGCTTCAGCTGATCCGTATCCGGTCCAATCGCATGCCCGCAGCCTTCGCCATGGGGGAACGCCACCACGCCATCCACGTTCGGCAAAATGTCCGAAGCTCCAAAGCTCTCCGCGATCCAGTCCACCGTGTAAGCCGCACAATTCGAGGCCGCCACTACAGCCACATAGTTTCTCGTTCCCACGCGACCGTCTTCCCGCATGTACCCTTCAAAAGTTGGCAACACTGAAGGCAGCGCCGGATAGGGAACCTCTACGCTCGGAAACTCAAATCCCAACTCATGATCTTCAAAGGCCAGGTTATGTACGTGTACGTGCCGGCCGGCTTCGATCGCCACACGCGTTTTGCCGATCGTTTGTCCATACCTTCTTACGGCTTCGCCGGCACCAATCGCAACGAGGGAGATCTTATGCCCTGCCGGCACAGCGTCCACCACCGCCACCGTTTTGCCGGCAACGACAATCGACCCTCCCGGACTCAATGGGACTCTTGCAATAGCGACGTTGTCCGTCTCATGCAGGCGAATCGCGGAGTTCTCCGCAGTCGGTAATTTAGCGATATCGAGTAAACCCATGGTGGAATCACCGATTATACTTGAGGAGTGTCCAAGCAACGCCTCTTGCTACTGGCCGCGCTTGCGATCCCTTACCTGTTCCTCCTCTCAGCAAGCGGCCTGCTCGGCCCCGATGAGCCGCGCTACGCCGCTATCGGCCACCAGATGGCAAGCTCAGGCGATTGGATCACGCCCACCCTTTGGGGCAAGCCGTGGTTTGAGAAGCCACCACTTCTCTACTGGCTCATCGCATCCTTCGACAAGCTCGGTTTCGATCCTGATCTCGCCGCACGTCTCCCCGTCTGCTTGCTTGGCCTCGGACTTCTTCTCGCCATGCCAACCTTCGAATCCGCGCTGGTTCTAGGGACATCCATTGGCTGGCTGGCCCTCTCTCAAGTCGCCGTCACCGACATTCCGCTCAGCGTTTGCTTTCACGCTTTTCTATTCCTGATGCTGCGTCAGCGGCCCTGGCTTGCCGGCATCGCCCTTGGCCTTGCGATTCTCGCCAAGGGCTTGGTTCCCCTCGCGTTGGCTATTCCCATCCTGTGGCTCTACCGTACGGAATGGCGTCACTGGCTTGCTGCCACACTCACCGCAACACCCTGGTATCTCGCCTGCTACTTAGCGAACGGGCAGACCTTCATCGACGAATTCATCATCCGTCATCACATCCAGCGCTTCTTCTCCCCAGAACTCCAGCACGTACAACCCTTCTGGTTCTACATCCCAGTTCTGCTCGGCCTCCTCATGCCATGGGCTCCCGCGCTGCCCGCGATCCGCATCGAAGACGAACATAAGCCCCACCTCTTCACAATCCTTTGGGGCCTGCTCTTCCTGAGCATTTCAAAAAACAAACTCCCCGCCTACATCCTTCCCCTCGTTCCTTCGATTGCGATTCTTATCGCCCCCACGTTGCGTCGTTGGCATTACGCTGCAGCCGCTGCCATCTCTGTCTCATTGCCCGCCGTCACCCCCTGGGTCCCCGCTGCCATTGAAGACGGCCTCAGTAAATCGAACTTTGGATCCACCGCTTGGCTTTGGCTCCTCGCCGCTCCCATCGCGGCCTATGCCGCCTACCGCTGGCGCAGCCTGGCCCTGATCACGATCTGTCTGTTGAGTGTCTTCGCCCTGAAGATCAATCTTTACCCCAGCTTGGCCACACAAGTTTCTGCGAAGTACAGCCGGCTCACCTGCCTGCCAGAAGGGGGTTCGAGAGGCCTCCGCTATGGCCTCTCCTATTACCTGAATCGAGAAGTCGATTACTGCCTAGAGCCGCAGGAAAATGTTCCGCTTCTCGAGCGCCCGAATGAAGAGCCACGTCAGCAGGAAGTAGACGGCGGTAACAAAGCAAACCCATAACAGCGTCGAATCCTTCGGCGCGAACTTTTGGATCGCATCGCCAACCATCCCGTGAATCAGATACCCCGCCAGCGCATTCGTCCCGAATGTCCCAAACACACTGAAAGACCACTTCGGCGTCCGCACATCGCATAGCCACAGAAACAAGCCGTAAACGAGCAACGAGAATCCAGCCGAGAATGTTTGATACGACAAACTCCCCGCACGCTGTGTCATCGTCCACATATCAACGGGGTGCCATGGTGGCCAAAACGGCGGCGCTTCCATCCCATGCACGCATGAGATCAGATACCCGATCATGCTCAATACCGCTCCCCATCGCAACACCACAGGCAGCGCATCCAGTGCGCCATACTTCTTAACTGCGTCATAAGCCAGCGCGCCAGCCAGTGTCGGCAACGCCCAGCTGATAAAGCCCAATGGGCCACCGTCGATCACTTTCACTCGCATCAGGAACTCAAACCAGAAAGCCTGGCTCAGCCACAAGTGCAGCAATCCGCTGGCAACTCCAAACAGAATCAAATCTCTGCTCCGCCGCCGCAAGACGGGCAAGATCCAAAGCCCAGTCACGCCAATGTGTGTCAGTGCCTGAAACGGGCTACGCAGAAAGCTCTTCTCGATAAACCCCCACAGCCCAAGTTCCGTCAAGCTGGTCCACGTCTTGTAGTTGCCATCCAGCCCATAAAACATTACGCCCAGCAGCACCAAACCGAGACACCGCCACACCATCGCCGCCGTCGTTGCGCCCTTCAGAACCCCAAGTCGCATCGCAAACCCAACCGCAAAAAAGAAATGCGGCATGATCGTGTCGGCATAGCTGTTGTAGGTGTTGTGGTGCTTGAATACATCGTGCACTTCGCGAAACCCGCCTATGAAATTGACGAGAAACATTCCAGCGACGGTATACCCGCGGAACTGATCGAGGGAGAGAATTCTTGACGCGCGGTCAATCGCAGCAGTCTTCATCGGTTAAACACCAGCCTTACCCCCGTCGTAATCACAAGGTCGTTTGTCTTCCTGCCTGGCAGCGGATTCGAGAGATAGCGGTTGCTCGCCGTCACCTGGTAGCTCAACCACTTTTTGATCGCCGCCGCAAACGCGACATCGGTATTCAAACGGTAATTCCCCGAGGAAGTCACATTGTTATAAAACACGATCTTCTCGCTAAATGTGAACACTCCGGCGAACTTGTGCGACAACTCATTACCCATCAGTACTTCCCCAGAATTTCGCTTCAGACCGCTTGCAAAGAATTCTCGGTTCAAAGATCCACCGCCAAACAGGTCCCACATCGTGTTCTTGTTCTTGATCCAGTGGTAGCCAAGACCACCTGCCGGAACAAACCGCAGATCCAGTCTCTGGAATTCATCGAATTCAAGGTCTGTCGATCCGAACGTATACATCTTAGGCGTAATGTTCAGGTCATATTTCAAGCCGCCTCGAATCGAATTCGCCGCCAGTACCGACAGCCCGTTATTCGTATTCTTCGAGTACAGCGATAAGAAGTAAGCGTTAATCGAATCGCGCGTGGTCGTCCGCAAGACCCTTGCCGACGAGTTGATCGTATTCGTCTGCGCGTTGCCTCGTGCTTGGGCATATCCAAGATCGACTGCCCCAGTCCAGAGATCCACGAGCCGCGGATTCTTCATCCGCTCAATCTCCTTGGCATATGCTTCCTGGTCCGCCTTGCTGCGAAAGAGCGTTACGTCAGCTTCCTTGGCCGCGATCACGCCAGTCGTCTCGCTTGCAACCTCTACTTTGCCTTCGCCCAGTTTCAGCCGCCCCATCAGGTTTTGCCCGTCCTTCAACGAAACACTCAGGGCATCTGCGGTCTCAATGCTCTGAATCGCATCCCGCTTGATCTTCAAGTCCCCCGCATACTCCGTCTTCAGCGTGAGTTCTTTGTCGTCCAGTCGAGTCACCGTCCCCGTCAACCGGTCCCCGTTCTTCAACTTCACTTCATCGGCAAAGCAACTTAATGCAAGAGCTGGCGAAAGAAGATACACACTCTATTATCACAGCATCGCTCTTGGTGTCCAATCGCTTCCCGCGTGATACCATCGCGATCTGACCTCAAGCAACAACACATTCGGTCACCCTCGCGGCCTCTCCTACTTGGCCTTCACAGAAGCCTGGGAGCGCTTCTCCTTCTACGGCATGACAGCTCTCTTGATGCTCTTCATGGTCAACCACCTGCTCCTGCCTCCGAACACGCAATCGATCTTTGGCTTCGAGGTTTTCCGTAACTCGCTCGAATCGATCACTGGCCCCCTGTCGACGCAGGCCCTCGCCTCCCGCATCTTCGGCCTCTACGGCGGCCTCGTCTACTTCACGCCGGTGCTTGGCAGTCTCATCGCCGACCGCGCTCTGGGCCACCGCAACGCCGTCATCCTCGGCGCAATCCTGATGAGCGCCGGCCACCTGGCAATGGCCTTTGAGTACTCATTTCTGATCGCACTCCTGCTTCTTGTACTCGGTTCTGGTTTTCTCAAGGGCAACATCACTGCCCAAGTCGGTGCCCTTTATCCTGAAGCCGATATCGTTCGCCGTGCCAAGGGCTTCACCATATTCAGTGCTTCGATCAACCTTGGCGCCTTCACTGGCTCATTCTCCTGTGGCCTCGTCGCTAAGTACTACGGTTGGCACACTGCCTTCACCCTGGCCGGCATCTTCATGCTCTGCGGCCTCGCGACTTACCTGAGCGGCTACCACCACCTCCCCGCAAAGATCAAACTCCACACAACTGCAGCAAAGCTCAGCGCCAGCGACTACCAGTCCCTTCTCAACATCGCAGCCATCCTTGCCATCTCCATCTTCCACACCCTCTGCTACTTCCAATCCCTCAACGCCTTTCCCATCTGGCTCCAGCAACACGCCGATCTCAACATCCAGGGCTTCGCCATCCCCATCCCTTGGTTCTTATCCGCCGAAACGCTCTCCTCCATTACCGCCGCCCCAGTCCTTCTGGCTCTCTGGCGTTGGCAGGCGAACCACGGCGGGGCGCCCACAGACTTTCAGAAATTCCGCACAGCCGCGCTCATGGCTTCAGGCAGCTACGCAATGCTGGCCGCCGTCAACTACTTCTACGGCGCAACCCGCGTCCCCGCCATCTGGCCCTTCCTCTTTGCCGTTGGCATGGGCTACTCGTACGTCTACAACTGGCCCACTGTTCTCGCCCTTGTCTCGCGCATCGCCCCAGCCAGCGTCAACTCCACCCTCATGGGCATCGCCTTCCTCACTCTCTTCCTCTCCAGCAACATCATCGGTTGGCTTGCCGGTTTCTACGAGCACATGTCTCCCCCGGCCTTCTGGCTCCTGCATGCCGCTATCGGCCTCACCGGCTCCGCCGTCGTCGCCACTTTCGGCAAAGCCATTCAATCTCGACTCGCAGAATAGTTTTGCTACCTTTTGCTTTATGTCGGCCTACCTCCTCGGCCAATCCATCGACGAGCAAGAGCGCCTCATGATGCAGGCTCGCATCCTCCGTCCATACACGGAATCGTTCTTTCGCCAGGCCGACCTCAATCACGGCATGAGCGTGCTCGATGTTGGGTCCGGCGTCGGCGACGTGGCTCTGCTGGCCGCAGACATCGTCGGCAGTCGTGGTCGCGTCCTTGGCCTCGATCGCGACGACGTCAGCCTGGAGCACGCCCAGCGCCGCGTCATCGAACAAGGCTGCTCCTCGTGGGTCTCTTTTCAAACCACCCCACTCGACTCCTTTGAGACAGACCAGCAATTCGACGCCATCGTCGGACGCTACGTGATGCTCTACCAACCCGACCCCGCTGCCACACTCCGTCACTTCACTCGCTTTCTCAAGCCCGGCGGCATTGTCGTCTTCCACGAAGTCGATTTCACCTGCCCCGTCCTCACTTCACCCAAGTGCGATTTCGTCGATCAGGTTCTTTGGCTCGTTCCCGAGGTTTTCCGTCGCGCCAATATCCCTCCAGACTTCGGCCGCTACCTGCCCCAATTATTTCTGGATTCCAATCTCCCCTGGCCCCACCTCGCCGCAGAGATCCCCGTCGGCTGTGGCCCTGGCTCGCCACTCCATTCCTGGATCGCCAGCACCGTGCAAACCATCGCGCCCCGCCTCTCAAGCCTCGGCATTGAAATCCCCCAAGGCGTAATGATCGATGACACCTTGGCTTCGAAACTCGAAGCCGCCTGCGTCGAAGCTCGTAGCCTGCTCACCGCATCAATTCAATACGGGGCCTGGGCCCGCAAGCCAGCCAGTCTCAAAGCCACCTCATAATCCGCGCTCTCCTGAATATCTTTGTGCCCAACACCCGGCACCACAACCATCTCGACCACCCCTGGCTGAAAGCTCCTGGCCAGCGCCTCCGTGTGGGCTCTCCCGATCATCTGATCCCGCTCCGCCGCAATCAAAAGAGTCTTCGCCCGCACCTTTGGCGCATACCGGATCGACTCATACTTGTCCTCGAGCAGTAACCCAACAGGCACAAACGAGAACCGTTCCTGAGCAACCCTCAAGACGCTGTCAAACGGCGTCACCAGCACCAACCCCGCCACCTTCTTCTCGCTCGCCAGTCTTACCGCAATTCCACTTCCCAGGCTCCGTCCGATCACCATCACTTCCTCATGCTGGCCAGCCACCAAGTCATAGAGCTGCGACGCATCCGATACCAACCCCGCTTCGCTCGGCGATCCCGCACTTCCGCCATAGCCGCGATAGTGCATCAGATACAAAGCATCGCCGGCGAAAATCCGTCCCAATAAGGGAGCACTCCACCGCACATCCTCCGCGTTACCACCAAAGTAAATTACTCCGCGCTTCGCAGCCCCACCCACCACACTCACCCGAATCGGCCCCACCTCGCTTTCGAGCGAAATCCCTTTTCCATCCCACTCCCCCATAGGCAAATAGAGCAACTTCCGCTGAAACGCAAACAACCCGACACACAACAGCACATAGGCAAACACCAGTGCTCCCGCCAGGAACTTCAACTGCAACACCATCACCACAAATCTACAATCAATTCACCCTCATCCCTCAAAGTTTCTCCGGCAAGAATTACCGGCTCAACCTCAGAGCCCTCTGTTTCTCAACTCCACCTTTCTCTTGACGCGCCACCCGCAACCACCACAGCAGCCTCTCATAAACTTGTCGCCTTTATTCTTCCATCAGTAAATCTTGCTATACTGATTGATGATGAAATTGACCTCTGCTGAACGCCGCCAAGCTCTCCAGGAAGCCCTCCAATCCCGCATCCTAATCATCGACGGAGCTATGGGCACCATGCTTCAGCAACGCAACCCAACCATCGAAGATTGGGGCGGCCCCGCCTTCGAAAATTGCCCCGAAAACCTTCTCTACACGCGCCCGGATTGGATCCGCGACATTCACCGTGAGTATTACCAGGCCGGTGCCGATATCGTCGAAACCGACAGCTTCGGCGGCCATACCGTCACTCTTGCCGAGTTCGGCCTCGAACACAAAATCCACGAAATCAACGCGATGGCCGCTCAGATCGCCCGTGAAGCCGCCTCAGAATTCGAAGCCAAAGACGGCCTCCCTCGTTTCGTTGCCGGTTCCATTGGTCCCACCACCAAAGCCATTACGGTCACCGGCGGGATCACCTTCGACGCCCTTCGCGACGGCTACTACAAACAGTCTAAGGGGTTGATTGACGGCGGTGCCGACATCCTCCTCATCGAGACTGCTCAAGACACTCGCAACATCAAAGCCGCCCTGCTCGGCATCAATCAACTCGGCCGCGAGCTTGGTTACATTATTCCCGTCATGGTCTCCGGCACCATCGAAAACACTGGCACGATGCTTGCCGGCCAGGACGCTGAAGCCCTTTACGCATCCCTCTCGCATGCCAACATCCTCTCGATCGGTCTCAACTGCGCCACCGGTCCCGAGTTCATGACCGACCACATCCGCAGCCTGCACGAGATGAGCCACCATCACATCTCCTGCTACCCCAACGCCGGTGTTCCCAACGAAGAACTCAAGTACGACGAAACCCCAGAGTCCCTTGCTGCCCAGCTCGAAAAGTTCATGCAGCAAGGCTGGCTCAACATCGTCGGCGGCTGCTGCGGCACCACGCCAGACCACATCCACTCCATTGCCTGCATCGCGAAGAACCACAAGCCTCGCCCCAGGAAATCGCCAAATCACCGCGCTTACTTCTCAGGCATTGAACTGGTCGAAGCTGACGAAACCAATCGCCCCCTCCTTGTCGGCGAGCGCACCAACGTCATCGGCTCCCGCCTGTTCAAGAACCTCATCAACGAAGAGAAATGGGAAGAAGCCACCGAGATCGCCCGCCGGCAGGTCCGCACGGGCGCTCATGTCGTCGACGTCTGTCTTCAGACCTCAGAGCGCGACGAGCTCAAAGACATCCCGCCTTTCTACGAAAAGCTGATTCGTAAGATCAAAGCCCCCATCATGATCGATACGACGGACCCCAAAGCCGTTGAACTGTCCCTTTCCTACAGCCAGGGCAAGGCGATCATCAATTCGATCAACCTCGAAGATGGCGAAGAGAAGTTCGAGCTCATCTGCCCTCTCATTCGCAACTACGGTGCTGCTGTTGTCGTGGGCACCATCGACGAAGATCCCGTCCAGGCCCAGGCCTTCACCCGTGAGCGCAAGCTCGCCATCGCCCAGCGCAGTGTTGAAATTCTCACTTCGAAATACGGCCTTCAACCGGAAGACCTGATCATCGATCCTCTTGTATTCCCCTGTGCCACTGGCGACGAAAACTACATTGGCGGCGCTGTGGAAACCATCGAAGCTCTTCGCCTGATCAAAGCGAATATCCCCTACGTCAAGACCACCCTCGGCATCTCGAACATTAGCTTCGGCCTACCGGCCAATGCGCGTGAAGTCGTCAATAGCGTATTCCTCTACTACTGCACCAAGGCCGGCCTCGATCTGGCCATCGTCAATACCGAAAAGCTTGAGCGCTTCGCCTCCATCCCGGCCGAAGAACGCCAGCTCGCCGAGAATCTCCTGTTCAACTCTCCGGTCAACGGTGAGCCCGCCGATTGGCGCGAACAATCCAAAGAGCAAAAAGCCGCCCTCAACAAACACCACATCGACGCCATCGCCGCTCACTTCCGCACAGCCACAAAGAAAGAAAAAGTCTCCGCCGCCGAACTGCCTCTCGACGAACGTCTCGCCAACTACATCATCCAGGGCACCAAAGACGGCCTTGTCGAAGATCTCGACCTCAAGCGTGCCGAGGGCGCAGCTCCGCTCGAAATCATCAACGGCCCTCTCATGAAAGGCATGGATGAAGTCGGTCGTCTGTTTAACAACAACGAACTCATCGTCGCCGAAGTCCTCCAGTCAGCCGAGGCCATGAAGGCTGGCGTCAGCCACCTCCAGCAGTTCATGGAGAAATCCGACACTTCGTCCAAGGGCAAGCTCCTGCTCGCCACCGTCAAAGGCGACGTCCACGACATCGGTAAGAACCTCGTCGAGATCATCCTTTCCAACAACGGCTTCGATGTCGTCAACCTCGGCATCAAGGTCCATCCCGAAGAGCTCATCAAGGGCTTCAAAGAGCATCAGCCCGACGCGATCGGCCTTTCCGGCCTGCTCGTCAAGTCGGCCCAGCAAATGGTCATTACGGGCAACGACCTCAAGGATGCAGGTGTCGACGTCCCCTTGCTTGTTGGTGGCGCGGCGCTCAGTGACAAATACACCCGCACAAAAATCGCCCCCGCCTACGGCGCGCTGACCCTTTACGCGAAAGATGCCATGACCGGCCTCAAGCTCATGCAGGATCTCGTCGATCCCGACGCTCGCAAGGTCCTCGAATCTACCGATTTTTCGAAGGCTACCGACACCGTGGTCGCTGAACCCATGGGCAACCCGGAACTCGCCCAGTCCACTACCCGCAGCACTAAGGTCCGCATGAACGTCCCTCCTCGCCCGGCCCCCTATTGGGACCGTAAGGTTCGCGCCGTTCCCCAGCTCAAGGAAGTCTGGGAGTACATCAACCCCTTCATGCTCTACGGCAAGAACCTTGGCTACAAAGGCAACTTCGAAGCCAACCTCGCCGCGCGCGAAGCCAAGGCCATGGACATGTTCCACAAGGTTGAAGAAGTCAAGGCCTGGGCCGCCGACTTCCTCAAGCCCAAGGCCGTCTGGCAATTCTTCGAGACCGAGCGCGAAGGCAACTCGATTCATCTTTTCCATCAGGCTGAATCGAAGCCCGTTCATACTTACAACTTCCTTCGTCAACCTAAAGAGAACGGCCTCTGCCTGAGCGACTACGTGATGCCAGGCAGAGATGCTCTCTGCATTTTCGCTGTCACCGCTGGAGCTGAATTCCGCGAAAAGGCCGAGCAGGCCAAGCAGGCTGGCGACTATTTCAAGTCCGTCGCCCTTCTTGCTCTCGCCACCGAGACGGCTGAAGCCACGGCAGAATGGCTTCATCGCCGCATCCGCGAAGACTGGGGCTTTGCTGACCCAACTGACATGACCATGCAGCAGCGCTGGACCAGTCGTTACCAAGGCAAACGCTACAGCTTCGGCTACGGTGCCTGCCCCAACATGGAAGACCAGGTCGCCCTCTTCGAGCTCATCAACCCGCGTGAAATCGGCATCGAGATCACCGAAGGCTACATGATGGAGCCGGAAGCCAGCGTCAGCGCTCTAGTCTTCCACCACCCCGACGCAGCCTACTTCACCGCTGCCTCGGCCGAAGACCTGCCAGAGTCCTAAGCTCAAGGCCGCTGTACTCCAGCCATACCAAACGATCAAATGCAGCCATACGTGTTGTGCTAAAACGGAAGACATGAAGAAGACCTTCAACGTCGACGCCGATCTTCTTAAGAAGGCACGTCAGGCCTGCGGTGCTGATACCGATACAGACACGCTGCGCCTTGGCCTCGAATCACTGATCCGCAGAAATGCCTATGAGCAACTCAGAAAATTCCGCGGATCACAGCTGATGAAATCTGCTCCACCGCGGCGCCACGAAGCACCCGTGCGAAAGCGAAAGGCTGCTTAATGGTACTGGTGGACACTTCCGTTTGGATCCACTTCTTCTACAACAAAGCTCCTGCTGCCGCCGAAATGGACCACCTGCTCGCGTCAGAACTAGTTGTCTCTCATGACTTGATTTATGGCGAACTCATGATCGGTGAGACAGGCGGCGGCCGTTCGAAATTTCTTACTTATATCGATTCTCTTCCCAAGGCAACCTCGCTTCCTCACGATGAAGTAGTGAAATTCGTTCGTGATCACTCGCTTCAACCCCAGGGCGCCGGCTGGATCGATATTCACTTGTTGGTCTCCGCCGTCACCAATCGCATGCAATTCTGGACCGTCGACCCTCGCCTCCAAGCCCTCGCGCAACACTTCAAAGTCGCCTACACCTTCCCCTCTCAACACTAGTAGGAAAGCCAAGCTTCATTTGGAGTGGCCTCCCCGGCCCCACACCCGTTCACAATAAGAAAATGCCCCTCCACCCTCGCCTGCTCGCTGCCATCGACACCTACGAGCGCGATCGCGATACCCGCCGTGTCTTCCCCACGCCAGACACGCTGCACCAACTCAACGCCCTTCCTCAGCATCTCCCCACCAACCCAACAGACCTCACCACCATTCTCGACACCCTCGCCACAACCATCGCCCCCGCCACCGTCCTCACCACCTCCGGTCGCTACTTCGGCTTCGTCACCGGCGGCTCCTTGCCGGCCGCCACCGCCGCTAACATCCTCGCCACCACATGGGATCAGAACGCTGCTCTCAGCCTCATGTCCCCCGCCGCAACCCATCTCGAAACCATCGCCCTCAACTGGATCGCTCAACTCCTCCACATCCCCACCACCGCCGTCGGTACGTTCGTCACCGGCGCCACGATGGCAAACTTCACTGGCATGGCTGCCGCCCGCCACAAGCTCCTCAATGACAAGGGCTACGACGCCGAACTCGATGGCCTTTTCAACGCCCCCGCCTTCCCTGTCATTGTCGGCGATGAAGTTCACGCCACCGTTTACAAAGCCCTCTCCATGCTCGGCCTTGGCCGCAATCGCGTCATCAAAGTCCCTACCAACTCCCAGGGCGCAATGGACCCCGCGCAATTTCCGACCCTCAACGAACCCGCCCTCGTTTGCCTTCAGGCCGGCAACGTCAACACCGGCGCGCTCGACTCCCCACAACTCATCGACGTCGCCAAACAGTCCAACTCCTGGGTCCACGTCGACGGTGCCTTCGGCCTCTGGTCACCGCAAGCGAAATACACTCACGCCGATTCCTGGGCCACCGACGGCCACAAATGGCTGAACGTCCCCTACGATTCCGGCATCGCTTACGTAAAAAACGCGGCCGACCTCACCGGCGCGCTCGCCGTCACGGCCAGCTATCTCAACTCCGCTGGTGCCATCGAGCCCATGCAAAAATCCCCCGATTCCTCACGCCGCGCCCGCGGCATCGACGCCTGGGCCGCATTGCTTTCTCTCGGTGCACAAGGCGTCAGAGAGATGATCGAAACCTGCTGCCATCACGCCCGCGCCTTCGCCACCGAGCTCAACAAAAACGGCGTCCACATTCTCAATGAGGTCAACCTCAACCAGGTCCTCGCGGCCCTCGATACAGACGACAAGACGACCCAGTGGATCGAAGCCATTCAGCAGGAAGGCACCTGCTGGACCGGTTCTACAATTTGGCGCGGCCGCAAAGCCATGCGTATCAGCGTCTCTAGCCACGCCACCACCCAAAAAGACGTGGAGCGCAGCATTGCTTCAATGCTGCGCTCCATTCCATCAAGCTAACTAGCGCGCCATTGCCGGTTCAAGCTGCCGCTCCACCGACAACACACCCTTTTGCCGCAAGCCCGTCAGCGCCAGGCCATATCGGCCACGTACGCCCGTCTTCTCGAAGATATGCTTCAGGTGGATCTTTACCGTACCGGGTCGAATGCCCAGCTCACGCGCAATCTCACGGTTCTTCAATCCATGCTCCACCAGTTCCATCACCTGCTGCTCACGCGGCGTAAGCTCAGAGCGCGGATGACGGTCTTCTCGTGGCTGTTCACGGAAAACACTATCTTCCATCCAGTTCTTACCCTGCACCACCGTCCGCAAGCAGTTCATCATGTTTGATGGTGAGGTCGACTTCCGCAGAATCCCCTTCGCCCCCGCTTGCAAAAACCGCAGCGCTTCCGCCTCAGTCATCGACACACCCCAAACCACTGCTCGGGGCATCGGTCGCGTCTGACTCGCAATCGGAGCACCAGCCGGCCCTTGGCCAAACCGGGAAGAAAGCCGCTCCAGATCCTGCTCCGCCAATCGTAAATCCTGAATCCAGTCCATCACGGCCTGCATACCCAGCGCCTTGTCGATCAGCACCACATCCGGACGCTGTCTTCGTGAAATTTCCCGGCACAGCGCCAGGTTTTCGCAAACTCCGGTGACGCGGAGATCGCTCGTCGACATCAAAACCGCCCGTACTCCTTCGACGGTCAGCGGTTGGCTTTCGCACAACAGCACCGTCGCCGGCGCAACGGCCTGTGGCGGCATCATGCCATTCAGGGAGGTGGTCATTTCCATCAAATTACTTTCGTTCACGGTGGAATAAGCCTTTCAGAAACCCCTGCTAGCTTCATCGTTTTCTCAGTGCTAGCTTGGCTTCGGTCTCGGGTCTAGCCTCTCCCTCTTTTTAGGGGAATAGCTCGACTCGGAAATGCTTATCGACTCGCCCCACCATCGTTTTAGTAAATCTTCGAGCTTTTTTTTCTCTAAGGTTTTTCAGTACTTCAGACGATAGCCAACCACGGGGGAGAGTCCGTTACCAGCCAACCGGCTTTAAACCGGATTCATCTCTTTTGGAATCAATGCGATGAGCAAATCAGACATATTTCAAAGCGCCAACAGCTGGAAATACCTCGTTATCTGCCCCTCCCAGGGCATCACCAAAGAAATCCAGCAGTCTCTTGGTGGCAAGCTCAACAATGCCGAGATCCTCGAGATCCCCGTTTATCCCCCGTCTGCCGGGCTTCTCGAAGTTCTCACGGTACAGAATCCTGACGTCTGCTTGGCCGATGTCGTCAGTGATCGCGAACGTGGTCTGACGCTCATCAAAGAACTCACGGGCAGGCAACCCAAGATGCCCGTCATTGCGGTCATCCCCAAACATGAGACGGATCTTATCCTCAGCTGCCTTCGAGCCGGAGCATCCGAATTCCTATTCCACCCGCTCGAGGCGGAGCAAATTGAAGAAGTACTCGGCCGCCTCGTTGCAAAGAACCCTCTGGTCAAAGGCACTGGCAAAGCCGGACGTGTCATTGCCATCGTTCCTGCCAAAGGCGCTTGCGGCGCATCCACTGTTGCAAGCGGGCTCACCTTCAACTGGAAAAAGAAATCGGGCAAGATCCTCCTCGCCGATCTCGATCCGCTTACCGGCACCATCAGCTTTCTGCTCAAACTCAAGAGCCAGTACAGCTTCATGGATGTCCTCACTCTCACCCAGAATCTCGATTCAGACCTCTGGCGCAACCTCATCGCCAACTCGCATGGCGCAGATGTCCTACTCTCCCCTGAGGGCTCTGTGGAAGGCATTCATGACATCATGGACGCCGCAGCCATCGTCGATTATGCCCGTTGGAATTACGACACCACTATCGTCGATACTTGTAGCCCCTATGGCCCATGGAATATTTCAATCCTGCGCCATGCCAACGAGATCCTCCTCGTCTCGACAAACGAGCTCCCCTCGCTCCAGGCTACCCAGCGCACTCTCAACTATCTCGAACAAAACCGCATCGACCGTGGCAAGGTCAAACTTATCGTCAATCGCTACAACCGCGACGTCGGCCTCAGCAAAGAAGTCATCGAGACTGCCATCCGGTGTGAAGTCTTCCAGGTCCTCCCCAGCGACTTCGAAGGCGTGCAGCGAGCCATGATCGAGGGCAAACCCTCTCCAACAGGATCCCCCTTCGGCAAAGGCCTCGCGCAACTCGCAGAACAGCTCGGTGGCGCGAATACCGATACAGCCAAGCACGTCAAATCCAGTTCTTCCTGGGGCGGCCTGCTCAATCTCTTCTCGCGAACCTCCAGCTAAACTGGTTTTTTGCCCGATCTCGATCCACACTCCGCCGCCGCCTACCTGGCTGAGCAACTGAATCTAGATATCAATTCCATTTCTGTGGTCGAACTTCCAGGCGGCGTATCCAACCTGGTGTTCCGTGCTACCCTCCCTGGTCAGCCAGACCTCATCCTCAAGCAATCCCTCGCCAAGCTCCGCGTCAAAGAAGACTGGTTCTCTGATCGCGCGCGCATCTTTCACGAAATCGATGCTCTCAAGCTCTTGGGCCCTCGGCCGGACCTTCCCGAAATTCTCTTCGAAGACCGTGAAAACTACCTCTTCGCGATGTCCGCTGCGCACCCCGAGGCGCCCACCTGGAAGCAACAGCTCCTCAACGGCGAGACCCATCCAACCCTGGCCGCCCAGGCCGCCAATCTTCAGTCCACTTTCTTCAAGCTCCAAACCGATTCCTTCCGTGGCCTTGACCTCTTCGATCAGCTGCGTCTCGATCCCTACTACCGCTTCACCGCCAATAGGCATCCTGACCTTCTCAAGCATTTCAACCGAGCCATTGAACAATCTCGCACCCAGATCCGCGCCCTCACCCATGGCGACTGGTCCCCGAAAAACTTTCTCATCAACCCCGGTCCTCAGCTCTTCTCCATCGACTACGAAGTGATCCACCTTGGCGACCCCAGCTTCGACGTCGCTTTTCTCCTCAATCACTTTCTCCTCAAGTCGTGGCGTCGCGCCCGCAGCCGCGCCCAATACGCCGGCCTCGCCCTCGAATACTGGCAAACCCTCAAACAACTCCTCTCTGATCACACCTGGCTCGAACCCGCAACGCTCACCCACCTGGGTTGCCTCCATCTCGCCCGCATCGACGGCAAGAGCCCCGTCGAGTATCTGACCCCCATTCAACAAATCCAGGCGCGCCGTTTTGCCCGCGACCTCATCCAGAACACCCCCAATCACATCCACGAAGTTTTCGAAATGCAAGCAGAGGCTTTCCATGAGTAACCACACCATCCAATCGATCCGCGCCTTCGAGATCCTCGATAGCCGCGGCCGACCCACCATCGAGGCCCACGTCCAACTCCAAAACGGCCTCATCGCTTCGGCCCAGGTCCCCTCCGGTGCCTCCACCGGCCTCAGCGAGGCTCATGAGCTCAGAGATCAAGACCCCACAAGATACGCGGGCCTTGGCGTCCAGCATGCTGTCCACAACATCAACTCTGAAATCCATCGCACGCTCCAGGGTCATTCCATCGAAGACCAGGCCAAGCTCGATCAAGCCCTGATTCAACTCGACGCAACTCCCAACAAATCCCGCCTCGGCGCCAACGCAATCCTTGCTGTTTCCTGTGCTGCCGCTCGTGCCGCCGCCCAGCTCAAAGGCCAACCTCTGTGGCAACACCTCGCCGCCCACCGCCAGCCCATTCTCCCTCTCCCCATGGTCAACATCCTTTCCGGTGGCCTCCACGCCGCCAAGGCCATGGAGTTCCAGGATTTCCTTGCCATTCCGCATGCCGCCACCAGCTTCAAACAAGCCATGGAGTGGATCACGGCCATCCATCGGGAAGCCAAAGTAATTCTGGAACAACAAGGCGCTTACTTCACCGGCGTCGCCGATGAAGGCGGTTGGGGTCCTAAGCTCGCAACCAACGAAGCCGCACTCGAAGTCCTCACCCGCGCCATCGAACAAGCCCGTCTCATCCCCGACGATCAGGTCACCATCGCCATCGATGTCGCCTCAAGCCACTTTCATCAAAACGGCCAGTACCACCTCTACAGTGAATCCCGCACACTCGCCCCGCACGAATTCATCGACCTGCTCGAAACCATGTGCAACAAGTACCCTGTCGTCTCCATCGAAGATGGTCTCGATCAATCCGCTTGGCCCGACTGGCCTTCACTCACCGCACGCCTTGGTGCAAAGGCCCAAATCATCGGCGATGATTTCCTCACCACCAACCCCACCCGCCTTCGCCAGGCCATACAAACCAAATCTGCCAACGCAGTACTCGTCAAGATGAATCAAATTGGCACCCTCACCGAAACCTTCGAAGTCATCGACACGGCCACTGCAGCCGATTGGCGCGCTGTGATCTCTGCTCGCAGCGGCGAAACAGAAGATCCCTTCCTGGCCGATCTCGCCATTGCCTCAGGCATGGCTCAACTCAAAGTCGGTTCCATCACCCGGTCGGAACGCTTAGCAAAATACAATCGCTTGCTCGTACTCGAACAATCCAGCGATATTCCCCACTGGTCCACAGCCCAGAGGTTTCTTCCTAATCGAGTACGTTGATCCAGCCCCGGCACTTTGGCGAACCGCACGCGCACCTTACCTTCTCCTGGTGCTTCCCGAAGTGATAATCGATCAACAACTCCTCACCCTTCTGGATGTCTCTCACTGAGTAATACAGAATGTGCTTATGGATGAGTCGCGACTCCAGATTCGGGTCGCAGCAATGATTTACAAATTCCGCGCCACTGCCCCCAACTGCCCCGTCCAAATACCAGTAAGGGTCAAGCGTAAACAGGCAATGAATCTCATTCGATTCCGCCCGCCTCTTGCCTTCCTTACGGTTTACCTTCTCGCCGGTATACTCCACAACCTTCCGGCCCTTGGGAATAAACTCCAAGGCAAAAACCCCCCAGCGATGAATCTTGCTGGGCTTTACCTCAAGTTGAAAATTGCAATGCTCTTTTTTGAGTTGGGGGCAGGCAATGCCCCCTTTTTTAGCCTTCATCCGGTGCTTTAAAAGTCGTCTTCGTTGCTGCCGCCAGACTTCTTGCCTTTGCGTCGCATCACGATGACGGCCACGCAGAGTACAGCGAGTACACCGGCTACGACTCGAACTGTCATTTCTGAATCCATACAATTCCTCCTTACGAGTTGAAACGAGCTATTAGGCTACTAAATCAATGCCCTCGTGGCAACATATCACACGTCAAGTTTTCATTCCTTCATGCATGCCTTGACATCCTTGCAACGCGAGTAGTCCAGCAGCTCCACAGTCTGAAACTCCACCGGCTGACTTTCCGATTGCAAACCGATATATCCGCTGTCCAGTTTCGTGCCGTCCACCTTGTACTTCGGGTCAAACCCGAGCGCTACTCCACCGCCCACCGTCGACTGCTCGTATTCCAGCACTAGTTCCCCATTCACCCAATGCCTCACCCGCCCATGCCCCAACACTTCCAGCTCCACCTTCACCCACTCATCATTCCCATACACCTTCGACGACGAGTTCAAGCAGTGCGGCTTCACAATCACGCCCTTCTGAAAGATCTCTGTCCCTGGCGTACACACGTTCATGGTTGTCCTGCCCCCGGCGAGAAACTGCGCCTCCACAGACACAGGCCAGTTCTGATCCTTCAAAATCGACTCCGGCGCCTGCGAGTGAAACATCACACCGCTGTTCAACTTTGCGTATGACGGTCCACCCTTCATCTGTTCTCCCACAAACCGGTACTCAAGCTTCAACCGGAACTGCGACAGTTTGCGCCGGTAAAACAAATGCCCAAACCGTTCTCCAAACTCCGGGTACCGGTCATAAGATACCGCCAGCACACCATCCTTCACTCGAAAAGTTTCGCCAAAGTTATCTCCCACATCGTGATGGGCCAGCTTCACCACCCACCCATCCAGATCCTTGCCGTTAAAGATCTTTTCCCAGGGCTCCTGGCCAAAAAACATCATCAAAAACAAAACTTGCATTCCCATTGGTACGTCCTATAATTGCAGAAATCCTCTTTTGAGGCCGATACGTTCAACTAGAAGTCTGAGCGAGGTTCTTATGGACATTCTTGGCGAACGCAAATTCGTTGAAATTCCCGGCGACCGCACGCACGAACTACCCCCGTTGCTAGTACGCTCCACCCCCGTCAAGCGCCTGGACAAAATGATGCACATGGCCGAAGACATCATCTCCTCTGAGGATGTCCTCACCACCATGCCTGTGCTCGATCCCAAACTGGAGCTCGAATTCGAGCGCCGCCGCATGGATCTGGCACTCAATTTAGTCGACCAGTATCAGACCTTCATGCACACCTGGGCTTGGGGTGATTCCATCTTGGAGTGGATCCGCCAGTGCGAGACCACCTTCGAGGCCCGGCCCGATCTCCGGCCTCTCCTCAAGGCCGACGTCTGGCCCCACGCCGGACGCAAGAGCTTCGTCGTCCTTCTCGAAGACAAGCACGTGCCTTCAACGGACAACATCAATCTCGAAGGTGCCGTCGGTCTCCGTCTCACCTTCCGCCAGCCCCCGCCCATCAGTTGCTTCAGTGACCAGTTCCTGTTCTACCTCAACGGGTCTCTGGCGCAGAACGCCTTCCATACCTGGGCTTCGATGACGCACGACCCGGTAAGCGACCTCCCTCCGGAGCGCTTCCACTTCGACGTCCTCACCATGTAATTGCTACTGGTAGGATTCCCAACGCCCGCACATTCCGCCCACGATCTTCCATTGCTTGCCAATGCGTTTCCAGGTATGCGTGATCTTGATGCGCATTGGTGTCGCTTGTCCCCCGCGTTCTAACGTCTGCTCCACTCCGTAGTGCACCACCACCAATCCCTCATACTGAGCCGCCCCCTGATATTTCAACTGATAGTTCACCTTCAATTTCCCATCCCGCACGTCCTCCACCATCTTGCCCACCGCCCCCTTCCCCGCCGGTTCCATCAGAGCGCAAGGCCATCCCCGAAACCCCTCATCCCAAAGCTCCAGATACTTCGTCACATCCCCAGCCTTCAAATACTTCCAGTAATTCTCTTCCTGCGCCCAAACCGCAGCCTCATCCTTTCCCATCTCCGCCCCGCCAGCGTTTACAACCAGCCACGCTAAAACCAGCAATTTCTTCATCCGGCAATTGTACCTTCAAGCTCGGCTGCAACCTCCCCTGGTCAGTCTGCTTGCATAAAATACAGTCATGAACGCCGCATCGGCTCAATCGTTGCCGAAAGTCGATTTCAAAACCTATCTCGAAATCGAAGCCAGCGCTTCCAACCGCCACGAGTATTGGAACGGTTTGGTCTACGCTAAGGCAGCGGGAACCTTCAATCACTCGGTCATTTGCATTTCAGCAGCGGCTACCTTTCTTCGCCGGATCAACTCCAAATCCTGCTTCGTAAGTAATTCGGACCTCAAGATCGAAACCCCATCCTCCAGAGCTGCGTTCTATCCAGATCTTTCCGTGCACTGCAATCAGTTGCCGTCCGGCACCTCTGTCACGGCCAAATCTCCAACGCTCATCCTTGAAGTCCTTTCCCCTTCAACGAGAAGCTACGACCTCACCACCAAGCGCAAAGAGTACTTCCACATCCCCACCCTCCGCCACTACCTCACTATCGATTCTGAGTCCATCGAAGCCCGCCTCTACTCTCGCGACTCCAAGCAGACTTGGCCCAAAGATCCACAGATCTTCACCGATCCCAAGTCCCTCATCCCCCTCCAAGCCCTCCGCATCAAGGTCAAACTGAAAGACCTCTACGCCCAAACCGGCCTCCTCGCTATGCCCCCTCTCTTGATACGCTAATGGGTTCTATGCAACTCGCCATTGTTGGCCTCGGATTCATGGGTGCCACCCACGTCAAGGCCGCCCTTACCATCCCTAATCTCAAGCTCGCCGTCGTCTCCCGCGACCCTGAAAAGCTCAAAGGCGACCTCTCCAAAGTCTCCGGCAATCTCGCCACCACCGAGGCCCAGCTCGACTTCTCCTCCATCAAAACCTTCACCACCTTCGACGAACTCCTCGCCGACTCGACCATTGACGCCGTCGATCTCTGCCTCCCCACCGCCCTCCACGAACCCTTCGCCACCAAAGCCCTCGCAGCCGGTAAACACGTTCTCGTCGAAAAGCCCATGGGCCTCGACCGCGCCGCCTGCGACCGCATGATCGAAGCCGCCACCAAAGCGAACCGCATTCTCATGGCCGCCCAGGTTCTCCGCTTCTTCCCCGCCTACGACTCGCTCAAACACTTCCTGTCTGAATCGGGCGCAATCCGCACCGCCACCTTTCGCCGCCGCTGTGCCGCCCCCGGCTGGGGACCCTGGCTCAAGGACAAATCCCAATCCGGCGGCGGTGTCTTCGACCTGCTGATCCACGACATCGACATGGCCCTCTACCTCTTCGGCGCACCGCACTCCGTCTCCGCCACCGGCCACGAAGACCTCCCCAACCAAATCGACGTCTTAAACGCCAACCTCAACTACGACGGCTTCACCGTCAACATCGCCGGCGGCTGGCACCACGGCGCCTTCCCCTTCTCGATGGAATTCACCCTCGTTGCCGAAAACGGCACCATCGACTTCCACTCCGCCCAACCCAACCCCACTCTCTACCAGGCCAACCAGCCCGCCAAAGAACTCACGCCCGATCCACCCAGCGACGCCTACCGCGAAGAGATCGCCTACTTCGTCGATTGCGCCCGCGACAACCGCCCACCAAAACGCTGCACGCCCCTCAGTTCAGCCCAGGCCGTCTCGCTCGCGCACCTCTTACTTGAATCCCGATCCAAACAAGGACAAACCCTCTCATGCCAACTCTAAAACCACTCGAACTCGGCTGCATCTTCTGGGCTCAAAACAACAAGCCCGCCGCCGAGCAACTCAGCGCACTCAAAGCCCTCGGCCTCAACTGTGCCCAGCTCGGCTGCTCCGGTGAATTCCAGTTCGAAGGCAAAGCCGCCGAATGGAAAGCCGCCTGCGAATCCGAAAACTTCACTCTCCTCGCCGTCGTCGCCGCCTATGATGGCGAAGACTACGCCGACATCCCCACCGTCGAGCGCACCGTCGGCTTCATCCCCCCTGCCACCCGTGAGGCGCGCGAAGCCCGCACCCTCGCCCTCTCCGACTTCGGCAAGGAAGTCGGCATCCCCGTCTTCGCCTGCCACGTCGGCTTCGTTCCCCACGACAAGTCCAACGCGAACTACATCGCCGTCCAGGCCATGGTCCGTCGCATCTGCGACCGCTGCGCCACCAACGGTCAATACTTCCATCTCGAAACCGGCCAGGAACCTGCCGAAGTCCTCCTCGACTTCCTCACCGACACCGGCAAGGCAAACCTCGCCATCAACTTCGACCCCGCCAACATGATCCTCTACGGCACCTCCGACCCCGTCGACGCCATGGAGATCCTCAAAGGCCACATCCGCTCCGTCCACGTCAAAGACGGCGACTGGCCCACCGCCCCCGGCCAGCTCGGCACGGAAAAGCCGCTCGGGCAGGGAAGCGTCGGCATGCCCCGTTACATCGCCAAGCTCAAGGAAATTGGCTACACCGGCCCGCTCGTCATCGAGCGCGAAGGCACCACCCCCGAGATCTGGACCGAGAACATCAAAGGCGCCATCGCCCTCCTCAACTCTCTTGTCTGAGCTCCTTCATAATCTCGGCGTCAAGCCCGAATCCCGCGTCTCGCTACTCGGGATTCGGGACGCCGAATTCCTTCGCGCAATTCTCCCCAACGTCACCAATCCCTCCCAGCACCGCGCCACAAAAGACTCAGACCTCATCATCCTCGGCGTCGAAGCCGAAGGCCAACTCAAACGCCTCGAACCCCTCAAGAAATACCTCACCCCCAACGGTGCCATCTGGATCGTCTACCCGAAGGGCCAATCCCACATCACACAAGCCCAGGTCTTCGCCGCCATCAAATCCGCCGGCCTCACCGACAACAAAGTCTGCAGCTTCTCCGAAACCCACACCGCCCTCCGCGCCTGCATCCCCGTCTTACAGCGCTAGATTCTTGCCACGAGCTCGGAATTGGATGGAGTCGAAGCTTGCGAAAGCTTTAAAGTAAAACTCTATGTTTCATTTTTTTTTACATTGACAAAAAAAATGATCCTAAAGTAACCTTCCAACAGAACTAGACGTAACCTGATTAAAAGCTCATTTTCCATAATTCCTGCGGCAATCGCTGGTAACGGTTTTCTTGCCGCCGCCCAATCCTCAGGCATCTCCCTTTACTCACAGTTCTTGAATCTCCCCGAATTTGCTTCTTTTTCGCGAATTTCAACAGCCTTAACCTCAGGAGTGCTTGTTTCCGGGGCGAGCATCTTAGAGTCGGTCGCGGCCCGAAGGCTGAATCGCGTACACCTGATGAGTCTCATGCCGATTGCTGCTGTATCGATTAACCACTTAAGCGAGGCCAAAATTCCTGAGAGTTTGGCTAGGAGTTCCGATTTGTGGAGTCGAATCGCAGCAGAGGACAAGGAATTCAAGTTCGCAAGAGTAACTTATCCAGGACTATTGGCGAACCACGGTATTGCCTCACAAGACGAAACGGTGAAGAAAGTGATCGCGTCAACCCGTGAGTTCCGAAACAGCAGTGCAATTAGGAGTAAAGTCACAACAGGGCTTCGTCAGTCGTTCGAAAATCTGATCCGGATGCTCACTTTTCAGCTTCCGAAACTCGTCCCAGCGTCCACGAACTCAATTCGAGGCGCCTTTCCAGCCCAATTGATACAAAGCCAATCCTCGTCTACCGATCAACTTGTTCAAGAATCAAACAATTTGATTAACGCTGGCGGTGTCATTGGCGGTGCAGCGACTGTTGTAGGTGCATTTGCGCCAACTGGTTCAACCGCCGCCGCGGCTGCCGTTGCAGTTGCTGGGGCAGGCGGTCTTTTGGTTCTGGCCGGCCCTGTCGGTTTGGCGGTAGCATGGTGGTTGACCCATTAGCGAAGGGACTATGTTGCATGGAAAAAATGGCTTTCATCAAGAAAACTGAGTTAGGAATACACTACCTTCTGCTTACTTGCGTTGCTTTGGTGGTTCTCCTAGGCGTTGCGCGGTCAGTTGATCTGATTATTGAACCAAGACAAATTCGCCCATTTCGTCAGGTGGCATTAGTGGGCTTTGGCCTCGCACTAGTCTTCATGGAGAATTTTTATTGGCGGAAATTCCGACCTTCAGAAGAAACACCTGTTTTTCGATTTGCCTTAGGCTCCCTGCGCTTGGCCCAATTCGTTTTCTTGGGTTTGTCGCCTGCTTACTTGAATTCCTAACCATCGCTTTTGCGAATGAGTTGAAAGCAGATTGGGGCTGGAATCTCAATTCATGAATTGATTTGTTTTCGACCTCAACTCTTGCATTTTGCTGCTTCAACCTCCACGCCGTCAAAGTGCCAGACCATATCTCTCTCGGTGTCGAATCGGAAGGCCCTCTCAAACGCCTTGAACTCCTCAAGAAATACATCACCCCCTCGGGCGGCATCTGGATCGTCTACCCCAAAGGCCAATCCCACATCACGCAAGCCCAGGTCTTCGCCGCCATCAAATCCGCCGGCCTCACCGACAACAAAGTCTGCAGCTTCTCCGAAACCCACACCGCCCTCCGCGCCTGCATCCCCGTCTCGCAACGAAAATTGTGATAGCCTTTTTTGACCCGATTCACTCTGCTCTCTCACTTACCTAACCAGATGAAAATCCCAAAATCGAACCGCCGTCTGCGCATAGCAGCACTAGCCCTAACTTGTCTCTCACTTCCCGTCATGCCCGCCTGGAGCATCGACCTCGACAACGGCAACGCTCCCGTCCAGGTGGTCATCACTACCGCCGCCCCCATCATCTTTTCTGACATCTCTCCATCCGGCGCTGACGCAACCGTAGTCCTTCGCGCCACAACGCTAATCACCAACGCCTGGTTCGACGCCACTGCGCCCTACCATCCCACTGCCCTCGGCATCTACTCACGCCTCGGTCGCCGCCCCGTTCCAGAGCGCACCACACGCAACATCAACATCGCCAGCCTCTACGCCAGCTACCGCGTGCTCAACAGCATCCTTCCCAAGCGAGCCTCCGCTTGGCGCGCGATGCTCCAGGCCGAAGGTCTCAATCCCGACGACAACTCTGAAGACATCTCCACCGCCGTCGGCCTCGGCAACAAAGCCGGCAAAGCCGTCGTCGCCTTCCGCGAACGCGACGGCATGAATCAGCTCGGCGACGAAGGCGGCGTCAAATACAACCGCCAGCCCTACGCCGACACAACGGGCTACCAACCCGTCAACTCCCCCACTGATCTGCGTGAACCCGGGCGTTGGCAACCTCGCATCACCTCAAACGGCAATGGCATCTACAAGGTCCAGCAGTTTGTCACGCCTCAGTACGCCAAGGTCCGGCCCTATTCTTACAACTCCCCTGCCAACTTCGAGGCGCCGCGACCGGACGCGAGCAACCCTCGCGGCCCCAAAGGCTTCAGCGCCTACAAGGCCCAAGTCGATGAGGTCTTACAAGCTTCCGCAAACCTGACCGACCGCCAAAAGCTCACTGTCGAACTCTTCAACAACAAGATCAACAGCCTCGGCTTCTCGGCCGTCTTCGCAGCCCTATCCCGCGGCCTCAGCATCATCGACTTCATCCATCTCGACTTCCTCACAAACATGGCTGCCTTCGATACCGGTATCGCCGTCTGGAAAGAGAAGGCCCGTTGGGACGCCGTTCGTCCCACCAGCGCCGTGCGCTACGTCTACGGCAATCGCCCGGTCACCGCCTGGGGCGGTCCAGGCAAAGGCACTGTCACCGATCTTCCGGCCGACCAATGGAAAGAGTACGTCGACGTGGCCGACCATCCTGAGTATCCTTCCGGCTCGGCCGCCTTCTGCGGAGCCCATGCCCAATCCGCACGCCGCTTCCTCGGCAACGATGTCCTCAACTGGTCTGTCCCGATTCCCAAAGGTGGTTCTGTTGTCGAACCCGGCATCACTCCCGCCGCAGATCTCGTCCTCGGCCCCTGGGCCACCTGGACCGAATTCGAAGCCGATTGCGGCATCTCCCGGCTCTGGGGCGGCGTCCACTTCCGTCCCGCCATTGAGGAAGGCTATCCGCTTGGCCGCCTGATCGGCAACATCGCCTTTGAGTTCCTCAAGCAACACATCGACGGCAACGCTCCGCCTCTTCCTCTGCCCTAATCCCCATCCGCGACGGGGCAGCGCTTTCACGCTGCCCCACTGCAGACATCGCCCTCGGCCCCTGGGCCACCCGAGCCGAGTTCGAAACCGATAGCGGCATCTCCCGTCTCTGAGGCGATGCCGAATTCCTAAAAGTCCTTCGCGTTCCTCGAACTCCCGGCCATCTCCTTCCGCAATTTCAGATAACCCTCAAACTTCACCTTCTGCTCGGCCGTCAGCACCTTTCGGATGTCGTCATCTTCATTCAATTGGATCTGCCGCAATTCCTGATGCAGCCTCTGGGTCACAACCTCCAGCTCGGCCATCAGCTTGCTGTCGTTGGCAATACGCGCCCGCCGCAATTTGCGCAACTCCTGATTCTGCTCCTGCCGTTTCGAGGCAAAGGGCTTTTGGTATCGAGCCTGGATCGTATCCACCTCTCTTGCCTGATCCACGCTCAATCCAAGCGTCCCCTTCAACGATGCATCCGCCATCAGGCTCAGCGCCAAGGCAGCGCAAATCAAAATAGTTCTCATTGCATTCACTCCTGCCCTAATTAGCACCATCCCTGTTGAAAACAAGTCATCCGATCCACTGCAAGTCGTTGTCAAAACGACAGGCTTCTTCCAGCCCAACTCCTGGACAGCCCAAATTTGATCCCGCACCAAAAATCGAATTCAAATCTTGACTGTAGGACCCAATTGGTCTTATATTCATCAAGTAAGGTATTGCAAGTCATTTGCAATTATCCGAGCGCGATTAAAAAAGAGTTCCGTCGGTCGATCTTTGCCGGAGCAACCTTCGGAACTCTCCCATCGCAAACCATCGAAATGGCTCGCGAACCCCTAGCATAGCGGGAGCGCGGCCCTGTCGCCAAGGAGTTCCCGTGCATTTGCTGATTCCGCTTGTCTTTCTCTGGTCTCTGGACCCAATCCTCGTCAAAACTCTCGACCCCCAGGGCAAACTCGTCCCCGCTGTTCAGGTCGAGGCCACCAACAACCAAACCCATCAAACCTTCACTTGTTCGTCTGATGCAACTGGCTCCTGTCGGCTCACACTGCCCAATCCCGGCGCTTACACCATCACCGCCACCACTCCAGGCCTCACCTCTCGCTCGGCGCATCAGCTCGCCGACAACTCTCCCACCGTACTCACGCTCAATCTCGAACCCTCCACACTCCGCTCTTCGATCACTGTCGTCAGTGGCTCGCGTCTCGAAGAACTTCAGGAAGAATCTCCCACCAAGGTCGAAGTCGTCACTCGTGCACAGATGCTCTCCACTGGCTACGAGCGCGTCTCCGACGTCCTGCAGGAAATGCCTGGTGTCCTCGTCCGTCGCGGCAACACCTCCACCGTCGGGGGCGAACAAGTCCAGGGCATCGACTCTCGCCAGGTTCTCGTTCTGCAAGACGGTCTGCCCGTCTTGGGCGCTCGCGGCGTCAAGTCCGGAGCCATCAATCTCAGCCGCCAATCCTCGGGCCGTCTTTCTCGCGTTGAGGTCGCCAAGGGTTCCGGCTCCTCCAACTACGGCACCGACGCCGTGGGTGGTGTCATCAACATGATCACTCGCGAAGCCTCTGCTCCCATCCAGGGTGGTGTCGTCTTCTCAGGTGGCTCTCTTGGTGCTTTCGATGGCCGCGCCGACCTCGGTAGCCGCCGTGGCAAGGGCACCTTCTTCCTCGACCTCGGCCAAAACCTTCTCGATTCCTACCGGCTCATCCCCACATCTCCGACCACCGTCGGCCCCAATGTCCGTCGCCAGGACATCCTCTTCAAATCCCGCTACCAACTCCTCCCCAACTTCTCCCTCGGCGCCACTGTCAACGCCTACCGAAATCGCGAGCAAGGCACCAACCTCAGTGAAACCGGCATCGTCAACGGCCTCAGCAACGATTCCAATCAATCCTACGCACTCATCGCCGACTGGATCATCAACCCTTCCACCACCCTCCAGTCCCGCGCCTACGCAGCTCGCTATGACGAGAACAGCACCACCAGCCCACGTGCTGGCGGCCCCATTGCTCTCGCCAATCTCAACGAACGTCTCAACCGTCTCGACACAACCCTCAGCCGTCAAATCGGTTCCCATCACTTCTTCCAGGCCGGTGGCGAATGGGCGCAAACTCTCTACCGCGGAGCCAATCGTCTCGTCGGCGACAACGTAGGCCAACAGGTCACTGCCACCGACCTTTGGGTTCAAGACAAATGGACTCTCAATCGCCGACTCACCTTCACCACCGGCGGTCGCCTCACTAGCCACTCCATGTTCGGTCGTGCAGCCGTCCCCAAGGCTGGCCTCGTCTTCAAACTCAGCGATGCCTGGATCCTCCGCGGCTCCTTTGGCATGGGCTTCCGTGTGCCCGACCTCGGACAGCTCTACTTCCGCTTCGCCAATCCCGCCACCTTTTATCAGGTCATCGGAAACCCCAACCTCAATCCCGAACACAGCCAGAGTTTTCAGGCCGGCGCGCTCTATCGCCACTCACGCTTTCGCCTCGGTGTGGGCCTGTTCCGCAACAACGTTCGTGACCTCATTGAGAGCCGCCTCGTCGGGACTCCGCGCACGCCTGCCGACATCAACACTTTACTCACCACCTACGGCATTCCCAGCTCCTTCAATTTGCTGTTGAGCCGCCAGACCTTCTTCTACTTCAACCAGTCCCGCATCTTCACCCAGGGCGTAGAGCTCGACGGCGAATTCAATTTCTCCCGTCGCCTGCGCGCAAGCGGCGCCTACACCTACCTCAACGCCCTCGATCGCATCACAACTCTGGCGCTCCCGCAGCGCCACCGCCACCAGGGCCAGATGCGACTCGACTACGCCATCCCCAAATACGGCATCACCACCAACCTTCGGGGCTCCTTCTACAGCCACTGGCTGCTGAACTCCGTCGCCGGCACACGTGGCCTCCCATTTCAAATCTGGGACGCCTACATCGCCAAGTCCTGGCGTCAGGGCTTCCAGTCTTTCCTTGCTGTCGACAACCTCAACAACAGTCGTGACCGCAAGCTGCAACTTCCCACTCCAACCTTTGATCGGCCCGATATCGGTCGCACCTGGCGTCTCGGCCTCCGCTACCGCTTCGGCTCCGCTGAATAACTTCCCAACTGAAAGGACTCATTCATGAAACTCATACACTTGCTCCTCATCGCCGCACTCGGCCTCCAAGCCCACTTCGGTTTTGTCGTTCCTCACGCCGGCGGCCGCTCCGCCGACTTCATCCTCAGCGAAGACCTCAAGCCCGAGCGCTACGTCAACGTAGACCTCATCAAAGAGGCCAAGCTCTTCGTTCGCGATGCCGCCGGCAACGACACTGCTCTCACCCTCGTTCGCGATGCCAACATCTTCCGCTTGGAGGTCCCCGGCAAAGGCGATCGCATCATCCACGGCACAGCCAACCTCGGCATCTCACCAAACGGTCGCGGCCCCAAGCCCTTCCTGCTGCTTTACTACCTAAAGACAATCCTCGGCAACCTCACCGGCCAGGCCGCGACGATCGGCGGCAACGCAGTAGTTGAGTTAGTTCCACACGGCACTCCCGGCAACCTCAAGTTCCAACTCATCTCCCGCGGCAAGCCTCTCGCAGATGCGGAAGTCGCAGTCGTCCTCCCCAACGGTCAGGAAAAGCGAGTCAAAACCGACTCCACCGGCACCACGCCCGCCTTCACTGAAACCGGTCGCTTTGCCGCCTGGGCCCGCTTCTGGGAACCCGGCACTGGCGAACACAACGGCAAGCCCTACGAGCAACTCCGCCACTACGCCATGCTCGTTTTCGACGCTTTCCCCAAGCCTTCAAACTTCACCACGCTCCCGGAACCTACCTCCAGCTTCGGTGCCGTCACTCAGAACGGATGGCTCTATGTTTACGGTGGTCACATCTCGCCAACTCACAACTATTCAACAGCTTCCGTCTCAGGCAAGTTCTCCCGCTTGAACCTCGAAACCAAACAGTGGCAATCCCTCCCATCTGGGCCCGCCCTGCAAGGTATGAACCTCGCCGCTCACAACGGCAAAGTCTACCGTGTCGGCGGCATGGCCCCACGCAATGCTCCGGGCACCAAGCAGGACATCCATTCCATCCACGATGTTTCTGTCTTTGATCCCACCACCAACACCTGGACCAACCTCACGCCACTGCCCCAGCCACGCTCTTCCCACGACGTCGCCATCATCGACAATCAACTGATCGTCACCGGCGGCTGGCTCCTCAAAGGTGCTGAATCCACCACTTGGTCCAACACAACTCTCACCCTCGATCTCTCCAGGCCCGACGCCCAGTGGCAATCCGTCTCACAACCCTTTGCCCGTCGCGCCTTCATCACTGCGGTTCACAACAACAAGATGTACGTTCTGGGTGGCATCACCGAGGCCGGCGCCGTCAGTGCCGACGTCAACATCTTCGATCCCAAAACCAGCACCTGGTCCAAGGGCACACCGCTCCCTGGTCAAGCCACAACAAACTTCGCTCCCGCCGCTGCGGTCCTTGCCAATCAACTCTACGTCAGCCTCGCCGACGGATCTCTGATTCGTTGGAACGAAGCCCTCAACCGTTGGGTCGATGTTGCCAAGTCCGCTCCACGCCTCGCTCACCGCATGTTTGCCGATTCGGGCCGCCTGCTAATCATCGGTGGCGCGGAGAAAGGCAAGAACCTCGACCTCGTTGAAGAGGTCTCCCTCGCTGCCTCCAACTAATCCGACCTCGGGGAGAAGGGCTCTGCTCTTCTCCCTACTCCACCACTGCCTGATACACCGAGGTCATGAACTTCTGCTGTATGTCCGTTCCGTTCGGCAGCATCTGAATCATCAACACCACAACCATGCCGCTCTTCGGATCCACCTGATACTTCGTTCCGTAGGCTCCACCCCATCCAAACGCCCCCACACCGGCCATCCCATCGGCACCATAGCGGTCCACCGTCTGAAATCCAAACCCAAATCCAAGCCCTGCCTTCGAGTGCAGCAGTCCCGTCTGATTTGTCGTCATCAATCCCACAGCCCGCGATCCCAACACACGCACACCATCAAGTTCACCACCGCGACGAATCGTCTCTAGGAAACGCGCATAGTCCCGAGCCGTCGACGTCAGTCCCGCACCACCAGAAAAACTCACACGCGGCCCTTCCACATAATGCCCCTGTCCCTGAGCACCTTCCGGAGCCCGTTCGACCTTCCCGTTGGCTCCCGTCATGTACACCGTCGCCAGCCGCTCCTTCTCTGAAGCAGGCACATAGAAACGCGTATCCTTCAACCCCAACGGCCCCGTGATCCGCGCCTTCAAAAACGCATCGAGCGACATCCCTGATGCCTTCTCCACCACACACCCCAAAATATCCGTGTTGTATCCATACACGTACACTTCCCCGGGCTGCTCGACAAACGGCAACGTCCCTAGCCGCTCCATCGTCGCGCACACACCCTCATTCTTATCCGCCGTATACCAGCCGAACCCAGCCGCTGCGCCCAGCCCCTTCTCGACATACTTTGCCGAAATCTGAGGCTCCCGCCCATAAGAGATCCCTGCCGTATGCGTCAACAAATGCGCAATCGTAATCGGCCGCGTCGCCGGCAAAATCGTCCCATCCTTCAGGGCAACGCTAGTCTTCTTGAAGCTCCCAATGAAATTCCCCACTGGCTCATTGATGCCAATCTTCCCGTCCTCAACCAGCGCCAGGATCGCAGCGCTCGTCAGCGCCTTGGTCTGCGAAGCAATCCGGAAAAGCGAATCCACCTTCATCGGACGCTTGGCTTCGCGATCGCTCCACCCGAAAGCCTTCTCATAAATCGGCTTCCCGTCCTTCAGCACCAGCGCCACCGCACCGGCCACCTTCTCCTGATCGATGAACTCCTGCATCACACGATCCAGCCGCGCATTCTGCGCGACGCAACCGCTGGCCAGGATCAAGGCCGCCATCAATAGAACAATGAGATTTTTCACCCCACTATCCTATGCAACTTTCCTTAGCGTTACTGCACCAACTCCACCACTCCCTTTTCGCCACGCTTCAGCTTCATGGCCTTCGTGGTCTCTCCAAGCACCACGTCATAGTCACCATGGAATCCGCGCGTCCGAAACACTCCGTCCTCGCCCGTCACCCCTTCCACATCCGTCCACCATTGCTTGTAAATCAAATCCCGCCACACGTCGAGGCTCTTCGTTGGCGTCCAGTCCCGCTTGATCAGCGCTGCGTCCGGCAGCCAGTGCCGCCCCGCCCAGAATCCCCACAACGTGAATCCGTTCATCTTCGGATGGCTATACGACACCGTGAGAAAGTCTCTCAAATACAAAGCCTTCACTTCCTCATCCGGCACGTTGACGTCAAACTCAGTCACCTGCAACAGATCCACTTCTGCTCCGAACTTGTCGAACACTTCATAAGCACGTCCCGGATGCGTCAGGTTGCGGTTGAAATGACTTTGGAACCCAAACCCATCCACCGGCCCTTTGTCTTCCTTGATCCGTTTCAACACATCGAACGTGAAGTTCATGTGCGCAAAGAAATATCCGCCTCGCTCCACGATGTCGTAATCGTTCAAGAACAACAGCACGTTCGGGTTCGCGGCGCGCGCTCTCTTAAACCACTCCGCCATCTCGCCATTGCCGAGCACACCTTGAAGATCCCGGTTGTCGAATGGCTCATTCAGAACGTCCCACTCTGTCGCCTTATCGCGTGTCACATCCATCATCTGGTCGATATGCGAGTTCACGCGCTGCCGCAATGCAGCTGTATCCACCGGTTGCTGATCCAGCATCCTCACCACATCGGCCGGCAGATTCCGACGCCCCGGCCAAACCAGCACGTGCGCGTGAATGTCCTTCATCCCATTGGCTCTCAACCACTGCTCGGCCCTCTCAAATCGTCCCGCCGCCCAGGTCTCAAAAAACGGCCACTTCAGGTCGTTCTCAATCGCCACCTTGTTGAAATTCCGCAGCACCTCCTCGCGATACCTCTGGCTATCCGAACTGTTGCCCGTGATGAATCCGCTATCCACCGCCGTGGCAAAGCCAAACTCATGCCGCTTCATCTTTACCTTCACAGCGGCACCCGCCACAGGCTTACCCTCTGCATCCACCACCTTCACTTCCACATCGCTCTTGCGATGCTTCTCGATCCGTTCGGCCGCCTCGGCTCGCCACGCCGCCGATTCCTCGGCTCCGTCATACGGGTAGCCAACCAGGTTCAATTTGCTGAGATCCACGCCCTGCCCATAGTTCAGGATTTGAAACCCACCGATTTCGATCTCCTGCAGCTGTATGTTGGCCCAAAACGACAGGTTGTACTGCTCAGCTGTCGTCGTTCCCGGGTAATCCTTATCCCAAAGGAACCCAATATTCACTTCCTTCCACTCCTGCCCCGCATTGGAGGTCCACTCCACCGATTTCGAATACGGCGGCCCACCCTGCTCAATCACAAAGTGCGACATCGCCACACCTTCAGACCGGCTGCGAATCCAATATTTTGCGACACCCACATCACCCCGCTTAGCCGGCAGCGTAGAAAAACAACGAACCCTCAAATCCCACGCGTTCGTGCTCAACTCCCGCGTCGTAATCCGCCAGGCCCAACTGAATCCAGGCCCTTCCACATTCTCAACACTCATCCGAATTCTCGACCCGCCATCCACACGGGTAAAGCACGACCGTGCGTCCCCAGATAAAACCGGCTGTCCCTCTTGCGCCCACAATCCCGCCGCCACCGCGGCGAGCAATGAAATCCGAATCAACATGACCCATTATTCAATAGCACCTCAAGCTAAAGTGGTTTTGATGCACAAGTTGCTCTTCGCTATTTCACTCGCCTCTGCTCTCACCGCGCAGGACACCAAGCCCTTCCTCGGACGTTGGGATATCAACATGACACCCGCCACCGGAACTCCCTGGCCCCAGTGGATGGAACTCACCGAAAAAGAAGGCAAAATTGACGGCCGGATCCAGCCCCGCGGCGGCGGTTGGCGCAAGATCGAGGGCGCGAAATTCGACTCGGGTAAGCTCATCATTCAGTTCACACCCACCGTCACTTGGGAGCTCACTTCCCCGGCAAAGGGCAAGATCGAAGGCATCGAAAAGCGCGGCGCAAATCCTGGCCCCTCCATCGCCGGCGTCACCGCTCCCACCCTCGACCGCCCCATGCCGAAAAAGTGGTCCAAGCCTCAGCCCCTTCTCAACGGCAAAGACCTCACCGGTTGGGAACCCATCGGCAATGTTGCCAACAACAAGTGGGTCTTCCGCGACGGCGAGCTGATCAACGACAACCCCCTCATCGACGGCAAACGCGGCCCTTCTGCTGCCAATATCAAGACCACCGAGAAATTCCAGGACTTCAAGCTCCACATCGAAGTCAACTGCCCCGACCACGGCAACTCCGGCATCTATCTCCGCGGCCGCTACGAAATCCAGGTGGGCACCGAAGGCGGCAAACTCCCTGACCACGAAATGGGCGCGATCTACAGCCACTACCCGCCCCCGCCCAACGACCTCAACCTCGGCAAGTGGACCAGCTTCGACGTCACCTTCGTCGGCCGTCGCGTCACCGTCCTCCGCGACGGCAAGGTCTATCACGACAACGTCGAAATCCCCGGCCCCACCGGCGGCGCTCTCGATAGCAACGAATCCGAACCCGGCCCCTTCTTCCTCCAGGGTGACCACCACGGCGTCATCCGCTACCGCAACATCACCGTCTCCGTCCCGGCAAAATAACTTCCATGTGATGTAGCCTCTTCATTACAGTCGGCCCCATGTGGCGGTATGGCTCATATACTCATAAAAAGAAAAACACTTGCTCAGGTAGTTCCCCGTCAAGTGCCCTCCTTGATGTCATTGGTCGCTCATTACCCATGCCATTGTCGGATACCCTCTTTTTTTATAATGAAGACTAAATTGCAATATATCAAATGTAAATTGTGGTTGACCAATGATGTATTCGGGACTACATTTATGGTCATCATAAATCGAAAATCCTGCTTTAGCTCCGTTGGGGAGGGGCTCACAGCTTTAATCGCTTCTCCTCATAAAAGCTTTGCTCAGTCAATCAATAATCCAGCTGTCAATCAATTCGTCCCTCTTCCAGAGTTCGCCGGATTTTATAGACTTTCCCCTGCTATTAACTCGGGGCTCCTGATTGCCGAAGCTCCAATCCTTGGGGCTCTAAAGGCACGCAGCCTAACTAGAGACAATCTGTCAAGTTTCCTGCCGATAGCTGCCGTGGCAGCTAACCATCTGTCTGAAGTTGGAATTCCGCAAAGCTTGAACCGAAACCTGGACTCTTGGCTAAGGCTATTGCAAGAAGATACCGGATTCAGATCTACCCGAAGCGCGATTTCTGAGATTCTCAGAAAGTCGGCAATGCCAGTTCAGTTGGTAGATGTTGAGCGGCTTGTTTCTAGCGCGACTAATTTTCGTGACAATCAGGCGTTTCGGCTAAGGGCCGCTGGACGCTTCCAGCAGTCATTTGAAAGCGTGATCCAAATTT